>Ga0315270_10000218_pt1 | contig 33039 bp, 31 predicted proteins | sample C1_bottom_MG_FD_204932 | JGI IMG/M metagenome (GOLD analysis project Ga0315270, IMG submission 204932) | Sediment microbial communities from Yellowstone Lake, YNP, Wyoming, USA - C1_bottom | ecosystem: Environmental > Aquatic > Freshwater > Lake > Sediment | place: USA: Wyoming | collected... | reverse complement strand
CTTGCGGTCAGTCACTCGGAAACGGGCGCCCATGCTACATCTGATGCGTCAAACTCGCCTTAGGTTCAATACTGGCGCGGGTTTGATTCACAAATTTGATGTCGCCAGGTTGTGCGACAGGCTCATTCCCCTGAATGAACTCCCCAAGCGCCTTAAGGAGTTGGATCGTACCAAGCTCATTGTCACGGCCTGTCCCCACAAGGACCGCTCCGCCCTGGCCATGGCCTACCTCAAGACCCAGGGGTTCGACGTGAAATACCTTGAGGATGGCCTGCTTGGATTGGCTGAACTACTGCGGGGAGAGAAAGCCAAGGAAGTAATTCAATAAGGTTCTGCTTCCAAGGCGTTGAGTAATCCTTTGGCAGAATTCGGTTCGGGCGGCCTCATGGACTGGGTCCTGTTCGAGGGGACCGCCGAATATTGCATCGTGGATGTGGCCGAGATCCTCCGCGAAGGTTTGCGTGTGGGCGCTGATGGCCTGGTGATCCACCGATGGCAACCGATTCCGAATCAATATGCCCTGACCCATGACAGCCTACTGGCTAATCGGATTCGCATCGCTGGAAGCGTCTTGAGCATCTCGTTAATCGATCTGATTCATGTCTCGGTGACCCATTGGTGGTCCACCCGCGTCCATGACGGCTGGAGCTAGGCCTAGTCGTGATTGGTTCGACAAATTCTTTGAATCGAGGCGGGACTATGCGCCTCGATTCATTACCGAAATCAATGCCGATCCCTATGGGGGGGCACCGGCCGCCCTCCGGAATCGCGCCAGGAAATCCACCTGGCACACTTCCGGACCACGGTGCGCCATGCGAGATTCCGTCCCATGCAACCAGCGCTGATCGCTGAATCAGTGAGATTGTTGGCGCCCGGTCGTGAGCCCATCGATGCGCGGGGGGCTCACGAGTGGGGCACACGGCAGAGTCAAGCATATTAAAAGGGCCAACCCCTTTTCATTACTGCCAACCGAAGGGAGGGTCTTCTCGCGAACTCTGGCAGTTGGGTCAAGGAAGAACTGTTTGAAGGTCTATACCCGGTTATGAGTCCATTCGGCTCCCGGGGATGGGCGTAAGCGAGAGTGGCCAAGGAGCAGGTGACTAGCTCTCTTCAAAGTAAGCATCGTCTTGCAAGTCCTCCCAGCCGGTGACCATCGCCTTGATATTGGACAGGGGAGTATGTCCTGTGGTCGTCAAATAGACATGCCCAACAAGGAAGGCCACGAGGCCAAATGCCCCGAGAACATGAATCACCGCGATGACCCATAGCGAGGAAGCCGGCCACCCCATGGCGTGCTGCAGGTTCGGGTAGAAGTAATAGAGTGCGCCCGTGGTCACTTGAACCGGAATGATCAGGACTTTGAAGCCAAGGTAGGCAAGCCGCTGGAGCGGATTCAGCTTGGCCATCCGGTGCTTCTTCACGGGGTGGGGGGCGCCCTTGAAAATGCCCGTCAGGTAGAAGGCGACCATTTCGCGCAAGAATTTTCGGGTAGGGATGTACTGGCGCCATTCACCCGTGGTGATGTGCCAGAAGATGGCAAACACGATGAGCGTCATCAGCGCCACGGCAACGATGTTGTGGAGGGACACCGCCTTCTGGAATCCAAAGAGGTGGATACCCATGCCTCTGATCTCGAACCCGGTGAGCATCATCAGGAGGATCATCAGCGCCTGGGCCCAGTGCCAGAGGCGTTCGAATGTTTCATAAAGAACAACTCTTCGCATGAAGCCTCCTAGTGGCGCACAGTGGTGAAACGAATGAAGCCGTGGATACCCACCCCAAGGAGGGTGAGGAGGACGATGCCGAGACCGATCGCATCGATCGCGGCACCTCGATCACGACCAATGAGATAGAATCCCGGGACACCGGCCAGGCGGCCTTTTCGGCTGTGGCATTCGACGCAGGCCAAGGCCTGTTCTTTGGGGGCCACCATGTGGGTGATGGGCCACAGCATGGTGGTCTTCACGAAGCCGTGCTTGCCGCTGTAGGGTAAGCCAGCCGTCTCCATGCCCATCCGGATGGCCACATCCCAATCCCAGTCTCCCCAGTAGGCACCGGATCCCTTGGGCCCCGCCGTGAAGGGCGCCACGAACCGATTCAAGCCTGTGTCGAAGGGCTGGCGGCCTTCGTGGAACTTGAAGGGCCAGATCTTCGCGTTGGGATCGCCGTAGGAACCTTCCGCCGGGTTCAGGACGACCTTGCCATCGGCGGGGATGGTGATGGTGTCCGTCAGCCGGGTGAATTTGAGATTGCCGTTGTACCAGACATAGGCCGGTTTGACATTTCGTTGCCAGGTCATCTCTCCGTGGATGCTGTTGTAGGCCTCATAGCCGTTGGCATCTTCTTCCTTGTACCCTCGCCCATTCTTGAGGCGTCCGGCAGTGGCCCAGTCCCAGTAGGTATTAGTGGGTAGCTCGCCCCGCGCGAAGGCTGGGATGTGGCAGGTCTGGCAGGCCACCTTCTGGTAGTGGCGGTTCAGGACATAGGACTTGTGGGGGGAGTCCGTGTGGCAAGCCGCGCAGGACATCCGAGAGACACTCTCACCCGCAAATTTGGGCTGTTCGCGCCGATCGGCGGGGACAACATAGTTGGGTCCGCCCACCTTGTGGGCGTCCGAGGTATGGCAGTCCACGCAATCCATTCCCCCACCCTGCTTGGACATATGCACATCTTCTGTACGGGGGGCCTTCAGGATCGTGTCATCAAGGTCGCCATGCTTGGTGGCATCCCCTCCGCCCCCGAAGAAATGGCACACGCCGCAGTTCCGATTGCTGGGCGCTCCCACTTTCTGGGCCACCTCCGCCAGGGCAACGCCGGGATTCGGGAAACCTGCCTTTTCCTTCTCATAATCCCCGGTCGTGTCGTGGCAGACAAGGCAGTCCACATTCTCCTGTTTGGTGAAATCGAAGGTCTTGTCCTTGAACCCATAGCCTGCGTGGCAGCGGGCGCAGGATTCGGTGTTCCCGCCGATGATGGAGATACAGTAGTTGTTCACCAAGTGGGTGGATTTCCCGTAATCGCCCTTGCCATCCTTGGCGACATTCCAGGTCCAGTGGGAAGTGGCCATGACCTGTTCAGCGGCCTTGGTATGGCAGGTGAGGCAGGCCCTGGTTACCGCTGGACCATCACTGTCCTTGAATGGACCCTGGAGAATTTTGAACTTGCTGTGATCGGCGGTCTGGCGCAGCTTCTTGGCCGAATGGACCATGGTGTAGGAACCGTGGCCAGCAGGGACGGGTGAGGTAGGCTGCTGGGCTCGCCCCAGGGCGATCGGCAGGACCAGCAGTGACAGGAAGGTCTGGAAAAGCCACCTCAGCCGCAGCGGAGCTGGATTTCTGGAGGCATGGAACATGAAATCTCCTGAAAACGGAGTAGCGGATGGAGGCAGGGCGAAGCCACCCCTGTGGCTGGGGCGTTCATGATTGACGGGTAGCGCGTCTCTTCAGAGGCAGGTGTCGTGCAGGACCTTTTCAGCCTTCGCCTGGTTTGGTGAGGCGATGGTGCGGTGCAGTGGCGGGCCGGATATCAAGAATGGGTGCACCATCCTCGCTATCCAGGCCTTCGACATGCAAGAGGCCCCTTTCGGAATCGAATTCCGTGATCCTTGCCCGCAGAAATTCAATGGGATTGGGGCGCCCGACAGAGGTGGTTGAGAATACGCCCGGGATGTCCCCCCCGCCTGGGTGCGAATCGGCGGAGGATGCTCGGGAAGGGGCATGGTAGGTGATGACCCATAGTTCGATGCCACCGTACAGGCCCTGAAGTCCGGAGAGGTAGGGCTGAAACAGTTCTAAAATAGCTCGCCCCTTGGGCACGAAGTATTTGGAAGTCCGCGCTTTATTCCGGGGGGTCGCGTGGACGACGCCGATGGGCCGAAGGGTGAAGGCCACCGTCGGGATCGGCGTCCGATCCGTCCCTGGTTCCGTGTTGATGTCAGTCACTGCACACCTCCTGCCTTTCATTGCTGCGGTATTGTTCATGGCTCGAAGCAGCCCTTGGGCAGCATCCTGCAGGTGGGCGAGTGGAACTGCCCAGGGCCGGATGCGTAGAAGGAAAGGATGGAGCTGTCTAGGTCAGCGCTTGGCCTGGCCTTGGAGGGTCTTGACGAGATTGTCGAAGAGGGCGCTATAGGTGGACGCACCCCGGATGGTTTCGATGGAAGAGGAGACCTCAATGACCTTCACATTTGAGGATTCGCGGAAGGCTTCGGCATACTCCACGGGCGTATTCGGGTCCACGATGATGACGTCGGCCTTCATTTGTTTGATGTGCAGCAGAAGGGTTTGTGGATTTGGCAGTTCTCCAGGCGTTCCCTTGCAGACGACGAAATCAGGTCCTCCCATGGAAGAGAAATTCTGCCAACCGCACTGGGCGCTGAAGACGCGCATCCCAGCCAGGGGCTTGAGTGCCATCTTCCAGCGGGCGATATCCTTCGCCAGAGCCTTTTGGAAGGCATCCGCATTGGCCATAAAAAGGGCGCGACTGGCGGGCCTCAGTTCCCCCAATCCCTTGGCGATGTTGCGGGCGATGCTGGCGCCATTTTCCGGATTAAGCCAGAAAAAGGGATCGCCTGCCGCAAAGGCTGGGTCCACAAAGCCGGAGCAGGTCGACGTGGGCAGGTTGGTTCGCGCCGTTCCCTTGGAGACATCGATCCATTTGGGCTCTCCGCCCTTGGGAGCAGCGCTTCGCAGTACCGAAGAGATCGCGCCGGACTCATTGAGGAAGCCGGTCCACACGATTGCCTCGGAGGCGATCAGGCGAGCCTGGGCCGGAGCTTCAACCTGGAGGCCACTGCGCAGGATGCAACCTTTGAAAAGGCTGACGGTATCGACCTGTCCACCACCCACAGCCTTGACGATGGGCTCAATGTCCGTGATCGCCACGGCCACCGTGATTCGACCTTCCTTTTGTGGCTTGGCGGCCCCGGAAGCGAGTCCTCCTACGGCCAGGAAAGCCAGGATGGCTCCTAGCACTCGATGCATTCCGTTGGTTTTCATATCAACCTCCTATGGTTCGAGGACGCTCGAGCTCGTCAAGGCAGAGGAACCCTGCCCGCGTTTCTAGGCGGCTCTTGACCTCGTGCAATTGCTGTTGGTGGCGAAAGGAGGCCTCGTGATCGACGGGCTTCCGAGTGAAGAGCGAACTTATACCTGCAGTCCAGTTGGACCACTTTCCTGTGAGCCGAAGCCTCTCGGCTGCAAAGGCATCCGACAGCTCGGTGCCCCTGAATCACTGGAAAGTCGCGAATTGACATCTAGCGAGTGCTTTAAAAGCATGGATCTTGCCAAAATTTTTAAAATTAAATATATCTATAATTAAATATTACTTGTCGGTTAATTGGTGATGTGGTTATTGCAGAATGCATTGGCGACCTAGCGGATCTGTATTGCAATATGCATGAGTCATTCCTGGCGCCGCAGTTTTCGCCAGAGCGTGGTCGTGTGGATGCCCAGGTCTCGTGCCGCAGCGGTGCGATTGCCTCCATGGCGCTCTAGAGCAGCCTGGATCATGGCCGTCTCCTGGCTGCGAAGATCCTTGCTGGAGGCGGGTTTTCCCAGCGGAGATGGGCTTGTGGTGTGGGTTTCGAAGGCTGAAGGCAGCTCGGCGATCTGAATCAGGTTGCCACGACAAAGCACATAGGCATGTTCCACGGCATTCTCAAGCTCGCGGATGTTCCCGGGCCACGCGTGCCGCATCAGACGGTCCATGGTCTCGGGTGAAAAACCCTGGATTTCCTTCCCATGCAAAGCGATCTGCCGGTCCAGGAACCGTCTGGCCAAGGCGGGAATATCCTCCTTGCGCTCCCGGAGAGGGGGTATTGCAATCTGCATGACATTGAGCCGATAGAAAAGATCTTCCCGGAACCGACCCGCTTGGACCTCGGCGGTCAGATCTCGATGGGTGGCCGCGATGAATCGGACATTCGCCTTGGCGGAATCGTTCGAGCCCAGGGGTTCGTAAGTCCGCTCCTGGATTACCCTCAACAGGCGAACCTGGAGGGCAGGGGAGATGTCGCCGATTTCATCGAGGAACAAGGTGCCGCCCTCGGCGGCGGCGATGCGGCCCTTTCGGTCCCGCTTGGCGTCCGTGAAGGCGCCGGCCTTGTACCCGAACAGTTCGGCTTCCAACAGGGTGTCAGGCAGGGCCCCGCAGTTGATGGTGACCATGGGCTTTCTGGCCCGGGAACTCAGCTCATGGATCGCTCTGGCCATGAGTTCCTTCCCGGTGCCGCTCTCGCCTTGAACCAGGACGGTGCTGTCGCTCTGGGCGATGAGGGGCAGCAATTTGAAAATTTCCCACATACGGTGATTGGCCGAGGTCATGTGATGGAAAGTGGCCCGACCTTCCACCGCTTTCCTCAATTCCTCCACGAGTGTGAGATCCCGGAAGGATTCAACCCCCCCGACCACATCGCCGGACTGGTTCCGCAACAAGGCGGTGCTCACGCTGATGGAGACCTTGCGCCGGGCAGAGGTGTGGATGTTCACGTGCTTGTTGATCAGGGGCGATCCAGTGGACATGGTCTCCTTGAGGGCGCAGGCGCCCTCGCAGATGTCGGCATTGAACACCTGCCAGCAGGGCTTCCCCAAAGCCTCTTCGGGGGTGATGCCGATGATTTCAGCCGCGGCCCGGTTGAAGGAGGTGATGTGGAAGCCTTCGTCCACCGTGAACACACCATCGTTGATGGAATCGAGGATGGTACGCAGGTCCTGGGAGAGCTTCTCGGAAGCGGCTCCGGACTGACCTTTCTTCGAGAAGCGCTTCATCATTCCTCCGACCATTGCATTATGCGATGGTCGTCTATGAAAAGCCCGCCGACTGGCGTAGAAGGTGATCAGGTTGGCGGTATGGCAGGGGATCCAGCATTGAGGCATTGAAATATATGGCAGCTTTGGTTGCTGACAGGCGTCTTATAGGCCATGACACACTCACCTCGATCGGGTCGAATGCACTCCTCCGCCAGTCCCCGTGAGGGAATATCCCGCCTAGGATTGTTTTATCAATCGCAGGTGCTCCCGCATGCAGCCCTGGTGGAGCGAGGCTCCATCTCGGTTTCCCGCGGCAGGGCGTCCAACTCCCGGATGGGCAGGCCAAAATGTTGGAGAATGGTGGCTGCGAGCTGTATCGCAGCTCCTGTGATGCCATGACGGTGGTTCAGAACCAGGGTGCGCTTGCGGACATGCTCGAAGCCTTGGACCTCATGGGTCTGCAGGAGCCCCGAGGCGACCTGGGAAACCAGCAGATCGCGGGGAAGGAACCCGAGGCCCTCTCCGTTTTGAACGGCGAGCATCAACAGGTGCAGATCGTCCAGGATGACCACCTGTTTGAACGCATCCAACTCCAAACCAAGGCCCTTGAGACCTCGCTCCAACAGGAGACGGGAGCAGCACCCTTCCCTCCGGGTGTAGATCGGCAAAGCTAGGAGGGCCTCCATCGTGGTTTCTGGGGAGGGAATGCCGAGGGAGTGAGCGGAGAAAAAGACGGTCTCGGCATCAGGAAGCGAGAAGGCGCTCAGCGAAGATGGTTCCAGTAGGGCGGTACCTTCCATGACCGCGACATCGAGGAGCCCTTCGCCAAGACCCTGGAGGATCTCGTTGGGTGTGCTGAAGGTGAATTTCAGATCTGCGGGATCCCCGCAGGTGGCCATGAAACTTTGGAGAATGGCCGGTAGATGAGCGGTGCCGAAAGCGGCGGTGGCACTGAAGGAGAGCCGGGATTTGCCTTCGATTCGAGAAAGGCCTGCCTCGAGTTCGGCTTCAATGGCGAGAAGGGCCTTGGCCTTATGGCAGACCATCTTGCCGGATTCGGTGGCACGGAGCTTGGGCCCAGTTCGGTCCAGAAGGCTGCAACCGTACTGATCCTCCAGGAATTTGATTCGACGGGAGACGGCTGGCTGCGTCACGCAGAGCAGCTCGGCGGCCCTTGACAGGCTGCCGGTCCGGACGACCTCGACCAGAGTCTTCAGGTAAACGGATTCCACGGTTGCTCCCTGATGCCCATGACCGTTTGTTATGGCGGCCATGCGAACCATTCAATTTACTTATCTACGATGAGGTCAAGAATCAAAGAGGTCCAGAGCTGGGCGATCGGATGTGACCGAAGTTCCAACCTTGGCGCCCTGATTCTGCCCGCCAGGGCCAGGGTTGGCTTTGAAGAAAGGCAGGCTCCTATGAAAAAGACAGTCACCAGGCGTGGGTTTCTTGGCTCAGTCGGTGTTGTTGGCCTCGCGGGCGCGACGGGATTGGCCCGCCCCTTGAAAGCCCAGGCACTCCCCACAGGCTGGCGCGGGACCCGGCGGGTCAAGAAGATTGCCACCATCTGCGAAATGTGTTTCTGGCGCTGCGGCGTACTGGCCAGCGTGGCGGATGGGAGGGTTTTAAGGGTGGAGGGAAATCCCGACCATCCCATGACCCAGGGCCGGCTCTGTGCCCGGGGCAATGCTGGCACAGGCCTGCTTTATGATCGGGACCGTCTCAAGTGGCCCTTGATGAGGATTGGCAACCGGGGCGAAGGGAAGTTCAAGCGGGTGACCTGGGACGAGGCCCTGGATTTCTTGGCCAACAAGCTCAAGAACCTGAAGCAGGAGCATGGGCCCGAGAGTGTGGCCTTCTTCCCCCATGGGGTGAGCGCCTCGTTCTTTCATACCCTGCTGAAAGCCTATGGAACTCCCAACAGTGCAGAACCAGCGTTCGCCCAATGCCGGGGACCTCGGGAGGTCGGTTACGCGCTGACCTTCGGGAAGGGCCTCGGCTCGCCGGAACCCGTGGACCTGGAAGAAGCCAAGCTCATGGTGCTGATCGGTAGTCACCTGGGCGAGAATGTGTTCACCAGCCAGATCACCGCCTTTGCCAAAGGGCTGTCCCGCGGGGCCAAACTCCTGGTGGTGGATCCCCGCTTCAGTACCGCGGCTGAGAAGGCGGACTGGTGGTTGCCCATTCGCCCCGGCACCGATCTCGCCCTCCTGCTGGCCTGGATTCATGTGCTGATCGGAGAGGGTCTCTACGACCAGGACTACATCCGGAAGTACGCCGATGGTTTTGCCGAACTGGCGGCCCATGTGAAGCCGTTTACCCCCGAGTGGGCCGAGGGCATCACCCAGTTGCCCGCCGCGCAGATTCGGGATACCGCCCGCGCCATGGGCCAAGCCAAACCAGCCGTGGTGGTGCATCCGGGGCGGCATGCCACCTGGTATGGCGATGATACGCAACGGTCGCGGGCCATGGCAATTCTGACGGCGCTCCTCGGCAGTTGGGGCCGCAAGGGCGGGATCTTTCTTCCCACCTCGATCCCACGGGGAGGCTTTGAGGTTCCCGATTTTCCGGAAGCGGCCAAGGGTCGAGCAGATGGTGCGGGGACGACCTTTCCCCTGGGTTCGAAGGAACTGGGCATCACCAATGGTCTCGTGGCTGCGACGCTTACCAGCAAGCCCTATCCCATCAAGGCCTGGATCGTCTATGGCCAGAATGTCCTGCAGAGTATCCCCCAGCCGGAGCGGACCCTGAAGGCCATCGATTCTCTGGACCTGCTGGTGGTGGTGGATGTGATGCCCGTGGACCAGATCCTGTATGCGGATCTGGTCCTGCCTGAAGCGACCTATCTGGAGCGATACGACACCCCCACGATTGCGGAATCGGCCAAGGAACCCTACATCGCCGTGCGGTTCCCCGCCTGCGATCCCATGTACGAATCCAAGCCTGGATGGTGGATCGCCAAGCAGATGGCAGTGCGGCTTGGGCTTGAAGCCTTCTTCCCCTGGGCGAGCCCCGAGGAACACTTGGCCGGCATCACGGAACCCATGGAACTCAACCTGGCTGAATTGCGCGCACGCGGTGCCCACAAGTTCCCTGGCCATCCCTACCTGGAGGATCGGGAAGCGGCGGGAGAGCCTCTCTTTGAAACCGAGAACGGGAAGATCCACCTCTACTCGAAAAAGCTCAAGGACCTTGGTTTCGATCCCTTGCCTCGTTATACGCCAGTGGAAGATCCGCCCACGGGTTACTTCCGGCTGATCTATGGGCGGGCTCCGGTGCATTCCTTTGCGCGCACGGAAAACAATGAAATGCTGCATGCGCTCATGCCAGAGAACGAAGTGTGGCTTGCCACTCAGGCTGCCCAAGCACTCGGCATGAAGGATGGGCAGAAGGTGTTGCTCGAAAATTCGGATGGCACCAAGAGCCTTCCCATCCGGCTGAAGGTCACCGAAGGAATCCGCTCTGATTGCGTGTATGTGGTTCACGGGTTCGGGCAGAGATCACGCATGCTGACCCGCGCAGGCGGGAAGGGTGCCTCGGATACGGACCTGATGAGCCGCGTCAAGGTGGACCCCGTCATGGGCGGAACCGGAATGCGCGTGAACTTTGTGCGTCCCATCAGCCTCCTCAGTCAGAACTAGGAGGACACCATGACTCGGTATGCCATGGTCACCGATCTGAGAAAATGTGTTGCCTGTCAAGCCTGCACTGCCTCTTGCAATGCGGAGTGGGAAGTGCCTGCCGGGTACTCTCGCACCCAGATCAAAAAGACGCCGATCCAAGGCACTTTCCCGAAATTGCTCGCAGGCAACCTCGTGGCCCAGTGCGCCCACTGCGACGATGCGCCATGCATTCCAGCATGTCCTTCCGCAGCAACTTACAGAGACAGCAAGGGCATTGTGCAGGTTGATCGGGAGGCATGCATCGGCTGCGGGTACTGCGTGGAAGCCTGCCCCTACGATGCCCGCTTCATCAACCCGACTCTCAAGAAGGTTGATAAGTGCGATTTCTGTGCACCCAGGTTGGAGCGAGGACAGTTGCCGGCTTGCGTGACCACGTGCCCTGCGAACGCAAAGTTCTTCGGAGATTTGGACGACCGCAGTAGCGATGTGTTCCGCATGGTCTTCACGGAAGGCGCGCATCGACGGGAGACGCCGGAGGTAGCCGTGGGACCGAATGTCTACTACCTGGGCAGGGCCGAGCAGGTGGAAATGGTTTTGGCCAATTATCCGCCAAGGCCTTCCAGGCTGCCAGTGGCTGGAACCCTCTGGAAAAAGATGGCCAAGCCTCTGGTGATCGGAGCGGTGGCCATGACCTTCCTTGGACAAGCTGCAGCGTTCTTCCATCAACTCAGGAATGGGGAGAAGGAACATGAAGACTAGTGCGATCCCTGACCACGCCATCCCGCTCTCGGCTGAAGAAGCTGCCGCGATGGAGCAGAGGCAGATCAAGAAGCACCATATCGCCATCATGCTGCTCCACTGGTTCAATGCCCTGGTGTGGGTGCTCGAGTTGACGACAGGATTGGCTCTCGTTTCTTCGCCCCATTTCCGAGTCGTACCCCTGTGGTTCACGGACCTGGTGCAAGGTCTCTTTGGGCCGCGGGCGAATCTCCTGCGAGCGCACCTCGTCATTGGGTTCACCTGGGTTATCGTGTTTCTGTCCTATGGTCTCTTTGGCGGGAAAACCTACCTGGCCAAGGAAGTGCTCCAGAAGGAAATTGCGCTGGATCAAGATGACCTGCAGTGGTTGCGCATTCGAGTGCTCGGGATCCTTGGGCGCTCCAAGGAACCCCTTCCGCCCCAGGGCATCTACAACGCAGGGCAGAAGCTGTTCGCTTTGATGGTCTATGTCATGCTCCCGATCATCATGTTCACGGGCCTCATCATGGCCTTCCATTGGTTTGGAACGGCTGTGGTGGGCTGGGCAGTGCTGATTCACTTTGCTTCGGTGGGCGTTGTGGTGTGCGGGTTGATCGTTCATGTCTACATGGGCGCGGTATTCCCCGAGGAGAAACCCGCCTTTTTCTCGATGGTCACCGGGACTGTCAATGAGCTGTTCGCCTATTCCCATCACTTCAAGTGGTGGCGGGAAGTGAAGCTCGAAGACGCAGTCTGGATGCGCCAGCGGAGGAATGCTGATCGTGAGGATGATCCCGTGGAGGGTGTCTCGAGGCCTGACCAGAATGCGAGTCAACCTCGGAGTTGAGGGCCATCACGAACTGTTATAGGCCCCATGCAAACCATTCAATTTACTTCCCCTAGGGTGGGACCAACATTGAGAACGGATTGATAGCAGATCCATGAATCATCTTTAATTCCTCCACCCCCTCACCCCCTTTCAAAGGAGTACCCATGCGCGCAATCGCCAAGGGATCCCGAGTCCTCGTCGGCGGCGCCATCGCCCTGACTGCCCTCTCGTTCTGCACCATCGCCAAGGCCCAGGACATTCCTGACTGGGTGAAGAACATCAACATCAACCTGAAAGGCCAGGTCTTCTCGGAGACGACCGATCTGGGAGCTGGTGCGGATAATCGCGGTTCCCGCAATGACATCCACTTCCAGCGCCTGCGCCTCACGCTCAGCGGCAAATTCGACGATGTCTGGGGCTTCAAGTGGCAATCCTGCGGGGCCACCGGCACCTCAAAGATGGGTTCCCTGGGCTACGGCGTCACCGGTCAGGACACCAACCCTGACGACCGCGATGTGCGCATCATTGATGCCTATGTCACGGCCGACCTGAGTGATGCCCTGAATTTCAAGATCGGGCTCACCAAGATTCCTCTGACTCGCGCCAACCTGGATGACTGCTTCGCCCCGCTGTCCCAGGACCGCTCCATGTTCGTCTATACCGCCTATGGCAGTTCCCCGGCCAAGTTCAGCCGCGACATGGGTGCCGTGGCCTGGGGCGGCTTCTTCGATCACAAGCTGTCCTACTCCCTGGGTGCCTTCCAGGGCCGCGAAGGCTTCACTGCGGTCGCCCATCCCTTCACAGGCGTGACCTACAGGTCGTCCATTCAGCCGAAGAACAGCCTGGAATATGTGGGTCGTGTGGCCTATGCCTTCCTGGACGCAGAACCAGGTTCGGGCTATGCCGGTAGCTATTTGGGCCAGTCCACCATCCTGACCATTGGCGGCGGCATCGCCTACCAGCCTTCGGCGGTCTACAAGAATGTGACCAATACTGGCCTCATCCAGAATGGGGACACGGTGGACTACAAGGCCATCGCCGGGGACTTCCTGTTTGAATATCCCACAGCCAATGCCGGCACCTACACGCTCACGGGGCAGTATCTGAAAAACGATTTTCAGGATGCCTACCTGACCAACAAGAACCCCGGGGATCAGCTTGCCAATATCGGTGGACTGCAAGGCCAGAAGGAGGGCAACTACATCAAGGGCGCATACATCCTGCCAATGACCGTGGGGAAGGAAGGGCTCATCCAGCCCTATGTGCTCGCTGAAAACTGGCGGGTGGCCTCCATCCTGGGCGTCACCAATCAGCGAATCACGCAGAACGGCGCGGGCATCAACTACTATGTGCACGGCCAGAATGTGCGGTTCACCGTGGAGTATCTGAAGACCAAGTTTGATACCCCCACGAACCTGGTCGGGGATGTGGCCGGGACCACGCCCAAAATCACCTCCTACAACACCTACCGCATGATGCTGCAGATCGTCCTCTAGGCCATTCAACCGCTCGGGGTACGCCCCCATTTTCGGAGAACAACCATGTTCAAACGCATTGCAGTTTCGCTCGCCATGGCCCTTGTGAGCGCCTCGTTCGCCATGGCAGCAGCCGCCAAGGGAACCGTGGTCACCATCAAGGACAAGACCGTGGTGGTGAAGGTCGAAGGCGCCCTGGCGCCCTGGGCCAAGAAAGGCACCATGGTCAAGATCAACAATAAGTTCAGCGGCAAGATCACGGAGGTGTCTGGCGCCGAAGTAACCCTCTCCTCGCCCAAGGCTGGCGAGTTGAAGGAAGGTGCCTCCATCAGCTTCGACAAGAGCGCCGCTGCTGCAGGGTGCTAGAGAAAGGAGCCTCACCCCTCCCGCACCGAATTTCACGGGTCCTGGGGGGATGCATGCGCAAGTTTGGGGGGAAGGGATCCGCTCGGAGTGCCCATGGCCATCCGAGCGGATCCTTTGTTGATGGGCTTGAGGTAGGATGATCCCCGGCTTGGCTATGAGCTGGCTCGAGGTGGATGGATGGAGGCGAGGACCGTCGTGGTTGCGGGGAGGTGGTTCCTGGTCCTGTGCGTTTCGCTTGCCCTCGGCGCCCAGGAACCCATGGAAATGGGGCCCTTCCCCACGCGGGAGATGTTTCCTCTCTTCCAGCTCCCCATGGCCTACCAGCCCGTGGCTCCCACCCCCCTGGGTCGAGGGCGCTGGCGGGTGGCGCTGGACCTGATCCGTTCCAACACCTTCGAGTTCTCCGACATCCTGAAAGAGCAGGCGCCACGGGATGTGCAGGGGCGAATTGCCATGACGCGGGAGTTCATCCAGGCGCACGCAGCGGAATACGCCTCCATTCCCCTGATCTTCTTTTTCGATGAGGAGGTGGCCCGCGCCTCGCTCAGGGTGCGCTACGGCCTGACGGATCAGACGGATGTCTGGGCTGAACTGCCTTTTCAAAGCTCAGGCGGAGGCTTCCTGGATGGCGTCATCGAGAACTTCCATGCCCTCGGATTCGAGCAGTACGGAAGGGACCGGGTGGTGAAAAATCAGATGGCCCTGGTGGTCATGACCCGGGGGCACCTGGATTTCTATACGGACCAGGCGATCCGGGGAAAGCCCCGGGACCCCACCGTGGGCATCTTGCATCGGGTGGCGGGTGGTGCCGCCTGGGACCTCTCCGCCTATCTTTCGCTCAAGCCAGCGCTGACCAGTTCCTACAATGTCTATCGCTCCGGCTGGGATCACTCCTTTGGGCTCTCGGGGCGCTGGCAACCCGTGGCCCGCCATACCTTCTACTGGGGCGGGGGCTTCATCCGGCGCCCGGGGGGCAGCCACGCTTACAACGCCATGGCCTTCGGCAGCATGCGGGATGCCTGGGGAGCCCATGGCACCTGGGAATACCGGGGCTGGCCCCGCCTCCGTCCGTTCTTCCAGCTCTACTTGCAGAGCGGCTATCTCCCTGAACAGCCCTATCAGAAACTGGACCGCATCAGCTTGCAGCACGACCTCGGATTCCATTGGCCGTTCACCCGGAACACCACCTTCACCTTCCGGTACCTCAACAACATCACCCACAACGAGAACACGGCCGACATGGGCTTTGGGGTGAGCCTGACGATGGCCTTCTAGCCGCTTCCCGGAGCAGCCCGCTCTATGGCGTCAGCGCCAGACCGGAAGGAGACATTGCGGGCTGCGCTTGCTGAGCAGCTTGGCAAAGCCCTGCACCGAATGTCGCAGGACGGGCGACCGTTCGTCGTGACAGGTGAGGCAGGCGCCCACGCGCAGGATCCGTTGCTGTTCCTCCACGGTGAAGGGCCGCACATCGTCCCGGGTGGAAACCATGCCACTCCGGGAGCCCAGGAAGGGAATCCAGGCATCGGTCGGCAGGCCGTCGGCCGGATGCCGTCCCGAGGCGGGCGTGAAGGTCCAGCGGCCGCCCTGGGGCGTCCTCTGGTAGCGCAGGTCGCCTCGTCCGTATCCCAGAGCCACCGGGTTGTTGTGACAGGAGACGCAGGAACGGGAGCCCTTCTGGGTGGTGTGGGGTTCGATGCGCGCATAGAGCCTGCGGAATTCGGGCGGTCCGGAACGCCCGGGGAGCGCGAGGGTCATGACCATGCCGGGCACGAAACTTTCGATGACACCCTGGGGCGTCATCGGATCGGAAGGTGTTGCCCGGATGCCAAGGGTCGGGGGCTCCGCCAAAAAGGGACCGCCCTGCTCCTTCCATTTGCCAGGGGACTCCGTCCCCTGGATCCAGTCATAGGCCATCGTTTGGGGATCCTTGGCGGTGTGGCAAGTGGTGCAGCGGGGCGCCCAAGCGGTGTGGCAGCTTCCACAGGAGAGCCGCGCATGGCCGGCGCCTTCGACGCAGACGGGGGCAGTGGGCTTCAGTTCCTTTCGCTGGCCATCCCGTTTAAGGAGGAGCCTGGGCCTTCCGGTGGTTTCATCCATCACGCCGTTGACCAGGGCATCGCCCTTCCGAGTCTGGAGGAAGCGTTGCGGTGCGGAATTTGGCCAGCGTCGGAGCGCAAGGAGCCGCCGTGATTCCGGATCCAGCCGCGCCAGCGGCAGTGTGGGCAGGCTCGAACCGGCGGGCGCGTGGCAGTCCACGCACTGGAGGCGCACCTGGGTGCCCTTCCGCGCGTGGGCTTTGCCGTCGCCCATGACTTCGAGGGAGCTGTGGCAATCCACGCAGGTGAGCCCTCGCTGCTGGTGGATGTCCGCAGGCGCTTTTTCAAACACACGGTCATCGGCCAGCACACGGTAGCGGGAATCGCCTGGCGCCGGCGGTTCGCCTGGCGGTTCGTGCATTTCGTGCCAACCTTCGTAATTGGTGGAGATTCGGCCCGACCGGCTATGGCAGCCGAAGCACTTGCCGTTGTCCATCTGCAGATCGAGGCTGGGATGCACCTTCGGGGCGCTGGCATTACCCGCCAGCTTCTGGTGCAGGTAGGTCTGGAGGGCGGCTTTCGCGGCGGGGCTGTAGGAGAGGTGGCAGGCCTGGCAACCCCCGCCGCCACCCTGGCGAAAATCCTCCTCGATGGGGCCCAGCTCGGTCTTGGGGGCGCCCAGGTGGCACGACGCGCAGAGCTGTCGCAGGTGGGTATCCGCTGGCGAATGGCCGACCTTCTGAATATGACCGGGCTGGGCGCTGGCGGGCTCTCCGAAGACCTGCCGATCAATTTCCACGACGCCGCGCATGGTGGTCATCACGGACTGTTCCACCCTTGGCACCACCGAATTGTGGCAATCGGCGGTGCCACATGAACGAGGCGCTGAAACCAGGTTGCCGGGGATCAGGATCATGCCGGCATGGGCGCGGGCCTTGTTCAACGACAGGGTGTTGCCGCCATGGCAGGAGGCACAGCCGATGGCTTCGGGCTTATGGGCATTGCCCAGCCCCGTCACCCCCTGGTGGCACACCAGGCATCCTTCTGGTCGGCCCATCACCTGGGGCAGGGGGGTCGGGGGGGCCTGGGTCGGGGCGAACACCCAACCCGCCTGCAAATCACCAGGGCCTCCGGGCCAGCCCAAGGCCAGGGCCCAGCTCTGACCGCGGAGCAGGGCGCCCACGCCGCAGAGTCCGAGATAGAGGACGAGCCCAGCCAAAAGCAGCCGCTTCACTTGGTTTGCTCCGGCCATGCTCAGGTGCCGGATGCCGTAGAATGCGGCCACCAGAAGCATCCCACCGAAAACCACGGCCAGGGGCCAGGGCGTCCAGTGCAGGATTTCCTGGAGACCCAGGAAATACCAGGGGCCCTTGATGATGGGATCGAGCCCATCGTGCAACCCCGGGGACAGAAAGAGGGAGACGGTCCCTGTGGCCAGGAGGACACCCAGGAAGGCGTTGGGTCGGGGCCAGACGCGTCGGGCATGCTCCACGATGAAGAGCCAGACCAGAAGGGTGGCGGTGGCGGCGTGCTGAATGTAGACCACATCGAGCCGCCCCCCAACCCCGAAGACAAGCGTGGCCAGGCCTGATCCCACCACGGGTATCAGGGAAATCACCTCAGTGACGATCCGCAGTGCCTGCCGCGCATCGGCATCGCCCCTCAGCATGAAGCCCGACAACAGGATGAAGATGAGGAAGGGCAGGGTCAGGGAAAGCCTGAACCAGACGCTCCGGCGCACCCGCTGCTCGGTGGCGGCCTGCAAGTGATCCCAGAGGTGCAACACCGTCAGCAGCAGGCAGGCCTGGCCCGACCAGTAGTGCAGGTTCCTGAAAAAAACACCGGCTGGATTCGCCAGCAGCAGGGTGGCGATGGAGCCATAGCCATCCGCCGGGTTGAAGGGGATGGCCACGGCGACACCGGAGAGGACCGCAACCACAAAGCTGGCCGTGGCGAGATCGCCCAGCGAACCCCAGGGCGAACTCCAGAGGTCGCGGGAGGCGCTAGGCGCGGACACGGGCTATCCAGCCACCGGTCGCCTTGTCCGGCTCCACCTTCAATGCCTCCAGGGGGCGGTTGGCGGGGCCTTTGGCCACACTGCCATCTGCGTGGAAGCGTGAGCCGTGGCAGGGGCAGACCCCTTCGCCATCTGCGACCCGGTCCAGGTGGCAGCCCAGGTGGGTGCATTGCGCCGAAAATGCGCGGATGGATCCATCAGGATCCCTGTGAACAAGGGCGGGCCCCAGGATGGAAAGACCTTCTGCAACATCCATAGGAATGGCTACGGAACTTGGCACCTGGCGGGTCTGGATCTTGCGCAGCATGGCCCCAAGGGCGCCCAGCAAGGGCAACCCCGCAGCGCCCCATAGAACTTGCCTGAGCCAACGGCGGCGGGTGGCCGATTTTTCCAGATGGACATGCATGGGAAACCGACTCCGCATGGCTGAGCAACGCCAGGACAGATCTTCTCATTCAGGATGGGTTGGTAGACCATTCTCGTTAAGGGGATGTGACCGAGATCCGCCGCAGGGAAATCCTGGGTGGCATGCGAGCCTTTGACACCATCCACCAAGCGGTGGGTCACTGTAGGACGGGGGCTAGCGGGAGGAATTCCCGAATCCTGGGCCATCTAGGGTTTTCCTGACCTGACGGCTTGGTTCAAACTAGGATGACAGTGGCTCCCGGGGGGCCTGGGGAGGATGGCATGGCTGATATTCGATGGATGGTGGCAACCGGTTTCCTGTGGGTTTGGCCGGTCTTGGCGGGAGGGGTGAAGGCACCGGATCGAGGGGTACCCCCGGCCGCGCTCCCATCCGTAACCGAGGCAGCCACGCACTTCTTGGCGGGTCTGACCCCAGAGACCCAGCAACAGGGCGATATCCGCATGACGGTTCAGCAGGTGCTCACCCTGAAGGCCAAGTCGGCCCCTCTGACCCTGGTGGATGTCCGAACACCCCAGGAACGGGCTGTGGTGGCCATGCCGGGCAGCCTCGCCATTCCCCTGGATGGCCTCATGGCCCAGCTCGGGCGCATTCCCCGCGACCATCCCGTGGTGATGGTCTGCCACAGTGGGCCCAGGGGGGTCATTGCCGCCACGGTACTGCGCATGCTGGGCTATTCCAATGTCTATGCCTTGAACGGGGGCATCCACGCCCTGGCAGACATCAACGCCAAGACCGCCCCCAACCCCGCCCAGAAGGACGAGAATATTGCTGAATTGGGCGGGGACGACCACTCCTGCGATTGAAGGTTCAACCCCAGGTTTTCGGCTCCGCAGCGGCCCTGCCTTTGGTTGACTGCGTCCCGCCAGGGGTGCTTGGGCTGGTTCCAGGAACGGTTCTCTGGAGTCGCTTCCCGCTGAACCAATGCGGCGCCCTGGATGGACAGGCATGGGGAACCGCCTCCGGAAGGCCGAGCAACGCCAGGACAGCTCTTCTCATTCAGGATGGGGGCTAGGCTCTCTTCGCCCGGCGGATGTGGCCGAGGTCCACGGTAGGGGCTCGTCGGGCTGGTTCACGAAGACCGCCAAGTTGTGATGCAAACCACAACGATTCCCCCCCCCCCCGGGCGGGGATCGGCACTAGTGTTTACGGAGCAAGTCATTCCACTGGATTCCAGGGTCAAGTATGTCGGTGACGCCGGGGGTTCAGGTTCGAGTTCCTTCCTCCCGCCCCCCGGGGCGTCCTGTTCCACTCATTCCCTTCTGCGAAAGGAGACCTGCATGGCGCTGAATGAGGTTTTGCGAATGCACGAGGACCTGGACAAGGCCCTTGAAAAGCCCATGGGCAAACGGTCCTGGACCATGGTGATCGATGTGCGCAAGTGCGTCGGTTGCCACGCCTGTGCCGTCTCTTGCACGGCGGAGAATGTCTGCCCTCCGGGCACCTCGTACCGCAAGGTCTTCGAGACGGAGCAGGGCGAGTTCCCCACCTTGAACCGCTGGTTCATGCCCGCCAACTGCCAGCACTGCGACAACGCCCCCTGCATCAAGGCGGCCAACAAGATCGCCAAGGGCGCCATCACCAAGCGCAAGGATGGCATCGTGGAGTTCCACTACGATCTGCTGGCCAAGCACCCCAAGGCCAGCGAAGCGGCGAAAAAGGCCTGCCCCTACTACGCCATCGTGGAGGACAAGGGAGGGCACTACACGGACCATACGCCCGTGCTGGAACCCTACGAGACGCGCGATTTCTATGAAAACGGGAAGAAACTCACCCGCAAGCATGACGAGCTGAAGGGTGCGATCCGCAAGTGCACCTTCTGTAACCATCGCCTGGACGAGGGCATGTTGCCGGCCTGCGTCTCCACCTGCATTGGCCGGGCCATGTATTTCGGCGATGCCAACGATCCCAACAGCCTGGTGTCCGAGTTGCTCCGCAAGGAAAAGCCCTTCGACCTGAATGCCAATCAGGGGACCAAGCCCCGCGTCCACTACCTCGGCGCCCAGGACCGCACCAGCCTTTCGGTTGGGTCGCCTGCGGCCTGCTTTGAATGCCATGAGGGGAGGTGAGCCCATGACCAAGAGAGAGCTGCCAATGGAAACCGAAGCCAATTCCTTCTTCAACCAGGAGCTGTCCCGCCGCACGGTGCTGAAGTCCGGCGCCTTCCTGGGCGGGTCGGGCCTGTTGATGAGCCAGATCAACAATGCCTTCAGCCTGGTGGCCGGGGACCGCAATGCCCAGGGGGTGGCCTATCCCCTGGCCAAGGACACCAGCGTCATCTACTCCGCCTGCCTCCAGTGCCACACGGCCTGCCCCATCAAGGTCAAGGTGCTCAACGGCGTGGCCGTGAAGATTGACGGCAATCCCTACAGCGAAAACCTCATTCCCAACCTGCCCTACAACACGGCCCCTGCTAAGGCCGCCAAGGTGGACGCCCTCCTGTGTCCCAAGGGCCAGGCTGGCGTGCAGTCCCTGTACGATCCCTACCGCATCGTCAAGGTCCTGAAGCGCAAGGGGCCCCGGGGCTCCAACAAATGGGAAGTGATTCCCTTCGAGACGGCGGTCACTGAGATCGTGAACGGGGGCCAACTCTTCAAGGGCATCGGCGAGAACCGCCATGTGCCGGGCCTGCGTGAGATCCGCGCCATGACGGATGCGAAGCTCCAGGCGACCATGGGCAAGGACGCCATGGAAGTGGCCGAAGGCAAGATGAAGTTGGCCGATTTCAAGGCCAAGCATGCCGCGCACCTCGATACCCTAATTGATCCCGAACACCCCGACCTGGGGCCCAAGAACAACCAGTTGGTGGGCATGTGGGGGCGCATCGAGCACGGCCGCATCGAATTCGGCAAGCGCTGGATGTTAGGCGGCTTCGGCTCCAAGAACATCATCGAGCACACCACCATCTGCGAGCAGTCCCACCACATCTCCTACCAGCAGGCCACTCACCAGTACGCAAACGGCAAGTGGGCCGGTGGCATCACCCACATGAAGCCCGATTCCTTCAATGCCGAATTCATCATGTACTTTGGCACTGGCTTTACGGAGGCGAACTTCGGGCCCCCGCCCATGGCCCCCAAGGTCATGGATGGTTTGGCCAGCGGTCGGCTCAAGGTGGTCGTCGTGGACCCCCGCATGAGCAAGTCCGCCGCCAAGGCCTGGAAGTGGTTGCCCATCAAGCCTGGTGAAGACGCAGCTCTGGCCCTGGCCATGATCCGCTGGATCATCGAGCACCAGCGCTATGACGCCAAATACCTGATGGCCGCCAACAAGGGTGCGGCCAAGGCCGCCGGGGAGACCACCTGGTCCAACACCTGCCACCTCGTCAAGATTGAAGCGGATGGACCGGGCGCTCTGCTGCGCGCGGCGGACCTGAACCTGGGAGACAAGGATCATTTCGTGGTCGTGTCCGGGGGCAAGCCCCTGGCCGTCAAGGCCGACGATGACAAGAGCGCAGTGGTAGGCGATCTGGACTATGCGGGCACCCTCAATGGCATCCAGGTGAAGACCGCCTTTACGATCCTGAAGGAGGAAGCATTCTCCCGCTCCCTGGCGGAATGGTCGGAACTGTGCGGCATCCCGGTTGCGGACATCGAGGCTGTGGCCAAGGAGTTCACCTCCCATGGCAAGAAGGCTGGAGTTGAGTTCTACCGGGGCCCCGCGCAGCACACCAATGGCTACTACAACGGCCAGGCGCTCATCGCCCTGAACATCCTCATCGGCAATACCGATCACAAAGGTGGCATGTCAGTAGGCGGGAGCCACTGGCACGAGTTTGGGGACAAGTCCAAGGCCCAGTGGAATGTCAATGCCCTCCATCCCGGCAAGCTGTCGCCCTTCGGCCACAAGATCACCCGGGAAGGTTCCTTCTACGAGAAGTCCACGCTCTTTGCGAACTATCCTGCCAAACGCACCTGGTTCCCCTTTACCGGCAATGTGTACCAGGAGGCGCTGCCTTCCGCCGCTGATCAGTATCCCTATGGTGCCAAGGCGGTGTGGTTGCACATGGGCTCTCCCGGATTGGCGGCGCCCGCCGGCCAGGAAAATCTGAAAATCCTGGCAGACACCACCAAAATCCCCCTCTTCTTCGCCACGGACATCGTGCTGGGCGAAACCAGCATGTATGCGGACTATGTCTTCCCGGACGCCGCCATCTGGGAACGCTTCGCGTCGCCCCACGCCTCCCCGGATGTGCCCTACGATGTGTCCAAGTTCCGCCAGCCCACCATCACGCCACTCACCGAGGTCGTCACGGTCTATGGCGAACAGATGCACTGCTCCTTTGAAGCCCTGGCCTTGGCTTTTGCCGAGAAACTGAACCTCCCTGGGTTTGGCAAGGATGGTTTCGGGGCGGGTGTGGATCTGACCCGCCAGGAAGATTGGTATCTCAAGCTGGCTGCCAACATGGCTGTGGGTGATAAGCCCGGAGACGAAGTGCCCGAAGCCTCCGCCGAGGAGATGAAAACCTTCCTCCACGCGCGCAAGCACATGGCACCTAGCGCCTTCACGCCCCAGCGGTGGGAGAAGGCTGTGGGGACCGACAAGTGGAAGCGCACCATCACGGTGCTCAACCGCGGCGGGCGTTGGGCCGACTGGGACCCGGAAGTGGTCAAGCCCGAGGGCAAGCTGGTCAAGAAATATGGCAAGCAGTTGAACCTCTATTGCGAGCCGCTGGCCACCAGCCGCCACTCCCTCACGGGAAAGCGCTTCTTCGGGATCGCCCGCTACACCGTGCCGGAGGACGCCGCAGGGCGGGCCATGACGGATGCCAAGCTGCCCCTGCACCTGATCACCTTCAAGGAGATCCTGGGTGGCCAGTCGCGCACCCTGCCCGGCAACTACTGGCTGAGCTCGATCCTGCCCGAGAACTTTATCCTCCTGAACACCAAGACCGCGGCCAAGATGGGCTTCAAGGATGGCGAAGTCGCCCGCCTGGTTTCCCAGAGCAATACCGATGGCAAGTGGCATCTGCCCAACCGGGAAGCCAAGGACATGGTTGGCAAAGTCAAGGCCATCGAAGGCATGGCCCCCGATGTGGTCGCCATTTCCTGGTCCTTTGGCCACTGGGGCTACGGTGCCTCCGATGCCATCGTGGATGGCAAGGTGATCAAGGGTGAAGCCCGGCGCGCCACGGGGATCTGCCCCAATGCCGCCATGACTGTGGATGCGGCCATGAAGAACAGCTGCATGTCCGATCCCATCGGTGGCAGCGCCTCCTTCTACGACACCCGTGTGAACCTGGTTCACGTCTAGTTTCCCGAGCAAATTTGAGCCGGGTCCAGAAAAGTTAACGGAAGTTATCTGGACCCGACTCGGAAGCTCCTTGAACATCATTCAAGCTAGGTGCGCCTTAACTGCGAACCAAACAGGGATTGCACCTCATTTCACCCATGGTTCCCACCGTAGGGAACCGAGATTTTGGAGTTTCAATGAAAACCTCACGAATGGCCCTTAGCGCGATGCTTCTGGTCGGAACTGGCCCGATGGTCTTTGCCCAGCAGGAGGTTAAGGTCGGCGTCGTGCTCGAGGCCTGGTACACCCAGATGCTGGACAGCAACCTTCGCCTGGACGGTGCCCCCTCTGTGGCCCCGTACTACGCCAATGGCGCCATGAATGCCGCCTTTAAAGAAAACACCACCTACATGAGGCGCACCGAGATCTACTTCAACGGCAAGGTGGGCGACCAGGTGACCTGGGGCGCCATGATTGATCCCAATACCTCCAGTGCGGCCTCGCCCAACAACCTGCTGGATGCCTGGATGGCCTTTGCCTTCAACAAGCAGTTCTCGATGAAGGTTGGCCAGTTCAAGATGCCCATGAATTACGAATCCACGATCATGGGCGGCACCAAACTGCTGTTCTACGATCGGTCCATGACGGCCCGCATGTGGGCCGAGAAGCGGGATCGTGGGATCCTGGCCACCTATGCCGTGGGTGACCTGAACGCCCTTGCCGCCAAGGTCAATGTCGGCATCGGCAATGGCATGACGGATTCCAGCGCCACCTTTAAGGCCAACGACACCAACGCCCAGAAGGACTATAGCTTCTCGGTGAACGCCACCTATGGCAAGGACCACAGCTTTGGTGCTTGGTACCGCGAGGGCGTGACGGATGTGAAGGACATTGGTCTGGTCTCCGGCACCTTTACCGGCGTGAATGCCCCTAACGCCACGGCAGTGCTGGACAACAAGGACAAAACCACGAACCTCGGCGCCTATTACCTCTATGATACTTCCCAGTGGCAGGGTGGGGTGGAACTCACGACGGGCCTCCTGGGCCGCCGCTATCCTTCGGTGTTCGCTGCCGCGTCATCTGCGAAGCGGGAGCACCTGGATCAAAAGTATCTTGGCTACACCTTGTCGGGTGCCTACAAGATGGGTCGCCACTGGTTCACCGCCCGCTTAGATGCCCTGAACTTCAACCAGGGGGATGACTGGTACACCGCCACCAATCCGTACACCACCAACACCACAACGGGCATCGCCACGGGCAATGACTATTCGCCCAAGTACACCGAAGCCATCCTCGGCTACAACTACCTGTTCACCCCCGCAAAGTATGTGGATGGAAAGGTCAAGTTCGACTACATCCACCGCAGCAAGAACTTCCTGGCCCCCCGGGCTGGCCAGACCGGTGAGCAGGGTGGTGATAGTCTGGTGATGTCCGTTCAGATCGGATTTTAGGGAGCCGCCATGGGCAATCTTGGCATGACCGAAATTCTTCTCATTGGGGTAGCCCTGTTGATATTCTTTGGCCCCTCCAAACTGCCGCAGCTTGGGAAGTCTCTCGGGCAGGGCATCCAGGAGTTCAAGAAGGCTTCCAAGGCGATCACTGACGAATTGAAGTAACCCACTGCTGCCGTTCATGGCCCTGGCAACCGCCGGGGCCATTTTTCATAGGCTGGACAACCAGGAGGGCTCCATGAGCCGCATGAAGACAGATCCCCCGAAAAAGTACCGCGATTTCGTCGGTCGCTATCCCAAATTGGCCGAGGCCTGGGATTCGATCCACGAAGCAGGAGCCACCGGACCGTTGGATGAGAAGACTCAGCGCCTGGTGAAGCTGGCCGTGGCCATCGGCGGCCTGCGTGAGGGCGCGGTCCACGCCAGCGCTCGAAAGGCCCTGGACTTGGGCATCACGATTGAAGAACTGGAGCAGGTGGTGGCCCTCGCTGCCGGTACCCTGGGCATGCCTGCCACGGTTGCTGCTTTCACCTGGGTGCGCGATGTCACCCACAAGGATGCTCCGCAAGGATAGAGCTATCTGATCTACCGAAGCTGCCTCTCGCCCAAGGTCTCCCGGAAGCACTCGTCCTGGGTCATCAGCGTCACCCGTGCCCATGACCTCGTGATCGGGTTGCAACCCTGACCCGCACGGCGCTGAAGGCATGGAGGGATTTTTTTTGATCGGGGCTTGATTCTATATTTCTAGAATATTAGAATATAGACATGACAACCTCCGAACCCAACCTCCCTCTCATGACTCAGCGCCTGAAGGCCCTGGGCCATCCGGCGCGGTTGTCCATTGTGCGTCTGGTCGTGCAAGGGCCCATGGAAGGAACGCCGGCGGGCGAGATCCAGGCTCGGCTTGCCATGCCTGGCTCGACCCTGAGCCACCACCTGTCGGACCTCGCCGATGCCGGTCTCCTTGTGGCTACCCGGCAAGGCACCTCGATTCGGTACGCAGCCAGCTTCGATCAACTAAAAGCACTGACGGACTACCTCTGGCAGGACTGCTGCGGTGGCGGAACCTGCCATCCCAACTGCCGATGAAGGGAACCTCATGACCGCATCTGCCAAATTGATTCACGATTCCGTGCGCGAAGCCTATGGCCGCATCGCCTCAGGTGCCAGTTCCTGTTGCGGTCCCCAGACCTCCTGCTGTGGCAGCGGTGGGTCAGATCAGGTGGCCCGAGGCGTTGGTTACACCGATGCGGAATTGGCCCTCCTTCCCGAGGGCGCGAACCTCGGGTTGTCCTGCGGCAATCCAACCGCCCTCGCGGAACTGAAACCCGGAGAGACAGTGCTGGACTTAGGCTGTGGCGCGGGGATGGATGTCTTCCTGGCTGGACAACAGGTGGGGCCTGCGGGACAGGCCATCGGGGTGGATATGACCCGGGAGATGGTGACGAAGGCTTGGCAGAATGCCGCCGCATACCGTCTGCGTACTCGCCTGGACAATGTGGTCTTCCATCACGGGCAGATCGAGGCGATACCATTGCCGGACGCCTCGGTGGATGTGGTGCTCTCCAACTGTGTGCTGAACCTCAGCCCCGACCAGGCCACGGTCTGGAAGGAGATTGCCCGCGTGATGAAGCCCGGAGGCCGGGTGTCCATCTCCGATATGGTGCTGCTGAAACCCCTGCCGGACGCCCTTCGACAAAGCGTGGAAGCCATGGTGGGATGCATTGCTGGTGCGCCGCTTCTGAATGACCTGCAGGACATGGTCCGTGCTGCCGGCCTTGTGGAAGGGCGGTTCACACCCAAAGTCGGCGTCGTGGCAGCCATGCTCCAAGGCGAAGACCCAACCACCAAACATTTGCTAGCGCTTCTACCCCCGAACACGGATCCCGAGGATTTCATCGCGAGCTTCCTCATTTTTGCCAGGAAGCCTCAGTTCAAAGCTTGAGCCTCAGGCATTCAGCCTTCCCCTTTTACCTGACCCAGGAGGTTTTCATGACCCGCATCCAAGTGTTCGATCCCGCCATGTGCTGCTCCACAGGGGTTTGCGGCCCAACGGTGGACCCGAAGCTGGTGAAGTTTGCTGCTGATCTGGATTGGCTGAAAGCCCAGGGCGTGGCGGTGGAGCGCTTCAACTTGTCCCAGCAACCCATGGTCTTTGCGCAAGATGCGGATGTCAAAGCCTCTCTCCAAACGCAGGGCGAGGGGGCCTTGCCTTTGATCAAGGTGGATGGCCAGGTCAAGAGCCGCGGCATCTATCCCTCCCGGGACCGACTCGCTGAATGGGTTGGGGTCGCACTGCCGCCGACTTCTATTTTTACGGAGGCTGTCCAGGAGCTGGTTTCCATCGGGGCCGCCATCGCGGCCAATTGTGAACCTTGCTTCAAGTTCCACTACGATAAAGCCCGCAAGCTCGGCGTAACGCGCGAAGACATGCAGCTCGCTGTCCAGACGGCCCAGCGTGTGAAAGAAGCCCCGGCCGCGGCCGTCCTTCATTTGGCCGAGCGGTATCTGGCCGAGCAGCCAACCAAGGTATTTGAAACGCCTGAAATCAAGCTCCTCCCCACAGCCCCCGCGACGAGCTGTTGTGGCGGTTCCGGCGATAGCAAAACCGCCTGCTGTTGAAGGAGGATTCTCATGCCGATGCTCATTCCCCGTCCCACGCCGATCCTTTTCTTCACGGGCAAAGGTGGTGTCGGCAAGACCTCTTCTGCCTGCGCCACGGCCATCGCGCTGGCCGAAGCAGGCAAGCGGGTGCTGCTGGTCAGCACAGATCCTGCCTCCAACCTGGATGAAGTTCTGGGCATCACGCTCACGGGCGAAGCGCTTTCGATCCCCGAAGTGCCAGGCCTGGCCGCGCTGAATATCGACCCGGAGGAAGCTGCCCGAGCCTACCGGGAAAAGATGGTGGGTCCGGTCCGGGGCGTGCTTCCGGAAGCCGTGGTTGCCAGTATGGAAGAGCAGCTCTCGGGTGCCTGTACCACCGAGATCGCTGCCTTCGATGAGTTCTCAAAACTTCTGGGTGATCCTGCCAAAACGGCAGCCTATGACCATATTCTTTTTGACACCGCGCCCACCGGCCACACGCTTCGCCTCCTTGAACTGCCCTCGGCTTGGTCCAACTTTATCGATACCAATGTTGGAGGGAGTTCCTGCCTGGGGCCGCTTTCGGGACTCGCAGCACAGAAGGAGCTCTATGCTGCTTCCAGCGCAGCATTGCGGGATGGCGCCCGAACCACGCTTGTACTGGTGGCTCGACCAGACCGGCCCTCTCTGCGAGAGGCGGAACGCACGAGATCTGAACTCGCCCAACTTGGCATCCTGAATGTCCATCTGATTCTCAATGGCCTCTTCAGGGCCACGGATCCCACGGATGAGGTTGCCCTGGCCATGGAAAATCAGGCCAACGAGGCCCTGGAAGCGCTCCCTGAAGGCCTGCAAACCCTTCCGCGGACCACCATTCCCCTGCTTCCCTTTGGCCTCGTAGGCATCCCCGCATTGCGCAGCATGGGCAATCCAGAACGATCGAATCCAGCGGTGACCATGGGGGCGGTCATCGACGCCTCCCGGTTCGAAACCATGGCCACCCTTGTGGAGCGTTTCGCCGAGCAGGGCAAGGGCGTGGTGATGACCATGGGCAAGGGTGGCGTCGGGAAAACCACCCTGGCAGCCCACCTGGCCACCATTCTGGCGGGCCGGGGGTTCCGCGTAACCCTTACCACCACCGATCCGGCAGCCCATGTGGAACAGGCTCTCGCTGAGCGGCCCCCCAGCTTGCGGGTGACCCGCATCGATCCCGAACGGGTTGTACAGCAATACCGTGACGAGATCCTGGCGACTGCCGGAGCCGGACTCGATGCGCAAGGCAGGGCGATGCTGGAAGAGGATCTTCGCTCACCCTGCACCGAAGAAATCGCGGTTTTCCGCGCCTTTGCCGACACCGTGGCCCAAGGGCAGGACCAGTTCGTCGTCATCGATACCGCCCCCACGGGGCACACCCTGCTGCTCCTGGATGCGGCCGAAGCGTATCACCGAGAGGTGCTGCGCACGACCAGCGATATGCCGGAAGCGGTGCGCCAGCTTCTGCCACGGCTGCGGGATTCGGCCTTCACGCGCATCCTCCTGGTGACCCTGCCGGAAGCCACGCCCATCCACGAAGCCATGCAGCTTGAACAGGATTTGGCGCGAGCAGGGATTCACCCCTTCGCCTGGTTGGTGAACCAAAGCCTTACGCCGCTCACCGTGACCGATCCGGTGCTCCGATCACGGCAGGCCGGTGAAGCCAAGCACCTGAATGAACTTCTGAATCACGCCCCCCGAATCGTGCTGGAACCCCTTTCCTTCACTGGTTCAACCTCCTCCCATCTCACCGGAGCCATGGCATGAACGCACCCAAACGCCTTTCCTTTCTGGATCGCTACCTGACGCTGTGGATCTTCCTGGCCATGGGTGTGGGTGTGCTGCTCGGTTATGCCGTCCCCGGCTTCAACCGGGCCATCAACGCCTGGAATGTGGGCCCCACCAGCGTGCCCTTGGCTCTGGGGCTCATCGTCATGATGTATCCGCCCCTGGCCAAGGTGAAATACGAGGAGTTGCACCTGGTCTTCGAGAACAAGAAGGTGCTGGGCCTCTCGCTGGTGCAGAACTGGGTTGTGGGGCCTCTGCTCATGTTCGGCTTGGCCATCCTATTCCTGCGGGACAAGCCGGAGTACATGATCGGCCTCATTCTCATCGGGCTGGCCCGGTGCATTGCCATGGTCATCGTCTGGAACGATCTGGCCAAAGGAGACACGGAATACTGCGCGGGATTGGTGGCCTTCAACTCGATCTTCCAGGTGCTCTTCTTCAGCGTCTACGCCTGGTTCTTCGCCACGATCCTGCCCGCCAAGCTGGGTCTTCAGGGTGCCGTGGTGAATATCACCATCGGGCAGATTGCCGAGAGCGTCTTCATCTACCTGGGCATTCCCTTCATCGCTGGCTTCCTCACCCGGTACCTGCTTGGGAAGGCCAAGGGGCTGGACTGGTATCACCGGGTCTTCGTGCCGAGGATCAGCCCGCTTACCTTGATCGCGCTGCTGTTCACCATCGTCGTGATGTTCAGTCTCAAGGGTGACACCATCGTGAAGCTGCCCTTCGATGTCATCCGCATCGCCATTCCGCTGCTGATCTACTTCGTGGTGATGTTCCTGGTGAGCTTCTGGATGTCGAAGAAGGTCGGGGCCACCTATCCGCAAAGCGCTACCCTCAGCTTCACCTCTGCCTCCAACAATTTTGAGCTGGCCATCGCCGTGGCCGTGGCCACCTTTGGTATCGCTCATGGGGCGGCCTTCGCTGCCGTCATCGGGCCCCTGGTTGAGGTGCCGGTGCTGATTGGCCTGGTGAGTGTCTCCCTGTGGCTGAAAGAGAAGTGGTATCCAGGCAGCGCTGGGGACGGTTCCGATGTCACCTGCTGCCCTGCGGTTGAACCCGACAAGAGGTGAATCATGGGCGTTTTCGATGGCAAAGGCATGGTCATCAAAGGGCTTCGGTTCCTCGCCCCGGAGGAAGCCCTCGACACCCTGCAGCACGGGGTGCTCCTGGTGGACCTTCGCTCGGACGAACTCGCTGAGATGAAGGCCTTCCAGGTTCCCGAATCTGTGCACATTCCGCATCGGGAACTCCCGGAATTTCTCACCAACCTTCCTTCTGGCCGTCCCCTTCTTCTGGCGGATTCCTCCGGGGTTTTCACCAAGGATGCTGCCCACTTTCTCCTTGAGCATGGGTTCCGTGAAGTGGCCTGCCTGAACGGAGGCATGCTGGTGTGGGACCAGGAAGGTTTTCCGGTCGTCACAGATCCGAATGCCCTGCTCCATGGTGAGTGTGCCTGCGTCAAGAGGTCCAAGAAGGACCGAACCCCTACCCATCCAGTTCAGCAGTAGCTTCGCCAATCATCTACCGAGGACCTTGCCCATGGTTGCCAAAGGTCAGTCCTGTTCCTGCTGTGCTCCAGAGACAATCCCCGAGTCAATTTTGGCGCAAGGGTGCCCCCGCTGCGGGGTAGTGTCCCAACACAAGGTTGGAGCCATCACCCTGCGGGCGCTATTGGCGGATTCAGAGGAGGATTTTGTCAACAGAGATGACTACCTGCTTTGCACGACTCCTGAGTGCCCCGTGGTGTATTTCGATTCCGAAAGTGGGGCTGTCTTCACCAAGGACCAAATAACGGTCCGCGTGGGCTTCAAGGAAACGGATTCCCCCCGAACACTGTGCTATTGCTTCGACCACACCTGGGAAACCATGCAGAAGGAGTGGCTGGCCACGGGCCAGTGCACAACGGCGGCTTCAATTCGAGAATCCATACGATCTGAGGGCTGCCGCTGCGAAGAAACCAATCCCAAGGGGATCTGCTGTCTTGGGGATATCACTGAGGCCCTTCACCAGATTCAGGCCCAAGGCGCTGAACGCCACCCGAGATAAGGATCCGTCCATGAAACCAACAAGCCTGCTTTTCCTCTGCGTCGCCAACAGTGCCCGGTCCCAGATGGGCGAAGGCATCGCCCGGCAGCTCTTCCCCGAGCTTCGGATTCAGAGCGCCGGAAGCCGCCCCAGCCATGTGAACCCGTACGCCATCGAAGTCCTCGCTGAACAGGGCATCGACGCCACCACCCACACCTCCAAGAGTGTCCAGGACATCGATCCGGCCACGGTGGATCTCGTCATCACGCTCTGCGCCGAAGAGGTTTGCCCCCTCTTCCTGGGCAAGGCAGAACGCCTGCACTGGCCCATTCCCGATCCCGCCAGCGATGATCCGAGTCTTACCCCCGACGATCTGAGAGCACGCTTCCGCGCAGGCAGAGACGAAATTCGACGTCGCTTGGAGCAACTGAAGGCCGAACGGTTCTGACCACCCCCAACGCTTTGGGAGACTCAATGACCCCTCCGGTCTACAACGTGCTGTTCCTGTGCTCGGGCAACTCGGCCCGCAGCATCCTGGCGGAAGCGATCCTGAATAATCTCGGAAGGGATCGATTCCGGTCATTCAGCGCAGGGAGCCACCCCAAAGGCGAGGTGCATCCACTCGCGCTGGCTCAACTAAAGAAATTGGGTCTGCCCTGGGAATCAGCCCGCAGCAAGGGCTGGGGCGCATTCTCCGAAGCAGGGGCGCAAGAAATGGACTTCGTCTTCACCCTATGTGACAGGGCCCACCAGGAAGCCTGCGACATCGGTTGGCCTGGTGAACCCATCACCGCCCACTGGGGTATTCCAGATCCTGCCACTGTCGAAGGTACCGTGGAGGAGCAGGCTCATGCCTTCCATGTAGCCTTCCTTCAACTTCAGAATCGCATTGCGCTTTTCCTGGCTCTCCCACTCGCTTCAATCGACCGGCTCAGCCTTCATCAGAAGTTGACTAAGATCGGACAGGGCTGATGACGTCCCCCCCACTTCTATACCAAGGATGGTGAGAGTCCTGGGTTAAGGGTTGTCTCGCTGGGATTCGCGGAGGGAGGGCTACGCCTCGCTGCCGCTTCTGGCCCTCATCTTCAGCCTCGCTGGGTTGGTCAACGGCATCCAAGACACCCTGGAAGGCGCGACCACGGCAGATCTGGTGCCGGAGGACCACCGAGGGCTTGGCTTTGGACTGCTCGGGGCGGTCAATGGTGGAGGCGACCTGGTTTCCAGTCTGTTGGTAGGCGCCCTCTGGACGCTGCACCCCCTGTGGGGCTTCGGCTATGCCGCCGTGCTCATGGCTTTGGGTGCGTTTGTGACCCTGACTGGAGCCAATCGCGCCAAAGGATGAGGTTTCCTTCAGCCGGACTTCAATCGCTGGTTCATTCGACTCAGGGCGTTGATGAGCCCCGCGTTGATCTCAGCCAGGGTTTCGGCCTCTGCGGGAAGCAGGTCCCCATAGCCGCGAAGGCGTTTGGGTTCGAGGTCCTCGATATCCACCTCGGCAAAGAGGAGGTCGGTTTGGGCTGAACGGGTCGCCGGAACTGAAGCCGTCGGGATGGGGATACCAAGCCGGTCCATGGCAGCGACCATCTGTCCCCTGATGATCTGAACCTCGTCCTCGACCAGCTTCTGCTGGTCAGGATCCGAATCCTGAATGAACCGGTTGAAGG
>Ga0315270_10000217_pt1 | contig 33114 bp, 33 predicted proteins | sample C1_bottom_MG_FD_204932 | JGI IMG/M metagenome (GOLD analysis project Ga0315270, IMG submission 204932) | Sediment microbial communities from Yellowstone Lake, YNP, Wyoming, USA - C1_bottom | ecosystem: Environmental > Aquatic > Freshwater > Lake > Sediment | place: USA: Wyoming | collected... | reverse complement strand
TTACGTGACCGTCGATAAAAATCTGATGTCGCCGCGCATTTACTACTGTGATTTGCATGTGCACTCCGAGGACACGATCGGCACCAATTCCACCACCTATAACCTTACCTACGGACGCGACGTAACCGGGCTGGATATATTGGCTTTCGCTCACAACGATTTCAACATCACGACCGAGAAGTGGAAAAAAACCGTCGAATTGATTCACGAGATTACCCAGGACGGCAGCTTTGTCGCTTATCCCGGCACGGAGTGGTGTGGCAGTTCTTGTGCTGGCGGCGATCACAATGTGGTGTTTTTACATGATCACGAACCCGAGTTTCCCTTCCTCAAGACCGGTGAGCATGTGCGCTCAGTGGAGTGGAACGAAGACATGAAGGGCGGCGGCGTCGAGCCCGGTGCTTGGCCATTGGAAGAATTGTGGGCGGCCTATGCCAAAGACCCCGAGGGGCATTTGTTGATTCCGCATGTGGGTGGTCGTCGCTGTATCTTGGATTGGCATTATCCGAAGCTGGAGCGTCTGATCGAAATCGGTTCAAGTTGGGGGCATTTCGGTTGGCTGTATCAAGAGGCGATGGAGCGCGGCTACAAGATCGGCGCCACCATGGCGGGCGACGAGCATCGTGGACGTTGTGGCGGCGGCGTACCGGGTACGGCAGTGTTCGGCACTAAGGGGGGATTTAGTGGTGTCATTTCACCTTCACTCACGCGCAAAGATGTGGCGACCAATTTACGCGCACGCCACACTTTCGCCTCAACCGGCGAGCGCACTTACGGGATGATTCGTTGCGGTGATCATATTCTTGGAGATGAGTTTAAACACAAGGGTCCGGCGACTATCGACTATCGCTTCTTGGGCGATAGCGGTTGGGATGAGATCGTCGCTTTGGATCACACCGGTGAAATATGGCGCCGCGATTTACAGAAAGAGTTGGGTTACTCTGATCGCAAGATCCGCTTCCGTTGGGGCGGCGCGCGCGTTAAGGATCGTTACCGCTGGGCTATCTGGAAAGGCACTGTCACGATTACCAATGCAGTGATCAATGATTTTCAAGGCTTGGGTTTCGAGCATCGTGAGGAAACTTGCTGGCGCGAGTCTGCGACCACCATTGGTTTTAAGAGCGATACCTATGGCGATGTGGATGCGATTGAGATCGACGTATCGCATCTTAAGACCGCAAAAATCCGGATCGAGGGCACGATCGATGGCTATGTGAAAGTGGGTGACCCGCTCAAGGGTAACCCGTTTGTGCACTGCCCGACCTTCACATGGGAAATAACCGGTGCAGAGTTGCTGGAGGCTGCGCGTCTGAAGAAGGATTTGCCAGGTGTAGAAATGTTCCTAGGCTTTGAGCGTATGAGCGAGTCGCCCGCACCGCGAGAAGTGAGCGGCACGCTTAACATCGATCCGCACAATGGCCCGCATGGCCACCGGCCAGTTTATTTCTTCGGCCGCCAAGTGGATGATGCCAAAGTGTGGACTTCTGCTGTGTTCATTGAATTTGAATAAGCACCTTTTTTAATTGGACCCTTATGACTTGGTTAAATTGGCCAGTTGAGCTGGCAACCGGCCGGGATCGTCCGGTCGCACACTATGAGCAAATCGAGAGTTTGCGGCTGGATTTGCATGGCGATCCTGCCCGAGCCAAGTTGGTGGTGTGTTCCGATGGCAACCACCACATGGCCCTGGAGCAAACGCTACAGAGTTTTGCGCAACTGCATCCGGCGGTGGAAGAGATTTTCTATACCACCACACCGCCACGCATCGCCTTACAGATCATGCAAAGTGGTGGACTGCAAATCGGCAATTTTCGACTATCCGTTACGCCCCATGTGTTCATTAGTCCGCCGCAAGTACTGGAAAAATTGATTGCATCCGGGAGGATGAGTAAGAGCGCGTCTTTTATGCGCAGCTGTGGCATGGTATTGCTGGTTCGCAAGGAAAATCCCAAACGCATTGCCAGCATAAGTGATTTGCTGCGCAATGATGTACGCTTGTTTTTATCCAATCCTGTCACCGAGAGTATTAGTTACCAAATTTATGCGGACTGCTTGCGGCACTTGGCCAGTGTGCGGGGCATCACACTAGATTTTCTAATGCACCCACCCGGCCAACACGATGTCAATAAATTGATCTATGGCGAGTCCATACATCATCGCGAGGCACCGCAAATGGTGGCGGATGGGCGTGCCGATACCGCACTAGTGTTTTACCATTTGGGCCTGCGTTATCAGCGTATCTTTCCGGAAATATTAGATTTCGTATGGCCCGAAGGATCGCTCGGCAATCAAAGTTGCGATATCAATCATTTTAGTTGCGGTTTGATGGCCGACGCTGGTGCATGGGGTGAAACGTTCTACCAATTTCTGTTTAGCGATACGGTAACGGAAATCTATCGCAAACATGGTTTGCAGCGCCCCTCGCTTTAATCCCTAGAGTTTTCACACTAGCAATCAAAGTTTTAAATATCTCACAATATAATCATATTGTGATTCTTGGCTCGGCGGTTTCATAAAGCTGTATAGCGGCTCTCAAGTTGTTCCAAGACCCTTCCGTTAGTGTTACTGGCATCGGATTAGCTTGCATGCGCGAATAGTTAGCCATATCGAAATTTTGTTATTTTATTTTGTACAAAAACAGGGAGTTCAATCATGAAAATAAGCGCTACTCTACAGAAAAACATTTTCGCCTGGATGATGGTATTTGGGGTTTTAATTGTTTGCTCGGTTACGTTTTCAACTGTCGCGTATGCCGAAGCGATTCCCCCCAATGTGCAGGCCAAGGTCGATAAATACAAACAAAAACTGGTGGAATGGGCTGCGAATCCGGTCATTATTGCGGCCATCAAGGAAGCCAATACCAAGGGTTCAGGTGGCATGACAAACGGAGCCTGGGATGGTTTGGATGATAACGATCCAAAGGTCATGGCACTACAAACTAGCGTTGCTGGAAAATTGTTGAAAAAACTGGAAGAAGACAAAGCTATCAATAAGCTTTTTATTCGCGACGAAAAAGGCAATCTAGTGGCGGCGAGCAGCAAGGCTTTGCTATTCAATAATGTTAGCCGTCCGCAATTTGTAAATCCATTCAAAGGGCAGGTGTGGAGTGCAAATGAAATGAAGCCTGATCCCACGACGCAAGTCATGAGTGTGCAAATCGCCGTGCCAATTATGGATGGTGGAAAATCGATCGGCGTGATGAATTCTAGCGTTAGCTTGAAATAACAATACTTGCCGTAATGTGAAAATTTTCATGCGAGCGATATTGGCGCTGGCAGTTGTGCTGGACCTGGCCACTGCAGGTGCAATTGTTCGCAGTATTGTGTTCCCGCTACAAAAAGCAACTGGCGGATCGCTTCAGGGTGACTGCCTGAATATTTGTTGCAGGGCTAGACCGCCACCGGCGCTTTGATCGCCGGGTGCGGGTCGTAGCCTTCCAGCGTGAAATCCTCGAACTCGAAGTTGAAAATATCGGTCACCGCCGGGTTCAGCCGCATGCTGGGCAAGGGGCGCGGCGTGCGCGACAACTGTTCGCGCGTTTGTTCCAGGTGATTTGAGTACAAGTGCGCATCACCCAGGGTGTGCACGAAATCGCCCAGCTTTAATCCGCACACCTGTGCCACCATCATGGTGAGCAAGGCATAGGAAGCAATATTGAACGGAACTCCCAGGAAGATATCCGCACTGCGTTGGTATAGTTGGCAAGACAGTTTGTCATCGGCCACGTAGAACTGAAAAAACGCATGGCAGGGCGGCAGTTTCATTTTCTCCACCTCGCCTACATTCCACGCAGAGACGATCATGCGTCGTGAGTCAGGCGTATTTTTGATCTGATCGAGTACCAGCTTGATCTGGTCGATATGCCGCCCATCCGCCGTCGGCCAAGAGCGCCATTGATAGCCATAGACTGGGCCCAGGTTACCGTTTGCATCGGCCCATTCATCCCAAATGCTGACGCCGTTATCCTTGAGGTATTTAATATTCGTATCGCCCTGCAAGAACCACAGCAGCTCGTGAATGATCGAACGTAGATGGCATTTTTTGGTGGTGACTAACGGGAAGCCCGCGCTAAGATCGTAGCGCATCTGGTAGCCGAACACGGAGATGGTGCCGGTGCCGGTGCGGTCTGTTTTGGTGTGCCCGTGTTCCAGCACGTGGCGCATGAGGTCTAGGTATTGGCGCATGAGTTTTTTTCAGTGGATAAAATTTATTCGTCGAGTCGTTGCCAGCGGCCATCAATCAAGCCTTCCAGCGGACGGAAATTGACCTTGTAGGCCATTTTTGGGCTATGCGCGATCCAGTAGCCGAGATAAAGGTAGGGTAGCCCCATGGCTCGGCAACGCTCGATTTGCCAGAGCACGTTGTAGGTGCCAAAACTGGCTTGGACGGTTTCTGGATCGTAGAAGGTATAAACGGCTGATAGGCCGCTGTTCGCGACATCCACCACGCTCAGCATGCGCAGCACATCGTTCTCGCGGAATTCCACTAAGTTAGTCGAGACGCCGCTCTCTAACAAAAATTGATGGTATTGCTGTTGATCATCCTGATCCATGCCGCCGCCAGGGTGGCGTTGGCTTTGATAGCGTCGATATAAGTCAAAGTGCTCCTGTTCGTAGCGCAGAGGCAGCATGTGCGTTGTCAAATTGCCATGGCGCTTGATAGCGCGGCGTTGAGTGCGGGTCGGTATGAATTCGTTCACCAGGAGTCGCACCGGCACGCAAGCACGGCAGCGATCACACAGTGGACGGTAAACATAAGCGCCGCTACGACGAAAACCCAACTGGATCAGTTCGCTATAAACATCGGCAGAAATGAGGTGGCTAGGCGTGGCGACCTGGGAACGCGCCATGCGTTCATCCAAGTAACTGCACGCATAGGCGGAGGTGAGATAGAACTGTAGCTTATGTGAGGGAAAGTCGTTATGCATTTGCTTCCGATTTTTGCTTCATGTCCGTATGTGTTCACCAGCTCAAGTTAGGCCGCTGCTCATTATTGTATCAGCTTGAAACCCGTCACAAAAATTCGCTTGATAGATGAATAAATCAACGGGTTTTGATGGTGCCCTGATTTTATCTTGGGTCAATTGGCATGTGTTTCTGGGGGGTTGCATCAAATTTGATTCTTGCGTAATATCTATAAGAAGACATTGATATCTTCTTAACGGAAACGGAGAGTTTGAAAATGAGTAAGGCGATGGTTTTGAGCGCATTGGGCGTGTTGACGGTCATGAGCGCTGCAGCGCACGCGACAGACGATTGGATGTTTAGGTTTAGGGCGGTTGAGGTGGTACCCGATGCGCGTTCGGCACCGGTGGCAGGAGTCGATGCGAATAATAGTTTTTCGCCAGAAGTGGATTTAACCTATTTCATCACAAAGAACATTGCAGTCGAGGCTATTGCGGCTACCACTAGGCATACGGTGACGCTAAACAGCGCCAGCCTGGGTAAACTCAGCGTGCTGCCACCGACAGTAACCCTGCAATATCACTTTAATCCAGATGGCAGCGTAAGACCCTATGTGGGCGCGGGCATTAACTACACGCGATTTTATAATGTGAAGCTGGCCGCACCGCTGGATGTTGAGCGCAATAGTTGGGGCGGGGCATTGCAAGTCGGCGTAGATTTCGCAGTCGGTAAAAACAGTTACATCAACCTCGATGCCAAGAAGATTTACCTGAAAACCGATGTCACCAGTGCGGGTGCCTATTTGACCACGTTGAAACTGGATCCATGGGTATTAGGGATTGGTTACGGGTTTCGTTTCTAAGCGCAATACTACAACTCATCGCGTAAATTGGCGTCGAGACGCCATGGCGATGGAATTGGCGAATGTTGTGTAAGCTCGTCTAGTCGTATTAAAAAATCGGCGCGCGGAATTTCTCGTGCGCCGAGGCTGGATAGATGCGAGGTTTTCATTTGGCAATCGATCATGCCAAAGTTCCAACGCTTGAGTTGCCACACCAAGTGCACAAAGGCAATTTTCGATGCATCAGTCACTGTGCTGAACATTGATTCGCCATAAAACATGCGGCCCAAGGCGATACCGTATAGGCCGCCCACGAGTTCGCCATCAATCCAGGTTTCCACCGAATGCGCGATACCTAGGCCATGCAGTTGCGTATACGCTGCAATCATCGCCGGACTGATCCAAGTGCCGCCTTGATCTTTGCGCGGTTGCGCGCAAGCCTGCATGACCTGAGTAAAGGCACTATCCAAGCGCACTTCATAGGCACGATTGCGGAGTGTCTTCTTGAGTGAGCGGCTGACTTTCAGCTCATTCGGAAATAGCACCATGCGTGGGCTGGGACTCCACCACAGAATCGGTTCATCCTCGTTGAACCAGGGAAAAATCCCATGCGAATACGCATCGATTAGGCGCTCGGGCGAGAGATCGCCCCCCGCGGCCAATAAGCCATTCGGCTGGCGCAATGCTTTGCTGCACGGGGGAAATGGATCTAGCGGCCCGAGACAGGGAATCATTGCAGGATCAATCCGCGACTTGTTCCAAAGTGAACTGCGCACCCTCATCTTGCCCCAGTTGTTTGACTAGGTAGGGCATGATTTCTTGCAACGCGGCGTGCAAGGTCCACGGGGGGTTGACGACGAACATGCCGCTGCCGTGCAGTCCAATGTTGTCGGCGCTCGGTGTGCGCACCGTCAAGGCGACGTGCAGCCAATTTTTGCCGATCAAGCGTTTGAGTTTTTCCGGCAACTCTTTCGATTCGATGCGTGCCAGTTGCGGATACCACACGGCATAGGTGCCGCTGGGAAAGCGTGGCAATTGATCGCGCAGGGCATGCAAAACATGCCGGTAATCGTCGCGCACTTCATAGGATGGGTCGATCAAGACCAGGCCGCGGCGCGGCGCTGGCGGTAGCAGCGCCTTTAAGCCGGTAAAGCCATCACTGGTTTCGATGGTAACGCGCCGACTTGCGGCGCTGAAATTTTTTTGTAACAAGCGCGCATCGCTCGTATGCAGCTCAAATAAGCACAGGCGATCCTGCTCGCGCATCGTGTGTAAAGCGAACCAGGGCGAACCAGGATAAAGCTTCAACTTGCCATCGGGATTTAATTCGCGCACTAGCGCCACATAGTCGGCCAATGGCGCGGGCAAGTCCTTGCGTCCCCATAGTTTGCTGATACCGCTCTCAAACTCCGCCAGCTTTGTGGCATAACCGCTATCCAGTGCATATAGGCCAGCACCGGCATGCGTGTCGATAATCCAGAACGGTTTGTCCTTCTGCGCGAGATAACGCACCAGTTGTACGAGAACCAGGTGCTTGAGAACATCGGCGTGATTGCCGGCATGAAAGGCGTGGCGGTAGCTGAGCATGGAAAAATCACTTTTTGGCGATGCGCGATTATAAAGGGGAAACCGCGGTCTATGCCGTTCTTCGAGGTGCTGCATGCTTCGGCGCCATATTGCTCAGCACAGCACGCAACTGCGGCACCCAGTCGTCGAGCAGGGCGCGCACCTTGGCTGGCAGCAGACGGCCACCGGGATATACGGCATGCACCGGTAACGGGTGCGGCGTGTATTGCTCTAGGGCGGGCGTGAGCTTGCCGGCGGCAATGTCTGTAATCACCTGGTAGGACATCATCTGTGCGATTCCGGCGCCGTCGCGCGCCACGCTGATGATGGCCGAGCCGTCATTGCTGGAGTAGGCGCAACTGACGGGCCAATAGCGTTCTTCTTCCTCAACCCGGAATAACCAGCCGCGCTCCTGGCTTAAGCCGCGAAAGGTTAAACAATTGTGCTGCTTGAGTTCTTGTGGATGCTGCGGCTTGCCATGCTTGTTCCAATATTCCGGCGCAGCGCACACCGTGCGCGTGACATGCCCCAAAGGAATGGCCACCAAGCTGGAGTCTTGCAAATCACCGATGCGAATCGAAAGATCAATAGCGTCGTCCACCATCGAAATAATATTGTCAGAAAGTTGCAGGTCGATCTGTACCTGGGGATGCGTGGTCAAAAATGGCGCTATTAAGGTGGCGACATGCAGGCGCCCAAAGAGTAGCGGTGCGGTGATGCGCACGAGACCTTTGGCTACACTACCAGCCTCATTGGCCAAGTTCTCGGCTTCTTCGATATCGCGCAAGATGCGGCGGCAGTGTTCAAAGTATTGTTGGCCAAATTCAGTGAGGGCGATGGAGCGTGTGGTTCTGGTGAGCAGACGTGCGCCCAGCCGCTCTTCCAATGTGCGCAGGGATCGACTGAGGGCCGGCAAGGATTTGCCCATTTCGCGCGCTGCGGCGCTCAGGCTGCCGCTTTCCGCAATGCGCACAAAATGCGTCATTGCCGTTAATCGATCCTCCTTCATTATTGATCCTAAGGTTAACAGATCAATAGATTCTATTGTCATTGTTAACGATAGAGCAAGTTACTAAGCTATCCAGGGTGCTAAGACATGCCGTCGCAAACCTGCGACTTGCGAAATTTACATTCTCGAAAGGGACACATCATGCAACAAAAAGTAGCTATCGTAATTCTGGCCGACACCACGCAATCTGATGGCCTGGGTCGTGTTTTCAATGCACTGATGGCCGCCAAGGAATTCAAGGACGCCAAGGACGATGTGCAGGTGATATTTACCGGTGCAGGCACTAAATGGATCAGCGAGATCACCAAGCCAGAGCATAACCTCCACGCTGTTTACACGGATCTGCAAGACACCATTGTGGGAGCATGCAGCTTCTGCGCCGGTGCGTTTGGCGCAACCGATGCGGTCAAGAATTCCGGCATTGATTTGCTGGAAGAGTACGGCAGTAATATGAGCTTTCGCCGATTGGCGCAAAACGGCTATCAGGTCTACACATTTTAATAAAAATTGATGGTGGCAGCAGCTTGTCGTGCATGCTGGCGACAAGCTGTTGTTCATTGTCAGATTGAAAAAACGCATGCGATATCAATTCGGGCTTTTTTGTCTTTTAGCTTTCAGCTTGGCGCAGAGCGCAGAGATGGTGCGCATACCGGCCAGTGAATTCTTGATGGGCTGCACCCAATCGGCCCACGAATGCGAAGCGAATGAAGGTAAACCGGGTGGACAGCGTGTATTTGTCCCGAGCTTTTATATCGATCCTTATGAAGTCACGGTTGCCGAATACCATGATTGTGTTGTCACTGGAAAATGTCCGCCACCGAAGACCCACGCACTAAACAAGTATTGCAACTACGACGCGCCAGGTCGGGAAAACTACCCGGTGAATTGCATCGATTGGCCAGATGCCGTGAACTACTGCACCCTGCAAGGCAAGCGCCTGCCATTGGAAGCCGAATGGGAAAAAGCCGCGCGTGGTGGTAGCGATGCAGCGTATATCTGGGGCGCAGCCCCGACATGTCGCGATGCGGTCTTGAATGATGGGCAAACCACGGGTTCGGTCGCAGGTGAGCGGGATGGTTGCGGCGAGGATCGAACCTGGGCTGTCGGTACGCGGCCAGCGAATGCCTATGGGCTGTACGACATGTTCGGCAATGTGTCGGAATGGGTGCAAAACTGGTATCAGCCAAACGCTCTGCGCCTGTATGCACAAGGCAAGCTAACTGCACCCAGCACAGGCCAGCGCAAAGTGATTCGCGGCGGCGCCTGGGATGAAGTCCAAGTCGCCTTGCGCAGCGCCTCGCGTTACGCCAAAACACCGCGCAGCGGCAAATCGGTGTGGGGCTCGAACGGTTTCCGATGCGCCAAGGATGACACGCAGCACTAAACAATGAACGGTAAAAAATGAAGAATGAAAAACCAATACAAGAACACCTTAACCCTGAACCAAATGATGCGCTGGGGCCGAGCTATGAAGCCGAATACCTTGCGCATCAACGTTTTGGCGCCGATGCGTTCTGGCAGCGTTACGATTTCAGTGCCATGTTTCAATCCACCATTTCGCCCGGTTTGGCAGCCTTCGTCGAATCACTGCCATTCTTTTTTATCGCCACGGCCAATCGGCACGGCGAATGCGATTGCAGTTTTCGCGGACGCGAGCATGACGCCTCCGGTCGCGCCTATGACTTGCTCAAGGTCGTCGATCCCAAAACCCTGATCTTTCCGGATTACAGCGGCAATAAGTTTTTTAATTCCCTGGGCAATGTCTTGGTGAATGGCCAGATCGGCATGCTGTTCATTGATTTCGAGCGACGCTTGCGCGCCCGCATCAATGGTCGCGCCCGGATCATCGAAGACCGCTCCGTCTATGCGGAAATCTGGCCGCTGGCGCAACGCTATATCGAAGTCAGCGTGGTGCAAGCCTATGGCAACTGCCAAGCGCGCATCCCGCAAATGCGGCTTGTGCCGCCCAGCGACAGTTTTTTTCAAGATGAATGAACAATCAACAAGGAGCTATTCCGTGGCCAATGAAATCAGAATGGGTTTTTATAAATCAATATCTACGGGACTGCGCGGCAGCGCAAGCTGCCCGCCAATGCCCGCATTACGGCACATCGCTATTTCATGGCTGGGTGGGTGTCTGGCTATTGCAGTGATCGCGTATCTCACGCAGCTTTCGCACGCGCACTTGATGCTTGGCTCGTTCGGCGCGAGCTGCGTGTTGCTTTTCGGATATCCGGATAGCCCATTCTCGCAACCGCGTAATGTCATTGCCGGACACTTTATTACCTCCTTGGTGGGCCTGGTGTTCTTGACGCAATTCGGCGCGCAGTGGTGGAGCGTCGCGCTCGCGGTGGGTACGGCGATCGCGCTGATGCAATTGACCAATACGGTACACCCACCGGCGGGCTCGAACCCCGTCATCGTGATGCTGACTATGCCTAGTTGGGATTTTCTGCTGACCCCTACGCTGTACGGTGCCTTGTTGCTGGTATTGGTGGCCGTTGTGTTCAATAAGATGCAAAAGGGTCGCACCTATCCGAAGTACTGGCTCTAAGCCTGGAGATCAAATGCCATGAAGCATCCCATCCTTTTCGTTGTCGCAAGCTTGCTGCTGACGAGTGTTGCCACTGTCCACGCGGCAGAAACCTTGCGCAACGACGTGGGCATGGAGTTTGTGGCGATACCGCCGGGTGAATTTCTCATGGGCAGCACGCCCGAAGAACTGGATAAAGTGCTGTTTGAAATGGAAGAGACCGACGTCGTCCAGATCAAGGACGAAGCGCCGCGCCATGCAGTGAAAATCAGCAAAGGTTTCTGGTTAGGGAAAACGGAAGTGACCCAAGAACAGTGGCTGCAAGTCATGCAGACCCGGCCCGGTCCGGCGGAATTTTGGATACGAGCGGACTGGAAAACCCTGCCGGTAGTTTCAACCTCATGGAACATGGCGCAACAATTTGTCGCCAAACTCTCCAAGCTGGACAAACGTTATCGCTATCGCCTACCCACCGAAGCCGAGTGGGAATACGCCGCCCGCGCCGGCTCGAGTGACTTGCGCCCCATGCCGAGCGAACAACTTGGCGAATACGCTTGGATGCTGAAAAATTCGGGCGACGAGCAGCATCCCGTGGCGACACGCAAACCGAATGCGTTTGGACTCTACGACATGCTGGGCAACGCCTGGGAATGGGTGAATGACCGTTATAGCGTCTATGACCAAGAGCGCCGCGTTGATCCCGCAGGCCCGCGCCAAGGCCAGCAAAGAATCCGTCGCGGCGGCTCTTACCATTGCCCACTGTATGAAATGCCCCCGGCGTTTCGTTCGCCTGATCCTAGTGCTGATACGAAATATACGGTGACGGGGTTTCGTGTGGTTGCGGTGGAAAAGTGAGGCGGATGATCGCGATGAAAATCCCCGCGCGCTATAGCAACCTGCTGTTTGGCGGCATGCTATCCATGATCATGGTCACCATAATATCGGGTGCAGTGGTGCTGGTTACGCAAGGCGTCAGCACGGATTTTCCGGTGCGCTGGTTTAAAGGGTTTGCAACTGCTTGGCCGATCGCGTTTCCTATTGTGCTGGTGGTACATCATCAATTAGCCAGCGACAGCAATGGCCGTATTGTGTTGAAAAACTCCTTTTTCCGGAACCTTGAAAAAATCTAAGCCCCTAGGGCGAATTTTCCTTGGCAGGATGTGCCGGGGATCGTATTTCGACCGATCGTTCGTTGTAGCGCGTCCAAATCAATCGCATGAAGAGTACTGAGCCCCTTTTTTTCTGCAACGCCTTTTAGCAAGATTTTGGCGAATCCTGAAATTTGAGTTTTTCAACACAATGGCCGATTAGCAGTTCGACACGAGCCTAGGAATTCCTTTCATTGAGGGCGTACCCAAGAAGATTGGGCCAATCAAATTTTATTGCGCTGAACCGAAGCAACGACGGCGTATTGGGGCTTCGCTTAAATAGATGAAACCCGATTGTGTAGTACCTACTGGTGTAATAGTCGCCGCTTCAGAACGCGTGTTGATTGATTTATGGGCTTGTCATTCAGTCGATCTCAAGCCTATATTGAAAGCAGCCGTTTGGCGGTATTGTTTGAATCTTGATCCTGTCTACGAGGATACTATGCCCCAGTCCCCACTGTTTCCCGAAAAAACCGGCCTGCAAATCGTGACTTGCGAATTCGACGACATGAATCTGCAAGTCGGTGAACGGATTGAGTTGGAAGTTGATAAGGAACGCTACTTCACGAGCCTCATCGGTTATATGCGCAATCAAAGTTTACTGGTGAAGACGCCGATTGTGGATGGGCTGCCACTACCGATCGAGGAGAGCGCGCTGATGACGGTGCGGGTGTTCTCTGGAACCAATGCCTTTGCTTTTGTTGTCCCGGTGATCCGTGTGATCATCAGCCCTGCGCATTACATGCACCTCGCTATTCCTGACACAATTCATTGCACGGAAATCCGCAAAGCATTACGTGTCAGTCTGCATCTTGCGGCCAAAGCAAAGTTGGCCGATACGCGTGATTTTCCGCAAGCAGTGGCGCTGACCGATCTCAGCACGAGTGGCGCCAATGTGGAGTCGGACAAATTGCTGGGGCAAAAGGGGCAGCACCTGCATTTGAGTTTTGCATTTCTCAACAACCCGAATGATTATGAAGCGCATTTGAATTTGAAAGTACGGATTCAAAATGTTGAGCATCAAACCCCTGCCCACGCGAGCGGAGCAGTTTACATTCATGGGGTTGAGTTTGAGGAGCTAGGGGGCGCGGAAACGATCTTGCTACAAAGCTATATTTATCAGTTATTGATGACTGAACACCATCGTATCGTTTGATGTAAGGCACAGCATGACCGGAATGACTGGGGGGACATGATGTACTTGCTACCCCGGCCCGAGAAAACATTAGGGCGGAGCCGCAAAAGTCTAATCACAGTTACGCCTGCGGGCGATGGCTGGCTTTTGTAGTTCTGAATCTTCCCTAGGATTTAGCTGGATAGGCGCGCTGTGCTTTGCCTACGTATATTTGGCGCGGTCGATCGATGCCATGATTCTCGCCTTGGAGTTCGAGCCAATGGCTCACCCAGCCGGCAGTGCGTGCCAGTGCGAACACGGCAGTGAACATATTGGTCGGGAAGCCCATCGCACGCAGCAGAATACCGGAGTAGAAATCGACATTCGGGTATAGTTTCCGCTCGATGAAATAGGGGTCTTTGAGCGCAATTTCTTCTAAGCGTATCGCCACTTCGAGGAGTGGGTCGTCGATGCCAAGATGTTCTAAAACCTTCTTAGCCTGCACTTGGATCATGCGCGAGCGTGGGTCGAAGTTCTTGTAGATGCGATGACCGAAGCCCATCAGACGGAAGGTGTCGCTTTTGTCTTTTGCGCGGGCGAGGGCCTTGGGTATGTTCTCGACGCTGCCGATCTCGTGCAACATTTTGAGTACAGCTTCATTGGCGCCGCCGTGTGCCGGGCCCCACAAGCTGGAAATACCCGCAGCGATACAGGCGAATGGATTGGCGCCGGAAGAAGCGGCCAGGCGCACAGTCGAGGTCGAGGCATTTTGCTCATGGTCGGCGTGCAGCATCAGGATGACATCAAAGGCGCGCGCCAGCACCGGGTCGACCTGATATTCCTCGCTCGGACGGCCGAACATCATTTGCAAATAATTCGATGCGTAATCGAGTTTGTTGTTTGGGTAGCGCTGCGGCCGACCGATGGAATAGGTGTAACTGGCTGCTGCAATCATCGGCATTTTGGCAATCAAGCGAATCGCTGCGAGCTCGCGATCAGCGGGGTTTTGGGTGTCGGTAGCATCGTGGTAGAAAGCCGACAGCGCACCCACTACGCCCACCATGACGGCCATGGGGTGCGCGTCGCGTCGAAACCCACGGTAGAACGACAGCACTTGCTCGTGCAGCAGGCCGTAGAACTGTAACTTATTTTGAAATGCGCCTAGTTGTTCACTGGCAGGCAATTCGCCGTTCATCAACAAATACGCAACTTCGACGAAAGTAGAATGCTCCGCAAGTTCCTCGATCGGATAGCCGCGATATAGCAGCACGCCGTTATCGCCATCGACGAAGGTGATTGCGCTCTTACAAGAGGCGGTGGAACGGAAGCCTGGGTCGTAGGCCAGAATGCTGTGGCGTGCGAATAGCGTTTGGATATCCACCGCGTTTGGGCCGAGCACACCTTCGACAATCGGCAAGCTGTTTTCATTTGCTTGGTCGGAGAGGGTTGGTATTAGGTACTTTCCGGGCATTTTGCGCTTCCTCGTGTTCGTCTTTGTGCGCAATCTTATTCCGAGAGCAAATCTGCATCAACCAATGGGTGCAGGCGATAGTTTCTCATAAGTATTGCGCAGCCATGTTTTGACGCGTTGGCGCTCCAACATCCCGAGCGCGTCCACACCTGCATGACGATTATTACATGCCGCCCAAAAACTGGTGTTTTGTTGATCGATTTTGCGCATGCAGGCGTCGTGCAATCGCGGAAGCTCGATGATTGTCGCGCCCATCTCGATGGCGCGTGGGTACTCTGCAGAGCGTTTGAATATCGTAAAATCACTGCCGCGTCCGAAATTCAGCACGATGATGTAATTGGCCGAATGGCCATAGGTATCGAACAGACGCGTCAGCAAATCAACTGAATCCTTGCCGTCGTCCATCACATGCCAGAAATTCACGGCAATGCTCATTTCGCTGAAGGCTTCGAAGAAACTCGAATCGCTGATCCAGCGGGCCACTGGCGCAAAAGTTTGCGCAGCCAGATCAACGATCACGTTTTGTTCTGGATTTTGTTCCACTGCATTGGCGATGGCATCCAGACTTTCATAGCTATCGACGACGGTGGGAAATGCAAAATCGCTATAGAAACGAATGAATGAACTGTGTGAACGATCCGTATCGAAACCCACGAAAGGTTTTTCTTTGTCGATGTGATATTGCGCCAGAATGCGCGACACCACGGATTTTCCGACACCGCCTTTTTCGCCACCGATGAAATTAATCGAGGTCACGCGCGCTCCTTACTTTGCACTGAATGAATTTATTGTTGCCGCACCCCATGTGCGTTATCTATATCCCTAGCAAGTCCTAGGCCTGGAGGAGGTCCTAAGTGAATGCGGTATTTAAATGCGGCACACGGGTATTTTTTTAAAGTTAAAGCGAGCGAGTTCATGTCAGCTTAGGAAGCAGGTGCACTACGAATGTGCATTTGCATTTGAATGGTGCACTACCAGCGAACGTGATCGGCTATGAGTATCGGTCGAATCTTTACTTCAATGCCGATACCCAAACCCCGACATCCAGGCTTGCACCTGGCAGTCCTACAAAGGAGCCGGAAACGGGCGGAACGGATTCAGGCAACCTGGCAACAGCCACGGCAAAATGATCGGCACCGACGATTGCGCCGATTGTGGGGTCGAATCCCTTCCAGCCTGCACCGGGTAGGAATACCTCAGCCCAAGCATGGGTTGAGCCGTAATTGGCTGATGAGGGTTCTGCGTGCAGGTAGCCGCTGACGAAACGCGCAGCAAGGCCCAAGTGCCTCGCTGCTGCCATGAATAGATTTGCAAAATCACGGCAGGAGCCGCTGCCGCGCGCTAGCGTGTCTGTGGCGGTTTGCACGCCGGGTTCTTCGCGGACTTGATACGTCAAGGTTTGCTGGATGTTGCTGCTTATACGCTGCAATAAACTGTAGGTCTGTATCGCTTCGCTGGGCTGCCATAAATGGGCGACCCAAACAGCGAGTGGGTCGCTCGTCGCTAACTGGGTGCTGCTCAAATACGGCGATAGGATCACTCTGTCTTCCGGGCGATAAGCAAATGGGTAGTGCGTTGCGTAATCAGCCACCAAAAAATCTAGCGGAGCCTGATTGAATTGCTGAATGATGACTATGCTTTCAATCACCAGTTGGCTGGCGGGCGTATCGAAAGTCGCGATTGCAACCGAGTTATCTTCTGCGTCACGGTGCCAACGTAAGGTGGCTGGCGGTGTGATCTCTAGCTTGGCAGATTCGATGTGCAGTTCGTAACCTTCTCTTGGGCGTAGGCGTAAGGCATGGGGTTCAAGCCGTACCGGGCTGGAGAAGTTGTAGTAAGTGCGATGCAAGATTTTATAGCGTTGCACTTACGCATCCATTTCTTTTTTTGAGCCAGTAGCCTGGGCGAGTAGTCGCTGGAAAGCCTTGCTGCGGCGACGATCAGGCAATATCTTAGCTGAATGATTGTTTAGGCGGAAAAGAACTATGGGGATTTCCTCGCTACACGGGGTTTTCGACTAGGCACGCGCGGTGAAAGATAATTTATCAAGTGGCAGCTAACATCTTCTGTTTTTATCATTTTCAAAGAGAATCGAACGGTATCACATCACTTCACCATTGGCAGGCCATCTTGACGAGCGCGATGCCAATCGCTTTTCGTTGATGTTTTTTAGCGTTGCGCTTCGGCTTCCAGTTCCTTGAGCTGTTCTTCGACGCCCGCTGCTTGCGTTAATTCGGCAACATTTTCCTTAGTAAAGAAACCTTGGAAGTCGCCGAAGCGTTGTACGTATTCCACGATCAATGAGGAATATTCCGAGGCGCTGGAGAAAATTTGCTTGAGCCCTTCTTCGCGCGAGCCGATGACGTCGAGCAGGAATTCTTTGCCGCACGCACGCAAGGTGTCCACTACGTAATCGATATTGGCTTTGCCGGCAGTGTCCCCATCTGCCACCGCAACGGCTAGGTGATGCAGGCGTGGGCCGTAGTTACGCACAAATTGCTCGGTGGGCGAGGGTAGATGCAGCAAGTGATTCACGAAGTAAGGGTGATTCGCCGCGGTGAACACCTTGGCCGGGCTATTCAGTTCGCTGGGGAAATGTACGCTCTTGGTGACGTTGGTGGAAGAGTTTTGGCTGGCGATGTCGTAAGAGCCCCAATAGTAGTAGCTGGTCAGTGTGAGGTATTCCAGGATCGCGGCCTCGCGGTTTTGACTGTAGATACGGGTGGCCAAGTGGTCGATGGGCAGCAGCAATTTGTTGAACCCTAGCTTGTCCTGGGTTTCCTTTGCTTGGAGGTAGGCCGCGTTGACGTCTTCGCGAATGCTGCTCCAACCCAGGGAGTAGACGCGCACATGGGCATCTGGCCTTTCCCAATAGCCGACAATGTTGTGTGTGTAGGGCGATGGCTTGACCACTGCCATGTTGCCGGGTAGTTCCAGTTTGCGAATTTGATCCTGGTTGAAGAAGCGCACATCGCGCGATTTTTGTAGCTCGACTACTTCATGCAAATTGCTGACACGCAGAATTTCTCCCATGTAGCGCGAGTTGGGTTTGTAGGCGCCGATGGGGTAGACCTCATTGAGACTGCGGAAGATGCCGCGCATGTTGGGGTCTTTGACTTCGCGTACCAGGATGTCCGGTGCATTCATGTCGATGCGCAAGATATGCGTGGCATGGTCTTGCGACTCCAGGGTTACTAGGTACTCGTAGGGTGTCATCAAGCACAGCTCATGCACGTAAGCGAGCGAGTTACCCGGTTCGACGGTGATCATTAGCGCATCGATTTGGTGGATCATGTCGGTGAGGCCGATGCTGTCGCGCTCCTCCATCAAGCGCTGAAGGTATTCCTCGAAGAAGGGCGAGTTTTCTTTGTCGCCATAGCGCGGAAAGTTCAGGGATATCGACATTGTTAGGCTCCGGCTACTGGTTGGCTGCGGCTTGTGTTTGTGTGGCGTGATTTTGATGTAGGTAGAAATATTTTTCGGCAAGGCGGGTGTGAATCGCGGCCAGGTCGGTCTGGACTTGATCCAGGTATTCGTGCAGCACGACTGGCGTCAGGCCTTCCACCTGCATGCTGGAAACGCGTCGCCAAGTGCGGCGAACGGTGCGCATAGCCGCAGCATTGTTGGGGAGTGCCGCGAGACAGCCTTCAATCTCACCAAGGCAATGCAAGACCGTGCGCGGGAAATCCTGGTTGGTCAGCATATAGGTGATGACTTTGCTGGGTTGGATATGTACGCCGACATGTCGCCGATACATTTGATAAGCGGATAGCGAAGTCAGCACGCTCATCCACAAGCGTTCTTGTATCGCTTCCGGCAGAACGTCGCCGCCCGGCGTGAGAACCGCACAGTTAACATCGAGTATGCGCGTGGTCATGTCGGCGCGCTCGAGGTTGCGCCCCAGTTTCAGGAATTGGTAGGCCAGGTCGGTACTCATGGAACCCATGAGTAAGCCGACGATGGATTGCCGTCCCTCGATGATGGTATTTAGCACTTGATAGCGATGGCTGCGACCGGATACGGCGCGGTGCGCGTTCTGTTTCACATAAAGATAGAGGCCATTGATGCGCTCCCACATTTCGTTCGGCAATACTTCGCGGAAGCTGCGGGTGTTTTCGCGCGCAAGCCGGGTACAGGCGAAAATGGAGCTTGGGTTGCGCTCGTCCTCAATCAGGAAGCGCATGATATTGGCTTCATTCGCCTCGTCGTAGGATTTGCGAAATTCGCTATCCAAACCTGCCACCTTCAGCAATACGTCCCAACCAAAGGACGCGCCACGCGGCAGATCGAGCAATAACTTGGTCGTTGTGTTGATTAGGCGTGCGGTGTTCTCGCTACGCTCGAGATAGCGTGCCATCCAATATAAATTTTCAGCGACTCGCGATAGCATTTATTCCTCCGTATCCACGATCCAGGTGTCTTTGCTGCCACCCCCTTGGGAAGAATTGACTATTAGCGATCCCGCCTTCATTGCGACCCGTGTCAGCCCGCCGGTGGTGACGTATAGCCGATTGGATTGGAGCACGAAAGGTCGTAAATCCAGATGTCGTGGCGCTAACTGTTTGCCATCCATGGTGGGTGCAGTGGAAATATCCAGCGTCGGCTGCGCCATGTAGTTGCGTGGGTTGTCGCGGATCAATTCGGCAAATTTGGCGCGCTCTTCTTCGGTGGCGCGCGGGCCGATCAACATGCCATAGCCGCCGGATTCGTTGGCGGGTTTTACCACCAGTTTGTCGAGGTTGGCCAACACGTATTCCCTTTGATCTTCGAACATGCAAAGGTAGCTTGGCACATTGGGCAGGATCGCTTCCTGGTTCAGATAATATTTGATGATCTGCGGTACATAGGTGTACACGACTTTGTCGTCTGCAACGCCGGAGCCTGGGGCATTGGCGATGCCAACATTCCCCTTGCGCCAGGCACGCATTAGTCCCGGCACGCCGAGAGTGGAATCGGGACGAAATGCCTCCGGATCCATGAAGTCGTCGTCGATGCGGCGATAGATGACATCGACGCGGGTGAGGCCAGTGACGGTCTTCATATAGACAAAATCGTCCTTGTCTACGATTAAGTCGGAGCCTTCTACCAGATAAGCGCCCATCTGTTGCGCGAGATAGCTGTGCTCAAAGTAGGCCGAATTGAAAATACCGGGTGTCAGCACTGCGATCACCGGCCAGTTAGATGTGCGTGGCGAGAGTGCGGCAAGGGTGTCGTAGAGTTGGGTCGGGTAGTCGTCGACCGGCAGAATGGTGCTGGCCTGGAATATTTCAGGGAATAGCCGCTTCATAACCTCGCGGTTACCCAGCATGTATGAGACGCCGGAAGGCACGCGTAGGTTGTCTTCCAGCACATACACCACGCCATCCTTGTCGCGCACCAAGTCGGTGCCGCAAATGTGCGCCCAGACACCATAGCGGGGCGTAATCCCTTGGCACTGTTCGCGGAAATTTTTGGAACCGGTCAATACCTCAATCGGAAATACGCCATCTTTCACGATGCGCTGTTCGTTATAGAGATCGTTGATGAACAGGTTGAGTGCAGTCAGGCGCTGTTTGAGGCCTTCTTCGATGCGGAGCCATTCGGACTTGGCGATGGTGCGCGGGACGATGTCGAAAGGCCATGCGCGATCGATATTGGTGCCTTCGCTATACACCGTGAAGGTGATGCCCATGGTTAGGATAGCGGCCTCAACCTCAGCCCGGCGGGTTTCCAATTCCCCGGGTGGTAGCGCGTTTAGGTAGTCGAACAAGGCGCGCGCTGCGGGGCGCGGCTGTCGATCTGCATCCAGTAGTTCGTCGTAGGCGATATTGGCGCCGTACTCTTGTTCATTGATTTCGATCATCTTGGTTTCGCTCCGTTACTAGAGCTATAGCAGAAACCATACCCGCTCTCGTTTCAGTGTTCGGAAAAGTGATGCGAACGTCATTTACGTGATAAATTGTTCGGCTGGTGGGGATGCTGGCCTGTGAATTGAAGCTGGAGCAAGGGGTGGTGCTGCCTGGGGCCCATGCGAATTTTGAATATAGCCTTACCTTTTTAATAAGCGCCAAAAATATATTGATATTGTGATTGCCGGAGGATTTCTGCGTTTTGCCATCATAGCCTTTGTTATTGGCGTCGCTTGCTTGCAGCAGCAGGCGGCCTTGCCGTCGTTGTCGTGGGCAGCCTTATTGTTGTTGACGCCGTTGGTGTTTTTTATTCGCGCAAGCATGGTGCAACGCGGAATACTGTTGGTAGCAGCGCTTGCCGCAGGCTATTTCTGGGCCGCCGGTTTTGCAGCTTGGCGCTTGGCCGATGCGCTGCCGGAGGCTTGGGAGGGTAGGGACATCCAGGTGATCGGCGTGGTGTCCGCTTTGCCGCAATTCACTGAACGTGGCGTGCGCTTTGAATTTGATGTTGAACAAGTCATTACGCCGGATGCCCATGTGCCGCGGCATATTCAATTGGTTTGGTTTGCGCGTGCTGCCGATGCCGAGGAGGAGGGCGCGCTGCTAAACCCCGGTCGCTTGCATGCGGGGGAACGCTGGCAATTTGTGCTGCGCTTGAAGCGTCCGCATGGTTCGGCCAATCCTTATGGCTTTGATTACGAAGCCTGGCTACTGGAGCAGAATATTCGCGCGACGGGTTATGTGCGCAAAGATCCTGTAAATTTTCGACTGAACCAGTTGGTATTGCGGCCTGGTTATCTGATCGAACGTGTGCGCGACAGCGTGGCACAGCGGCTCAAGCGCGTGTTGCAGGACGGCGCTTACAGCAATGTACTGACTGCCCTGGCCATTGGCGATCAGCATGCTATTCCGCAAAGCCAGTGGCGTATCTTCTTGCGCACTGGCGTGAATCACTTGATCAGTATTTCCGGCCTGCATGTAACCTTGTTTTCAAGTTTGATTTTTATGCTGGTACAGGCTTTGTGGCGGCGCAGTGCACGTGCAACGCAATGGCTGCCGGCACGTAAGGCGGCCGTGATATTTGGTGTTGCTGCCGCACTGGCGTATGCCTTGGTGACCGGTTTCGCGGTGCCGGCGCAGCGCACCTTGTATATGCTGGCGATTGTGGCGGCGGCGCTGTGGTTCGATCGCTTGTCCTCGCCATCGCGCGTGTTGGCACTGGCGCTGTTGGTGGTGCTGCTGCTCGACCCCTGGGCGGTGTTGGCGCCAGGATTTTGGTTATCGTTCGGTGCGGTAGGCGTAATTTTTTATATTGTCAGTCAGCGGATCGGTATCGAAAAACCTTGGGTGCAAGCGTTGCGAGTGCAAGGTGCTGTCACTCTAGGCTTAGTGCCGACAATGTTATTGCTGTTCCAGCAAGTGTCGATCGTTTCACCATTCGCCAATGCGATTGCGATCCCCGTGGTGAGCTATTTGATTGTGCCCCTGGCCTTGCTCGGCGCCTTTTTGCCGCTGGATTTCCCCTTGCATCTTGCGCATGAATTGATGGCGCAGTTGATGCGCTTATTGGAATGGTTTTCGCAAGTACCGGATGCCATCTGGCAGCAACATGCACCCTCATTGTGGGCGGTCATTATTGCGGTGGCAGGTGTGGCTTGGATGTTGGCGCCGCGAGGTTTTCCGGCACGCTGGTTTGGCTTGTGCTTATTGCTGCCGATGTTTTTATGGACGCCGACACCCGTGCCGGCAGGCAGCTTGAAACTGACCGTGTTGGATGTAGGGCAGGGTTTGGCGCTGGTGGTACGGACGCAGCAGCATGCCTTGGTATACGATACCGGCGCACGCTTTTCCAGCGAGGTGGATGCCGGCGCACGCACGGTTTTGCCGTATCTGCGTGCCAGCGGTATACGAGCGTTGGACGGCTTGGTGGTGTCGCATGCCGACAATGATCACAGTGGTGGGGCGCTGTCGGTGTTGGACGGCGTGCCAGTGTCTTGGCTGCTGTCGAGCCTGCCCGTTGGGCATCCTATTCTGCAGCGCGGGGTGCCAGGTATGACGTGTAGTGCGGGGCAGCATTGGGTCTGGGATGGCGTCGTATTTGAGATATTGCATCCACGGCTTGAGTCCTACGGTGAAAAACACAAGAGCAATGATCGCGGTTGCGTGTTGCGTATAGTCGCCGGCCAGCATGTTTTGTTATTGCCTGCGGATATCGAGGCCAAGAGCGAACGCGAGTTATTAGAGCGCGATATTGGAGCCTTGCGTGCTGAGGTGTTGATTGTGCCGCATCATGGAAGCCGCACTTCATCCACCCCGGAATTCGTAGCGGCAGTTCAGCCGAATGTTGCGGTGTTTACTGTGGGCTATCGCAATCGTTTCCATCATCCGCGACCGGAGGTGGTGGAGCGCTATCGCGCGTTACATGCGCAATTGCTGCAAAGCGATGACCTGGGAGCGATTGAGATCACCGTGCCGAACAATGGCGCTATCGCTATTGCGGCCTATAGAAAACAAAACCCCCGCTATTGGCGGGGGCGTTGATGCAATGCAGGCGAGACCTAGCCTCGACCTTGCCAGATTGAAAATTATTTCTTGGCGTCGGCTGGCTTACCGCCACCTTTCAAGCAGCCGCTCATGAATTTATTGCGATCAGGGCCTTTGACGGCTTTTTCTTTGGCTTCTTTGTTGCAGTCTTGCATGCGTTGTTGTTGCGGCGTGAGTTCTTTTTTTGCTTCGGTTACGGCTGGTTTTGCCGGTGTCGCGGGTGCGGCTGGAGCGGCTACCGGGGCTACGGCTGGTTTGTTGCTCAGGCAGGATTTCATGAAGGCTTTGCGTTCGTCGCCTTTCAGTGCTTTTTCCTTGGCTTCTTTATTGCAATCGGCCATTTTGTTTTGTTGTGGGGTGGCGGCTTTCTCGTCCTTGGCAAAGGCGGATCCGGTGGCCAAGGTCAGGCAAAGTGCAATCAATAATTTTTTCATTTAAAACTCCTCATGCGGATGGATTGGAAAAGTCATAGCAATGACATTGTAATTATAAGACGATAAATTTGCTATTTGAACTCCAGGGCAAAGAACACACCCTCAAACAATAACGATTGATAGGCGCTTGAGTTGACAAACGGGGGTGTGTCCAAGGGATTTTCCTAAATTAAGTGCAGATGTGAGATGTGTGCATTTATTGGCGCAGGCACTCTTATACTTTCCCATCGCGCGCTGCTTTTAACACCAATACATCGAATTCCTCGCGGCTCATGATCTTATGTTGCGCCACGATCTCGCGCACTGGTTTTCCACTCTTCTCCGATTCCTTGGCGATTTCTGCTGCTTTCATGTAACCGATGCTGGGGTTGAGCAGGGTGGCGAGGCCGACGCTGTCATGGATGAAGGTGTAACAGCGCTCGCGATTGACGATTAGGCCCTTGAGATTTTTTTCGGTGGCGGCATGAATAGCGTTGGTGAGCCAGTCCATAGCATCGAACAGCGCCGAGCCGAGTGCGGGCATCATCACATTGAGTTCGAGTTGGCCAGCTTGCACCATATAGGCCACAGCCGCATCCTGTCCCAGTACCTGATAGCAGACCTGATTCAACATCTCGAACATGACCGGGTTGACCTTGCCCGGCATGATGCTGGAACCTGGTTGCACCGGCGGCAAGGTAATTTCACCCAGGCCGGTGCGCGGGCCGGAGGCGAGCAGGCGCAGGTCGTTGGAGATGCGCGTCAACTCCAGGGCCAGGCCGCGAATGGCCGCAGATAGGGTTTGCAGATCGAGCATGGATTGCATTTGCGCCGCGAGCTCGGAGGCGACGATGGCCTCGTTGGTGAGTTTTGCCAGTTCGGCAGCGACGCGTTGCGGATAATCCGGCGCGGTGTTAAGACCGGTGCCGGCGGCGGAACCGCCGAGACCTATTTCACATAAACGTGGGCGTACGACGGCGATCTGTTCTCCGGCGCGGCGCAAGGTCCAGGCATAGGCGGTAAACTCACGGCCCAGGGTGGTGGGTACAGCATCTTGCAAATGGGTGCGACCGCTTTTAACGGTGTCGCGCTCCGCATGGCCGATGCGCGCGAATTCGTTGGCCATATGCTCCACCGCCGCGAGCAGACGCGGCAGTTTGGACAAGCAAGCAAGGCGGATCGCGGTGGGGATGGTGTCATTGGTGGATTGCCCCATGTTGACGTCGTCGTTGGGATGGATCGGCGCGTAGTTGCCCTTTTCCCCACCCATGGCCACGTTGGCCACATTGGCGATGACTTCGTTGCTGTTCATATTGTGGCTGGTGCCGGCGCCGGCCTGGAAACGATCAACGACAAATTGATCCAGGTACTCGCCTTGCAACACGCGCTGGCAGGCGTTGACAATGGCATCGCGCTTATCGGCTGTCAGCCAGTCGGGCTGGCAGTTGGCGTGCGCCGCCGCCAGTTTGATGGCGACATGGGCGCGAATAAAATCGGTATCGGGTTTGCGCCCGGATATGGGAAAATTATCCACGGCGCGGGCGGTCTGTACTCCGTACCAGGCATCAGATGGAACTTTAAACTCGCCAAGCGAGTCTTTCTCTATACGGAATGGCATGATGCTGCTTTCGTTGGGCAAAAGAACAATATTTTATAGGAGCATACCTTGTTGCGGAAAATCAGTTTATTGTTGTTGGCCATGTTGTGGATTTCTGCGGCAAATGCTGTAGGTTTTACCCTAGTGGATGCGAAAGGGAAAACCCATCACTTGCAGGACTATAAGGGTAAATGGGTGTTGGTGAATTTTTGGGCGACTTGGTGCCCGCCATGCTTGGAAGAGATGCCGGAATTGCAAAAACTGCACGAAACTCGCAAGGATCTCGTGGTAATCGGTATTGCCATGGATTACAAAGATCCGAAGTATGTTATTTCGTTTGCCGATGACTTGTTGGTGACCTTTCCTATCGTGCTGGGCAACCAGAAAATCGCTTCTCAGATTGGCAGTATTTCGGGTTTGCCAACTACTTTTCTGTATAGTCCCCAAGGCAACTTGGCAACGCAGCATGTGGGTGGATTGACGCGCAAAGCTGTGGACAGTTATATTGATCAATGGAATGCAACCAGCAAATCCACATCTCGGAGATAGACTGAATGATGAAACGCCTTCGTACATTGCAAGTTCTCGCGTTTTGGCTGCTATGCCTCGCAGGCGGCGTAGCCAGCGCTGAATCGCGCGATGTGCAAAAATTTTTCTTTGATCAGCAACTCGGCGATTTCAAGGCTGAATTGGTCAATGCCAAGCATGATGGTAAGCGCGGTATCTTGCTGATGTTTGAGCAAGAGGATTGCCCGTGGTGTGCACGCATGAAAAGCACCATCCTGAATCAGTCCGAAGTGCAGGACTACTACAAGAAAAACTTTCTAATTTTCGCGGTCGATATCAAAGGCGATACCACCTTGGTTGATTTTCAAGGCAATGAAACCACCGAGAAAAAATTCTCGGAAAAGATGCGTGTGCGCGCTACGCCCGTGTTTGCCTTTATCGATGTGGACGGAAATTTAGCCTATCGCTTCACGGGTGCCAGCAAGGATATGAATGAATTCCTGATGCTTGGTCACTATGTCGCGGATGGGGCGTATAAAACGCAAGCATTTGTAGCCTATAAGCAAACGGCAAAATGAGTTTGCAGGGCATGGGTTACCGCGCCGCGCGCGTCTCCTGCGGGTTCGCATTGTTATTTGCTTTGTCCAGCGCACAAGCGCAGAGCGGAAAAATCCTCACGCTTGAGACGGCTCTGCAAGCGGCCAATGCACCGCACCCGGATATTCAACTGGCAGAAGCTGAGCGTGATTTGGCGCGCGCCGATCATAGTCTGGCCAGCGCACGGCGTGACTTGAATGTCACCCTGGAAGGGCGCTTGCAGGGTGCAAAATCGACATTGCCCGGCTCGTCCTTTAGTGCGGACAATAGCGTGCGCCTGAACGCGCGCAAGAACTTGTATGATTTTGGGCGTAGCGTAAATAGCATCGGTGCAGCGCGCGCGGTAAGCGAGGCGCGCGAGCAAAGCTTGCTGGAGGCGCGCGACCAGCACCGCATCGACATCATGGCGCGCTTCTTCGATGTTTTGATGGCCGATTTGCAGACGACGATTGACGGCGAATTGATGACCGTGGCCTTCCTCAATTTTGATCGCGGTCGTGAAAGCTTTGAACAAAAACTATTGTCCAAAGTTGATTTGAGCGAGCTTGAGTCGCGCTTTCAAAATTTGTTGGTGAAACGCAACCAGAGCCAGTTGCAACAACGCCTCACGCGCGAGCTGTTGGCCGAGGCCATGAACCAGCCAGGGCAACCGGTTGCGGACCTGGAGGATCCTAAACTTCCCGACAATAATCGCGCCTTGCCTAGTTATGAAACGCTCAGCGCCTTGATCGAACAAAGTCCCGGAATTCAGGGCAACAACAAACTGTTGGAAGCTTCGCGCCAACGCCTGGAATCACTGCGTGCCGATAACTATCCCACGCTCGATGCCGAAGTCGAAGCCGGCGAATACCCGGATCGTAAATTGCAGGGACGTGATGCGCTGCGTGCCGGCGTGGTATTGACTTGGCCCCTCTATCAAGGCGACCGCAACAACGCGCAATTGGCGCGCGAACAGGCGCAATTCCACAGGCTGCAAGCCGAAACCGAAAAGCTCAAGCGCAACCTATCGCAAACTGTGTTACGACTGTTATTGGAGGCTGAGCAATTGCAAAAGGCTGCACGCAATGCAGCCCGGATACAGGTTGATGCACGTGACCTAGCCTTGGATCGCGTGCGCGCACAATATGAAGTAGAGCTGCGAACGAATTTGGGTGAGACCGAGGCGCTAACGGTCGAAGCCAAGCTGCGCCAACGTGCGAACGAATATCAACTTGCGCTGACGTTGGCGAAGTTGGAAGCCATGCTCGGTCAGCCCTTGCCGAAGCCGGCGTCAAAATAAGGAGAGGCAGAATGAAATCGATTTGCGCTGTGCCATTGTTGTTTGCCTTAACCGCACCAAGCTGGGCCGCCGATACACCCGCGACTTTGCATTGGTCACAACGCGTCGAACTTTCTACCGGCGTTTCCGGAACGGTGCAATCGGTGCAAGCCAATGTCGGCGAGCGTGTTAAAAAGGGCCATGTACTCGTAACGTTAGATGCAAGTGGATTCCAGGCGCAGGTGGCGGAATCACAGGCGGTCATCACCCGCCATAAGGAAGAACAACTGGATGCCAAGCGCAACCTGGAGCGGACTGAGGAATTGTATAAGCGGCAAGTCATTGCCAACGCTGAACTGGAGTCTGCGCAAGTACGTCATGCGCGTGCCACGGCGCAACTAAATGAAGCGCAAGCGCATCAACAGCGGGCGCAAAAAGTCCTGGGCGATGCGACCTTGCGTGCGCCCTTCGATGCATTGGTTCTGGCGCGCCAAGTAGAACCCGGACAGATTGTCGCCAGCCAATTGCAGCCACAAACTTTGTTCGTTGTCGCTCGCGCCGGCGAGATGATTGCGCGTGCCAAGATTGGTCTGGCGCAAATTGAGAAACTAAAAGTAGGCGATGCAGTAACGGTCGAGGTTAACAAGCAGAGTTATAGCGGCAAGGTTAAGCTCTTGGGCTTGGAACCGGTGGGCGAGAAGGGCGATGTCGGCTATCCGGTGGAAGTATTGTTTTCAGTCAAGGAAGTACTGCGTGCCGGAACGCCGGCAATGTTGAAATTGCCTTAAACATTCTACGATCAACGCGTTACTTTTCTCCGTTTTTATTCTGGATCATCCAAGCTGGCGCCCACTTCCTGGGCGAGCGCAATAATGTCGCGCTTCAGGTTGTTGGAGGTGCGCGCGTATTCGCCGTTCAATACTGTTGTAGCAAGCTCGCGGTCGCCGCGATTGGCAAAGGTCACGACGGCTGCTGCATGTTTGTGAAACTCGGCATGCTCGGTGCGGACTTTCTCAAAATGCTGGGCATTGTTGTAGGCTTGGCCTTCGCTATAGATCCATTTACCGAGACGGCATTGGTCGTCGCGTCCGATAATGGCGGGATCGAGCGGCTCTGATTTATCCTGAATGTAGCTGATCAGGCGTTGTTTCCACCGTACGTGGGCGCTGATCATTTCCAGGAAATTCATGCGTGAATTTGTTGCCAGGATGAGAAAGGTGTGCGCGAACCGGTTTAGCCAGGTTGCTTGGGTACGGTTTGTGCGGCGGTCTTGCGGTTAGGCGTGTAATTCCACACCCAACGATTACGCCATGCACCGAGCACCAAGTTCGGATATTCGGCTTGGCCCAGGCTACCGTTGTAACGGCCCAGGGCGCGGTACAGATTGCCTTTTTCCATATCTAGATAATGGCGCAGGATGGTGCAGCCGTAGCGCAGATTGGTGCGTTGATGAAATAGATTGTTGTCGGGTGTGCCAATCAACTTGACCCAGAACGGCATGATTTGCATATAGCCGCGCGCTGATGCGCTGGATACCGCATATTTTTTAAAACCACTTTCCACTTGGATCAAGCCCAGTACCATTTGCGGATCGAGTCCGGCACGTGAGGCTTCGTAATGCACTGTGACGAGAAAGTCGCGACGTTGTTCGGCGTCGGGGAAGGCGCGCTCTAGTCGTTGCCCCATCGTGGCAAGCCAAGACTCGGCTTCTTGCTGATCTTTGAAGGCCATTCTGGGACTGGCGGTATCCGCTACGGATTTATATAGCGCAGCCTGCACACTGGCAGACAGGGGTTCATACACCTGCGCGCCGGCCAGCGCCAAGCCGGGCAGGCTTGCGGCAATGAGAAATAAGAGGAACTTGAGTTTTATCATCATGTTTCCAACAATTTCAATTTTAGGAACTCCAGCGCATTTTGCAACGTCAAGGGCTGGGATTTTTCATCGCGCCGCCCCTGATACTCAATATTGCCTTCTTTCAAACCGCGTTCGCCGATTACAACGCGGTGCGGAATACCGATCAATTCCATATCGGCAAACATCACGCCAGGTCGCTCATCTCTATCATCTAAAAGGACTTCCAGTCCTGCGTTTTGCAATTCAGTGTAAAGTTTTTCGACAGTTTCGCGTACCAATTCGCTCTTTTTCATGCCGATGGGTACGATGGCCAGCGCAAATGGCGCCATGGCACGCGGGAAAATAATACCGCGTTCATCATGCCCTTGCTCGATCGCGGCGCCGACGATACGCGACACGCCGATACCATAACATCCCATCTCCAGTACTTGCGATTTCCCAACTTCGTCCAGAAACACCGCGTTCATCGCTTGTGAATACTTGGTGCGTAGTTGAAAAATATGTCCAACTTCAATACCGCGACACAGCTCCAGCGTGCCCTTGCCATCTGGACTAGTGTCACCTGCGACAACATTGCGTATATCGGCAATGATGGGTTCCGCCAGATCGCGCCCAAAATTCACGCCGCTCAGATGAAAGCCGTCTTCATTTGCACCGCATACGAAATCACTCATCGCGGCCACGGCGCGGTCGGCAATGACCGGAATCTTCAAGCCAATTGGGCCAAGTGAGCCAACTGAGCAGCCCACCGCTTCGCGAATGCGTGCATCGGAGGCAAAGCCTTTTAGCGTGACGATTTGGCTCAATTTCCCAGCTTTTACTTCATTCAATTCATGATCGCCGCGCAACAATAAGGCCACCAAGCCTTCTTCACCCTCAACGATTAAGGTCTTAACGACCTGATGGGCACCTACCTTGAGGAAGTCGGTCACCTCGGCAATCGTGTGCTGTTTTGGGGTGGCGATTTTTTGCATTGCAAGCATGGCAGTGGCGCGTAGGTTCGATGGCGCGACTGCTTCGGCCAATTCGACGTTGGCAGCGAAATCGGAGTTGGGGCAGAAGGCGATCGCATCCTCGCCAGAATCCGCCAGCACATGAAATTCATGCGAGCCGGTGCCGCCAATGGCGCCCGTGTCGGCGCTCACCGCGCGAAATTTCAAACCCAGTCGCTCGAAGATGCGCGAGTAGGTGTCATACATCACATCGTATGTCTGTTGCAGGCTCTCGAAATTTGCGTGGAAGGAATAAGCATCCTTCATCATGAACTCGCGCGCGCGCATCACGCCGAAGCGTGGGCGAATTTCGTCGCGGAATTTAGTTTGAATCTGATAGAAGTTCAGTGGCAACTGCCGATAGCTCTTGATCTCCTTGCGTGCGACATCGGTGATCACTTCCTCGTGCGTCGGACCGAAACAGAAATCACGATCATGCCGATCCTTGATTTTTAACATTTGCGGGCCGAACACCGCCCAGCGTCCGGTTTCGTCCCATAACTCGGCGGGCTGTACCGCCGGCATCAGCAATTCCACCGCGCCGGCTTTATTCATCTCCTCGCGCACGATGGCCTCGACTTTGCGCAGCACGCGCAAGCCCAACGGCATCCAAGTGTAGAGTCCACTACCTAAGCGTTTGATCAGACCAGAGCGCAGCATGAGCTGATGGCTGACAAGTTCCGCTTCCGATGGGGCTTCCTTGAGGGTCGAAATAAAAAATTTACTAACGCGCATTGCTTTGTTCTTAAAAGGGAAAAGGGTCGCCATTGTACACCAGAAAGGTGTCTTGAATTAGCTGAGAAGGCATTGCGCCATTTCCGCTATAACTTGAGAAAGTTTTTTCGTTACGTACTAATTTCTCCTGCGTGAGCAGTTAGTACCATTTAAAAAGGGTGGCAACTTTAGATGTGCGATGTAAGCGGTAAGGGCGCAACAACTTGCGGAGAACGCTAGATTGTAAGTTGCCCTCCCTCGATGATTTTATCCTTACTTGGAATCATTGGTCTTCGCGCACACCTAAACGTAAATCACCCGCCACAGCAATCGCCTTGCGCGCGCTGCTGTTGGATCGGCGGGCAAGGTACTGTGCCGTAGGAGCAATACACGCAACAATCGCCGGCTTTGGGTTTCAGTATGGTAAGGCAGTTACTGCACTCGTAAAACCACTGGCAGGCATCGGTCGGCATGGTTTCGGTCTTTGAAAAACCGCAAGCCGGGCAGGTGATGGTTGAATCCGGGATAAAGTCGCTCATGCTTTTCCTAAATGTTAGATTTATATGTTCAGCATAATAAACCCCGTACCGCGGTACGGTGTCAAGTCTAGACTGCGTATTTTCAATGTTTTCTTAGCGCGCACAACGGCATTGGCATTGCTAAACCAGGGATGATATAAACCGGGCATGGGATTTCTAGCGCGCTGGCGTATACACAAAAAAGTAGCGGCCAACGGTCACGTTGAGGTGAGCGAGAAGGATGGCGTGCGACGCATGCATTTTGGCACTGAGACCGTGCAGAGCGCGATGCGGGTTGATGATCCGTTCGCGTTAGAGGTTGGTTATACGCGCAGCATGATGGCGCATTTGTTATTACTTCCCGATCCGCAAGATTATTTGATGATTGGCTTGGGCGGCGGTTCGACAGCGAAATGGGTCTATCGTAACTTGCCGCAGGCGCGCACCACCGTGGTCGAGCTAAATCCCGAAGTGTTGCGTATCGCGCGGGGTTATTTTCATGTGCCGGCGGATGATGTGCGCTTGCAAGTCTTGGTTGGCGATGGCGCCGAATACCTTCAACAAAATCCGCCAAAACAAGACGTCATTCTGGTCGATGGTTACGATGAGTTCTCGCAAACGGCAGCGCTCAGCACGCCAGAGTTCTATGCGAGTTGCCGCGCCGCGCTCAAGCCACACGGCCTGCTGGTAGTAAATCTATGGGGCTCTGATCCGCACTTCCATACCTATGTCGAGACCATCTCCAAGCAGTTCGACGGCTTGATCTTATGCCTGCCCGCCGAGCGCCGTGGCAACATTATCGTGTTCGGTTTGATGCATAGCCCAAACCTGCCGAAATGGGATGACTTGCGCGCCACGGCGCGTCGTCTTGAGGCGCAATATGGATTGGAGTTTGTTCGCTTTGTGGAGAGCCTGAAAAATATGAATTTGCACAGCGAGAAGCGTTTACTGATCTAGGCCAGAAACCGGCGATAGCCATAATCAAAACATGGATTTATGGCTACATTCCTGACTAAAGAATTAGGATATATTTCCGATAACCTAATTGTTAAAGTGTCAGCCCCCTATGAAATCCAATATATCCGATGCATTGGCTGAACTACGGCGTCAGTTTGCCGAGCAACTGACTGCGCGCCTAGATTCCATTCGCGTTGAATTCCAGCAACTAGATCTTAAGGCTTGGCAATCAAGCAGGTTGGAGTCATTGCATCGGCTGGTGCATGGCCTCACCGGGTCGGCCGGGACCTTCGGCATGCAGTCGGTATCCGATGCGGCGCGCGCGTTGGAAGTGCGCTTGCTGATCTTGCTAAAAGCCGGCCGTGCGCCAACGGCGTCGGAATGGCGGGATGCCGCAACTGCACTGGATCAACTGGAAAAATTAGCACGCATCCGCCTGGACTCGAACGCCCCTAGCCTCAAGCCGCCCATCGCAACGCAGCGCCTGAACCGCTCGCCGCTGGTATATCTGGTGGAGGACGACCTAGATCAGGCCGAGCACCTGCGCCAGGCGCTACAGGAAGACGGGTACCGGGTGCAGGTATTTTCGGAACTGAACAAGTTTCGCGTTGCCTGCGCAACGCCGGAGGCAGAACGTCCCTCGGCCATCTTAATGGACATGATCTTTCCCGAGGGCGACGATGCCG
>Ga0315270_10000216_pt1 | contig 33314 bp, 45 predicted proteins | sample C1_bottom_MG_FD_204932 | JGI IMG/M metagenome (GOLD analysis project Ga0315270, IMG submission 204932) | Sediment microbial communities from Yellowstone Lake, YNP, Wyoming, USA - C1_bottom | ecosystem: Environmental > Aquatic > Freshwater > Lake > Sediment | place: USA: Wyoming | collected... | reverse complement strand
GTCTGACGCCGTGTGTCGCCGCTCGTCATGCGTGCTTGGTGGGAAGCTCGCAGCCAACAGGTCCACAGCGGCGACTCGCCGGCGAGACGAAATCCCAGATCGACACGGCCACCATGGCGGCCAGACCGACATAAAGCAGCTTCTCCGCCATGGTGAACGAGGCGACGAGCACGATCACCGGCCCGACCATGCCCAGCACGCTGCGCTGCCACTGGCGATGGCTCAGCCAGCCCAGCGCATTGGCCAGCAGGGCCAGAGAGGCAAACAGCGGCAACAGCACGGTGATGAACAGGCCCTCGTACTGGCTCAGGAAGCCCAGGCCGATGGCGCCGCCGAAGCTGGCGATGGCTGGAAAGCAGGCACCGCAGCCCATGGCGGAGACAATGCTGCCTAGCCCGCCAGCCTTGTTGCCGATGGAATTGAGTAGTCCCATTCTGTCTCTCCAAAGTCCGATTGAACAACTCAGCGCTTGACGCTGGACGGATAACCCGCGTTCTCGGTCGCCTGCGTCAACTTCTGCACGCTGGCCTTTGCATCGTCGTAGGTCACGACGGCTTCACGCTGGTCGAATTTCACATCGACCTTGGCGACGCCGTCGACTTTGGAGATCGCCTGCTTGACTGTGATCGGGCAGGCGGCGCAGGTCATGCCCGGCACGGCCAAGGTGACGGTCTTGGGCGCGGCCCAGACGGGGGCAGCGATGGCGACAAAAGTGATGGCGGCAAACAGCTTCTTCATGGCGGACTCCTGATCAGTAGAACAACGGAAGGACGTAGGGAAAGCCGAGTGCGATAACCACCAGCGCGACAACGATCCAGAAAACGGCCTTGTAGGTGCTGCGCACCTGGGGGATGGCACAGACTTCGCCCGGCTTGCATTGCCCGGCAACGCGGTAGACGCGCCGGTAGGCAAAGAACATGGCCACCAGCGCCGCGCCGATGAAGATCGGGCGATAGGGCTCGAGCACCGTCAGGTTGCCAATCCAGGCGCCGCTGAAACCGAGCGCGATCAGCACGAGTGGGCCCAGGCAGCAGGTCGAGGCCAAGATGGCGGCGAGGCCGCCGGCGGCCAGCGCGTCACGGCCGGTGTCTTGTTCTGGCACGAGTTTCTCCTTCCGAAAATCTAACCGATGGTGTACGTTACTGCCGTACCTAAGTACGGAGTCAAGCGATATGGAGAATCGGCTAGAAAGTCTGACGATCGGCGCTTTCGCCCGAATCGCCGGTGTCAATATCGAAACCATTCGGTTTTATCAGCGCAAGGGTCTGCTTCCTGAGCCGGAGCGGACCTACGGCAGCATCCGCCGCTATGGAGATGCCGATGTGGCGCGAGTGCGGTTCGTGAAATCCGCGCAGAAAATCGGCTTCACCCTGGATGAAGTTGCGACGCTCTTAAAGCTACAGGATGGTGCGCATTGCGGCGAGGCCCGCGAAATTGCGGAACACAAGCTCGCCGATGTCCGGCAGCGTTTGGCCGATCTGACGCAAATCGAGCACGCGCTGTCCGCGCTGGTCGTGAAGTGCCGCACGACCAGGGGCAAGGTGACCTGCCCGTTGATCGCTTCGCTGCAGAAATCGCGCCCGCCAAACGGGCGCGTACCGGTGCGGCAAGCCTGAGTGTCAGTTTTGAGCGGAAATGCTCACCGCCAAGGATCGCGCGGTTGGACTGTCACACGGCGCCGGTGTACTCGCCCCGCGCAGGATAGTCGTTCGCGATGACGAAATCGAGAGCGCCGACGAGGTCGTTGAAGTTGGGGCGCGCAAATGGCATCGTCTGCACGGCACCGTAGTAGAGCGTACCGTCAGGCCGGACAAGGAACCCCCCGGGCTCCGAGAACAGTGGCGGCTCTTCGATGCCCACTGATGTTTTGCCGCGGCTCGTGGAAATGTAGAGGCCCCATGCGCGCGCCGTGGCAAGGCTCACATCGTAGCCGAACCGTAACTGCGTCGCCGAGACCTTCTCTGCCATTGTCCGGGCTCGGTCGACGCCATCGCTCGACACAGCGATCGCAGTGACGCCGCGTTTGGTGAAATCGGGCACCAGCCGTTCGAGTTCCAGTAAGTATTTGGTGCAGATCGGACAGTGCAGGCCACGATAAAAGACCACCAGCGAGAAGTGTTGCGGAGCGTCATTTGCCAGATCGAACTGACCATGAGCGAGCGTGTTCACGGCGAGGGGAGGAACGGGTTGACGCGGGATAAGCATGAATTGCTCCTTGTCGAAGGATGGACCCTGCTGGTACGACAGCCGGCAACGGCGAATGGACTCGTGGCCTAGGTAGGGAGTCGCGAATTGCTTGAGCCAGTACCTTGACGCTCGTGGGAAATGTGCTCGATCACCGCCTCCATTGGGTCGACTGCCGCGGTCCAGGGCGCGCGCCCAATCATGGCTCGGGTGTCCTCAAGGCCGGACTGCCATCGCGCACGCACGCCGGCCGGCGTGAAGTCGATGTCCTTCATGTGGTTCTCGCCGTCGAGGCTTGGGGCGAGCAATCGCACAACGTGCATCACGGTGCCGCAACCCCAAGACGCAAGTTCCTTCATGTCGGCCGCGGACTGCTTGCTCGCAGGCATGTTTCGGTACAGTTCCCGGATCACGTGGCGTAGGTGGTGAATCTGCTTCTGGCGTGCGATGTGACTTTCCGCCCGGCTCGCATACTGAATGTCCTTCTGCCGGCCGATCACCTGCAAGATCGACTCGGGTTCCGGTCCTTCCGATTGCCATACGTTGACGGAGAAGATCACCGAATCACGCCGCGGATTGTCGTCCAGCACGGCCTCGATCGGCGTGTTCGAATAGATGCCGCCATCCCAGTAGGCGTCGCCGTCAACGCGGATGGCAGGGAAGGCCGGCGGCAGGGCGCCCGAGGCCATGACGTGGTCGGGGCCGAGGTGCTCTTCCCGGCTGTCGAAATAGCGCATTCTGCCACTGCGCACATTGACGGCACCCACCGTGAACCGCGTCGGGCACGCATTGAGATAGTCGAAGTCGACCAGCGACGAAAGCGTCTCCCGCAGCGGTGCCGTGCCGTAGTAAGACGCGGCATCGACGCCAACCCTGGCTTGTGGTCCCTGCCAAATGGCAGGATTGGGAGCGAAGAAGCCCGGGATGCCACGGGTCATGGTGGCGAGAGTGCTCATGGCGCTCCCCATGCCCAACCAAGCGAACAAGTCCGCGCCGGGTGCTTGCCGTTCAACCTGACTCCAGAATGCTTCCAGGCGCTCCATTCGTTTCGCCGGCGGGTTGCCGGCGATCAACGCGCCATTGATCGCGCCAATCGAGGTGCCAATGACCCAATCCGGCTCTATGCCGGCTTCATGCAGCGCCTGGTACACGCCGACTTGATATGCGCCGATCGCGCCGCCGCCTTGCAGAACGAGCACGACTTGCCCCGGTAGTTGTGCGGACCGCGGGGGTGCGCCCGGCGCACCGGTGGTCCGCGCTGCGCGAGCCTTATTCTTGATTGCCATGGACATCCTCATGAGCGCTATGCGCTGTCCTTGTAATCGTGGAGTAGCCGGCCGTAAGGCAGGGTGAGATCGGCGATGAAGTGCAGACCGCCGCTGACTCGTCGCACGGGCAGGTCGGCTACCGGCGCGTTGACGTGCGGCACCAGATGGAGCCGCGCAGGACCCGACCACGCTCCTTGAACCTGAATGTCGGCGAGGTTGTATCCGACGAGCTGCGCGATGGCCTGCGAGCCATCCACATCGGGGATCACCTTCAGGTTCACCTGCGTCTTGCTCATCTTCTCTTCGATCGACACGGACGAGCACGCCTTGCGCCCCTCGAGGTCGTAGAGCAGGTGCTGGTGCTTGTAGCCCATCGTGCCCACCGCAACCTGTATTCCCGCGTACTCGAGTGTTCCCGTCAGCGTATCGTGCGCGACCTTGAGTCTCGGCTTCCCATGCTTCTTCGGGAATCCCCAGATCTCGCGGCCGCCGGCGATCGGTGGCTCGTCATCAAGGTACATCTGCGCGGTGAAATTGACGTGCTCGCCGCCGAGCAACGCTGGAATCACGACTCCGGACTCCGTGTAGTCGCCAAACCCCGCCGAATCCGGCATGCGGATGAATTCGTAGAGCACCGTGTTGGAGCCATCCGGCATCAGTGGCTCGGGCAACGCGGCCCGGATAGCGTCGGGGTCGGACTCGTAGGTGATGATCAGGTATTCCCGGTCGACGAAGCGATATGGACCGCGCGGGTAGGACGGTGACGCCGCAGGCATCGACGGCAGGTTCAGGACTTCAACGAGATTCATGCGCGGTTCTCGGTTCGGCGTGCGGGAGAATGGGGGTGAAAGTACGCCGGAGCCATCCGGCGGCGGAATTGTTCATTGGGCGGTCCAGGCGCCATCTATCGGCAGCACCGCGCCCGTGATCGACGCCGCAGCATCGGAACACAGGAATGCGGTGAGGGCCGCTACTTCCTCGACGGTCACGAATTTCTTGGTGGGCTGTGCCGCCAGCAGCACATCGCGCTTGACCTGCTCTTCGGTGATGCCACGCGCCTTGGCAGTGTCAGGAATCTGCTTCTCGACCAGCGGGGTGAGCACGTAGCCGGGACAGACCGCATTGACGGTAATGCCCTGCTCGGCCACCTCGAGCGCCACCGTCTTCGTGAAGCCGGCAATCGCATGCTTGGATGCTACGTAGGCGGATTTGAAGGGGCTGGCCACCAGTGCATGCGCAGAAGCGATATTGACGACGCGACCCCACCCCACCCCTTACTCTTCATGGCAGGCAGGGCCAGTCGAACGGTATGAAATGCGGCCGAGAGATTAATCGCCAGAATGGCATTCCACTTGGCAATCGGGAACTCGTCTACCGGCGCCACGTGCTGTATGCCGGCGTTGTTGATCAGCAGGTCAATCGCGCCGAATTCGGCGAGGGCCGCGGCCATCATCGCTTCGATGGCCTCGGGCTGGCTCATGTCCGCCCCGTCGTAGCGGACGAGCACGCCATGGCTGTCCGCCAATTCCTTGCGCAGTTGCTCGATCTCCGAGGCGTCGCCGAAGCCATTGAGTACCAGGTTGGCGCCTTGTGCCGCGAGCGATCGTGCAATGCCCAGGCCGATGCCTGAAGTGGATCCGGTGACCAGTGCCGTCATGTTTTGGAACATCAATCTATCTCCTGCAGCTGGTTGCCGGCGTTGAGGTCACCGCTCAATGCCTGGTCCCGTCGGTATGAGGGGCCGTGCGCAATGCGATCGAAGTACGAATCACACGCAGGGGACCCAGTCGGCCACTGGGCCAGAAACAACGCCTGCCAACGCGCGATGTCGTAGCAGACCGGCAGCAGCGCGACGTGGGTGCCGGCGACTGAAACTTCATGAAGCCCCGTGTGGGGCGAGGGGGAATGGCCGATGCGGATGCACAAACCCTGCAGGTCGCCATGAAAGTTCGGCATGCCGGCGGCGCCATTGTTGACGACCCAGCCCGAGCCGCCCAATGCAAGCGCGAAATGACGCATGGCAGGCAAGCAGGTGTGAGTGCTGGCAAAAAGGTCCACTTGCGCAGACGCAAAGGCGGAAACGATCCAGGGTTGCGCTTTAGGGTCATCGAGCGCCGTCACGTCGAAGCGCCAACCGGCCAGCGACTCGGCGTCACCGTGAACCACGCCGACGCGACAGTGGCCGATGCGATACCGCGCCACCATCGGCAGTTCGCGCAAGCGTGACTGGAGATCGGGATTTCGTGCGGCAGTCGCCTTCAACTGCGTGTGGATCTGATTCGAGCGCTCGACAATGTCGGTGGCTACAGAGTCGGGATACGCGCAGCCACAACCGGCTTCATCCGATGCCGACCCGAATTCCGCCTCCACATTGCCCAGCGTTGCATCGTGCCGTAGGACCCTGCGATTGACCTCGGCAAAACTCTCGTCGTCGACGTTGAACCAGTTGAAGTCACCGTTGAAGCAGAGTGTGGCAGGGCCGCTCTCTGCCTGCACCATTGCTTCTACCGCGTCGAGCGCCGGCAAGTTGCCATACAGCCCGCCAACGACGTAAAGCGTTCGCACCGATTGCTCAGGGGCGTCGGCAATCGCCTGCGCACCATAACGGTAGCGCAGAGGACAGACGCGGCCGGGTTCATCCATGCTCATTGCAGCAGTGGCCGTAATTCAGAGGGCGTCGCCAGTGTCACCGCAACGTCGGCGACCATCCTGCCGTGTCGCATGACGATTGCCCGCTGCGCAAGCCGCGGTACGAGATCGAGGTCGTGCACGACGCACACCAGGCTCGCACTGCGTTCAGCTACGACAGCGGCCAGCAAACCGGCGATCTCTTCGGCTGCGTTGACGTCGAGACTGGCGGTCGGTTCGTCGGCTAGAACGATCGGCGCATCCTGGTGCAGCGCCCGGGCGATGGCGACCTTCTGGCGTTCGCCACCCGAGAGCGAGTCCGTCCGGCGGGCAGCCGCCCATGCTATTCCCACGCGATCAAGGGCGGCCAAGGCGCCGCATCGCTCCGCCGCGGGCCAGTGCCTTATCCAGGTAAGGGGCGAGCCGTGTCGTCCGGCGGATGCGACGAGCACGTTGTCCAGCGCGCTCAGTCGATCGACCAAATGCAGGCCTTGATGAACGAGGGCGACGCGACGGCGCAGGCGGCGCAACGCGCTGGCGCGCGGCACGTGGTTCAGGTCGGTGTCGAGAACGCGCAACGTGCCATGAGTCACCGTCGCGAATCCCGACATGGCGCGCAACAAGGTCGACTTGCCGGCGCCATTGTGGCCCACGAGCGCCACCCGTTCGCCCGGCATCACTGTGAGGGCAATGTCTCGCAAGAGCTTGCTGGTGCCGGCCCCGACGTGCAGATCGCGTGCCTCGATGATCGGACTCACAGAATGCGCCTTCGGATCTCGCGACTCAGGGCATCGAATCCCGTGACGAGGATCACGATGGCGATCAGAAGTGTCGCGAGCCGACCCCACTGGAACAGCGACATCGCCTCGGACAACAGGAGGCCCAAGCCCCCGGCGCCAACGAGCCCGAGGATAGTCGAGTCGCGGATGTTGTATTCCCAGACGTAGAGGCCCTGAGACGTGAATTGGGGCAATACCGCTGGCCATACGCCGAGGAAGAACACCTGCGCCGAGGAAGCCCCGGTGCCGCGGACGGCGTCGACCGGACGCATGTCCAGCGACTCGATCGCTTCTGCGAAGAGCTTGCCAAGGGTGCCCGCCGAATGCGTCGCTACCGCCAGAATGCCTGCGGTTGCGCCCAGACCGACAACGCCGACGAAGAAGAGCCCGAACACCAGCGTATGAATCGATCTGAGGGCGTCGAGCACACCCTTCGCCCCCCACGCGAGAGGCTTGGGTGCGCGCAGGTTGCGCGCGGCCACGAGCCCAAGGGGCAGCGCTATGATGGCCGCAAGGCAGGTACCGAGCGTGCCGATCCGTAGCGTGGTCCACACTGCGCGACCGACTCCTTGCAGATAGCGGGTCTCCGTCTCGCGCTGGTCATCGACGCGCAGCACGCGACCATCGGCGTCGCGCACTTGAGCGTTCGGATTGCCGAACCACACCCGAAGAAAGCTCGGCTCGGACATCTGAGATAGGGTCGCCTGGAGGTTTTGCCACGGCCGGCGCCCCATGCTGAGTTCGCCTTCGGCCGCGAGAGTCCACAAGCTGAGCAGCACGAGCACCGCGCAGGCGGAGAGCAACAGCGGCAAGGTGCGTAACTGCGACCATGCTGACGACGGCAGCGCGCGGCGCAGCACGGAAGTTTCCGGCAACGCGGCCGTCCACGTGGTGCTCTCCGGGGTCATGGGCTAGCCAGCTTGCCGGTCGCGAGGCCCGCGTCACGTATCGGCCGGTAATAACTATTGTCCTTGCTGACGAACCCGGTGTACCGGGGTGGAAGCAGGTTCGGCGTGCGTGCCAGTTCTGGGCCTACGGACTCGAGCGCTGCGCGCAACGTGGCCACGAACGCGCGGTCCTTGGCCAATCCCGACCGGACCGCCACCGCGTCATTAGGCAACGGGTCGGAGGTCCAGAAGATCACGCTGTTCTCGGCCTTGATCAGTCCCTCGGCGAGCATGGCGTCGCGATTGCGGTTGTAGTCGGCGCCGGCGTCGATTTCGCTGCGCGTGACCTGCATTTCGATGGCCTGATGCTTGGTGTAAAGCGCGCGACCGAGATAGGTCTCCGGCTCCAGGCCGCTCTTTTGGAAGTGATAGAGGGGAATCAGGTAGCCCGAGGTCGAGCCCTTGTCGCCGAAGGCAAAGGTCTTGCCCTTGAGGTCCGCGATTGACCTGATGCCTGACTTCGGGTGAGTGACCATGATGGCGAAGTACTCGGGCTTGCCGTCGTAGAGGATGGTCGACACTGCCTCGGCCCCGGCCGTGTGGTTGGCCAGGACGTAGCCCCACGGCCCCATCAATGCGATGTCGGTTTCCCCAGCGGCCAGCGAACGGGCCAAACCTTCCCAGGTGTCTACGGTATAGAGCTTGACCGGCCGGCCGAGCTTCTTTGCCAGAAACTCCGCCAGCGGGCGATACGTCGCGTCATTTCTTTCCTTGTCGGGCTGGTACAGGCCGACGCCGAAGCGCAGTTCGCCGGTGTCGGCGCGGGCCGGCGCGGCGCTTATCAGTGCGGCGCAAGCAATGGCCACGAGAGCGAGAGCAAAGGATTTCATTGGAATTGTGACCTTGTGGTGGGGAAGCGATCCGAGTGCCAAACCGAGGGGTGTTCAGTTCCCGGTTCAAGAAGCGCACGTGGGCGCCGCCGCCGTTTCGTCGCCCAGCGCACCTCCGCAGCTGGAGCCCTGACCCGCCGTGCAGCCGAAGCAATGGTCGGCCACACGAATGGGCTGCCCCTCCAGCGCGCTCGCCGTCAGTTCGCTGATGTGGCGCCGCGACTGGCGACCCTCGCGAATCGGCAGGCCAAGCTGCTGATTAAAGTCGCAGTCGTACAGATAGCCCTGCCAGTCCACGCTGACCAGGCTACGGCACATGACGTGGTCGAGGTTCTCCACGCGATGCGCATCCCGCAGAGTCTGCATGTAGCTGTTGAACTGCCCCTTCGACACGAGCATCGACCCGAATCGCTGGATTGGCATGTTGGCCAGCGTGAACAGCTGATTGAAGACGACTCCGAAGTGGTCCAGCAGGTGCTGCTTGTAGGCCGTCTCGAGCGCTTCCTGAGGTGGGGGCAGATTGGCGCCCTGAGGGTTGTAGACCAGGTTCAGCACCAGTCCGGTCCCCGGACGCGCGTATCCCAATGCGTTCAGGCGCTGCAGCCCGCGCAGACTGATGTCGAAAACACCCTTGCCGCGCTGCTTGTCAACGTTTTCCTCGAGATAGCAGGGCAGCGATGCCACCACCTCGACGTGATGATCGGCGAGAAATTCGGCCAGATACTCATAGCCGGGCTCCTCCAGTATGGTGAGGTTGCAGCGGTCGATGACACGCAGCCCACGGGCACGGGCAGCGACGACCAAATGGCGGAAATGTGGGTTCATTTCCGGGGCGCCGCCGGTCAAGTCCAGGCACTTGATGTCAGGGCTACCGGCGATAAAGTCGATGACCGCACCGATCGTCTCGATCGTCATTTCCTCGGTCCGGTTTGGCCCGGCGTTGACATGACAGTGCACGCAGCTCTGATTGCAGCGATAGCCGAGGTTGACTTGAACAGTATCGACAACGCGGCGGCGCAAGGCAGGAAAATCGGTACGGACAAGCAGGGGAAGGGTGGCGTGCACAAACGTCTCCTCGGTGGGGTCCTCTAGTTGACGCGTGGGACCGCCAAATCCTTACGCCCATCGATGGCCACGCAATGTAAGCAATTCCGTTCATGCCCGTCTAGATCAGTGAATGGGGCGCTTCGGCCCCCCGATTGACCTTTGCCAGGCCGATACGGGCATACTTGTTTAAGCGACGGAAATAATCTTGCGGGGGATGGAGTTCGGCCCGAATTGCCTGGTGCCGTGCTGTGTCTCGGACGACGGCGCTGGGGGGAACGAATTGCGGCACGCGACTGAATGGAGAAATCGGCGATGCGCGAAACGCCAGAGCACGGAGGGGGTTCGCAAGGCATCAGCGGCGAAACGCTCATGGCAATCCGCAAGGACATGCAGCGTTTTGCGGACCTGCAGCTCCGCGATTCGCACGCCGCTGAGGATGTGGTCCAGGAATCAATTGAAGCAGCTCTCCGGCACTCCGAAACGTTTAGCGGTAAGTCCACCTTGAAGACGTGGGTTTTTGCCATCCTCAAGAACAAGATCATCGATTACGTGCGCCAGCGCGATAGGACTGTTGCGGTGTCTGCCCTCGCGGAAGAGGATGAGGACTGGGAACAAAAGCTCGACGAACTTTTTGACAAGCGCGGATTCTGGAAAGAGGGAACGCGACCGGTCAACTGGCCTAACCCGGAGCAGTCGATGGAGTCGCGCCAGTTCTGGACCGCATTCGAAATTTGTTTGGACCGACTTCCGAAACAGACGGCGAGGGTATTCATGATGCGCGAATTCCTCGGCTTCGAGTCGAGTGAGATCTGCACTCAGGTAGGTCTTTCGACCAGCAATTGTCATGTGATTTTGCATCGCGCAAGGATGCGCTTGCGCCAGTGCCTGGAAGCAGGCTGGGGACGCCCCGGAGACTGATCATGTTGAACTGCAGTGAAGTGACAAATTTGTTGTCGGACGAGCTCGAACGGCCGATGAGCCTGCGGGAGCGCATGATATTGAAGGTCCATCTGATGATGTGCAGCGGTTGCGCGAACTACCGCAAGCAGATGGGTGCCATTCAGCTGGCGATGCACCAATATGCGGAGGGTCGTGCCATCTCCGACGATTCGGACCGGCCCCGCAGTGGATAGATCTGGCGAGCTAGGATACCGGTGCTGGGCAACGCCAAGCGATGTTCGTAATCCCTTACTAGAACCTTGTGGTCAGCGTGGTGAGCCAAGCGGGCGAGATCGACACGAGCAATGCCTCCAGTGACTTGTCCACGCCTGTGAGGATTAGCACCCCGAGCAGCAGCATCAGTGCGCCGAGAAGTGTCTTTCCAAGCGCCCCAACCTTCAGCAACCGGCTACGGTTTTTCGCGATCACGCTGCGCGAGCCGAGTCCAATAAGCGCCAGCGGAAGGCCCGCGCCGAGGCCGAAAGCAGTCATCACCACGGCGACCTGACCAAGGCTGGTGCCTTGGCTCGCAAGTGTTGCGGCTGCGCCCAGCGTCGGTCCGACGCACGGCGCCCAAATGAGGCCGAGCACGAGGCCGATGACCAGTTGCCCGGTGAGTCCATCGATTTTCATTCGGCTGAGCAAATTGTCGCCGAACGTGCTGAGCGATGACGTTGCGCTGGCGAACCGCCGTTGCAACGTCGCACTTAACAGGACCACACCGAACGCAACGAGCAGGATTGCGGCGACGTTGCGAAACCACTCGGCATCGAGGCCGATCGAGAATCCGACCGTAGCGGCGAAGAGGCCAACGCTCGTAAACGAAAGTGCCAAGCCTGCGGCGAGCGCAACGGCGCCTAAAGGATGTGCAGCAGCCGCAGTCCCGACGACGATCGGGACCAGCGGCAACACGCAGGGCGACAGTATCGACAGCGTCCCGGCGAGGAATCCGAGACCATAGCTGCCGGGGCCGAGTTCCAATGGTGCTCCCTGAACGAATCGGGCCGAGTTAGGACAGTCCTTTTCGCAACGATGCAGCGATGGAATCCTTGTTGGTGTCGCCCGTCGACCTGGCTACCTCGCGTTTTCCGCGATAGACGATGAGGGTGCTTTGGTTGGCAACGCGGAGCGTCTTGCGCACGTCCTTTTGAGTGTCGAAATTGACGCGAAGCAACGTGTAATCCTTGAACTCCGGGCTCCCGATCAACGCGGAGATCAGAGGCTCCTGTGCTTTGCAGGTGGGGCACCAATCGGCGTAGACATCGATCAGAACCGGCTTGTTGGCCGCTTGCAGCGCGGCAAACGTTGCCTGATCAAAAGGCTTGGTCTCCGCGGCGAAAGCCATGGTGGTGACAAGCAGTGAAAATGCAGCGATTAATAGGCGAATTGCGAAATTCATGGTGAGTCTCCAGAGACTGAAAGTGGGGAAAGTGGACAGGTTGCGCGCAGCCCGGTTTCCTTGCAGTGGCGCGGCCGCACCGGCGCATGCGGTGTGCGGTTTAATTTTTCTGTGTGTCGCCCTATTTCGTGCGTCGCCCTATTTTGTGGCCGACTCACGTACGATTCTGTCGAAGACCGGGTCGAGTTCAACCGCCATGGCATCGAGCTGGGAATTGCCGTAGGGGGCAAACATTGCCGAGGGTGTCCGATAGGTGATGGCGGCCTTGCCGTCAGCATCTTCGGTGACGTAGATCCTGATCGGCGCTTCGATACCCGCTGGAACGCTCGCCGCAAGCATGCGCACGGCATAGTCGTTGCGAAAGACCATCAGCACCGTATTGCCGGCGATCTTGACCCCACGCCCTGCGGCGGCCGCGCTTGCGCTGGCTTTGGCGACCAGTCCCATCTTGTTCAGATTGATCGATTCCTCGAGGCGGGCGACCGTTTCGCCAAAGCCGTATGCGGACTTGATGGAAAGCGTTCCCGGGTACGGCGTGGGATTGTCCGCGCGCGCCAACCCTCCGGCGCAAAGCGCCAGACCCATCGCAAGCACGCGCAAATAGCGCTGGGGCAGAAGGAACATGTGACGTTGCTTCATCATCGACTCCGTCCAATGGGGAACATCTTCAAGCAAATAGGGCTCGCAAAGTCGCGTCGCTTGGCATTTGGTCTTGGTCGTGCAGCGATCAAATCGCTTACGTCCTGTCGAACCGGGCGCTGAAACGACGCCAGAGCAAATGATCGAGCGAAAGCGTGCCGGGACCGCGGCAGAGAAGTACCAGCATCATCGCTGCCCATTGAATATGCGTCGGCCATGCTTGCGGATAGACGAATACTTCGATGAAGGTGGTCATGCCAAGCAATACCAGTGCGGCAGGGCGGGTCAAAAGCCCGAGGACCAGCAATATCGGAGTTGTGAGTTCAATGGATACGGCCATATATGCGGCCAGCTCGGGTGAGATGAAGGGCACCTTGTATTCCTCGACGAAGAGCGAGACGGCGGTGTCCCAATTGGCGAGTTTAGTCATCGCCGAGTTCCAGAACACAGTGGCCACCGCCAATCGCAACGGAATGGCAAGCGCGGTGTACGGTACGCTCTCGATCCACAGTCGCGCACGAACGATGAGCGCGCCGGCGCCTGAGAGAGGAGTCGATGCGATAGCGGGTTGGCTCAAGACAGATGCTCCAATACGGTTTGACCAGCGGTTGGCTCGACGAGGCTGTACGCAACGAAGCGACCGGCGGCTATGTGCTCGGCAAGCAGGATCGGTGCATCGGTGCCGATCGCATTTTCGAGTGCAGTGCCCAGCGGGTGGCCCGCGAAGAGTGCAGTCGAAAAGCGCCATGCAGGTTCATCGATACGGATGACCTCGACGCCAGTGGAAGAGCGCTGGACAAGTAACCAGACCGGACCTGCGGCAAGGTCGATAGCACCAAGCGCTGCGTCATCTTGTGCAAGTACGGCGCGCCAAAGTTCATCGACCGGATAGGCTGGGCTCAGAAGTGTGATCGATGGCTCGGCAACGAAACGGACGCGCTCATGATCTGAGGGATCGAGCGCGGCCAGGCGCTGCGCATCGAGCGGAGCGACATCCGGCGCGTGCAGCGCCCGGGTCACCGCCCATTCGAGACGCGCCACGTCCGAAAGGTAGGGGACGGTGGCTGCCTGGGGGAAATCCGCGAGGAAATCGGGAAACTCAGCGCCGTACTCGTCAAGCCATGCAGAACACGGTGGCCGTTGGTGCGCAAAAATCTGGGCGGCGCCCTCAAAGAATTCTGCGCCAACCAGGCGATAGACTGCGGGAAACGACAGGCGCAAAGCGTTGGCGAGGTTGCCGTCAAACGTGTTGCGGTAGATAGCGAGACGCTGCTCGGGCGCCAGTCCGCTACTCAGAATGTGCATGGCGGCTGCACCATCGTCATGCTCGACCAGGCTGCGCCGAACGGCGCACTGCAATTCACGCAGCGATTGCATGGGCCTCGCCTTCCTGAATTCGACGGAGATGCACCTGTGCCTGCGCAGCCTCGTCGAGCAATACGTCCATCGCTGGAACGTCGGTGTCCCATTCGATCAGGGTCGGCACCGGTCCAAAGCGCTCCAGGGCCCGCGCATACAGGTCCCACACGGCGGGCGCGACGCGCGAGCCGTGGTCATCGATGCGGATCACCTTTTCCCCATCGATGTGTCGAACGGCGTGACCTGCCAGGTGGATCTCGCCGACCGCGTCGACCGGCAACGCGGCGAGGTAAGCTGTTGCATCCCAGCCGTGATTGCAGGCACTCACGTAGATGTTGTTGACATCGCACAGGATTCCGCAGCCGGTGCGCTGGGCGACAGCTCCAAGGAACTCCCATTCCGGAATGGACGAGTGCTTGAAGCGCAGGTACGTCGACGGATTCTCAATCAGGATGCGGCGCTTGAGAGTTGCCTGGGTCCGGTCGACGTTGCGGCACACGACATTCAGTGCTTCCTCGGTCATCGGTAGGGGCAGCAGGTCGGCGAGGTAGGTCCCTTCTATGATGGTCCACGCGAGGTGCTCGGACACCAAGCCTGGCTCGAAGCGTTGAACGGCAACACGGATGCGCTCAAGGTGCGCGTCGTCGATTCCCTCGGCGCTTCCGAGCGACAGACCGACGCCATGCAACGACAGCGGATAGTTATGGCGAATGGCGTCGAGATAGGCGGCCGCCTTGCCGCCACCCATGTAATTCTCGGTATGGACTTCGAGCCACGGCACCTCGGGGCGCGTGTCGACGACGACCTGATGGTGCTGGAAACGCAGCCCGATCCCCGCTGCAGCGGGGATCGACCTGCGCTGACCCGGCGACAGCGTCGACGCTGTGGCGCGTAAGTCGACCACGATCAGCTCGCCGTGGTCTTCCCGCCCTGGATCTTGCCGCAGTCGCCAGCCGGCAAAAGGACGAAGGACTTCGGGTCGCGTGGCGCAGTGGCTTGGCCAGCGCACGAATGGGCGCCTTCGGCACAATCATTCTTGGCGGTGGCGTTGATGCCGTAGCACTTCTCGAGCTTGTTGGCCTGCATGCGCATCATGTTGTCCTTGACGGCCTGCGGCGGGTTGGCCATGCCTTGCGCTTGGGCCGGGACCATGGGCGCCGCCAAGACGATACCAAGAGCGGCGGAGAGGGCGGATGCGGCGAAGAAACGACGATTCATGGGAGGACCTCCGGGAAAAAGTCTCGAAGCGAGACCGATACAGTGCGGTTCGCTGCGTCTCACCAAAAGGTAACGGGTCCAAGAAAAGATATTGTTGCCGCCGCCACAGCCGAGTCGTGTATCGTAATTTCAGGGATCAGTCTCTCGGCTAACCTCGTCGGTCTGGTTTCGACCATCCAAGCAATTTCGTCATTCAGACATGAACCCGATTCGCCCACGAACGCCACCGCCGCTAACGCTGGTCTCTGACGCCGCGCGTCAGAGGCAGGGTGAATTGGGTGGAGCGGACGATGGCACGGTCGTCGGCAAGGCACGCGGAGTCGATTGGGCGATCCTCATGGCGCATGCCCAATCGGGGGACCAGGATGCCTATCGGCGCCTTCTGGAGGAAATCACCCCCTACGTCCGCTCGCTGGCGTTCAAAAGCCACCGCGATCCGGCCGACATCGAGGACTCCGTGCAGGACGTGTTGTTAACGGTACACGCGGTGCGCCACACGTACGATCCCACGCGCCCATTCGGCCCGTGGCTCGTGGCGATTGCCCACCGTCGCGTCACGGATCGCCTGCGCCGTCAGGGCCGCACGACCGCCCGCGAAACGCCGCTCACCGACGAACATGAAACCTTTGCAGCCCCTGCAGCGAACTACCAAGAGTCGGCGTCCGACGACCGGGTCCTGCGGGAAGCCATCAAGCGGCTCCCCGCTGGTCAGCGGGACGCCATTCGGCTCCTCAAGCTGCAGGAAATGTCGCTGAAGCAGGCGGCAGGTGTGACGGAAATGTCGGTCGCCGCGCTGAAGGTGGCCACGCATCGGGCTATGAAGAATCTGCGCAAAATGTTTACGCAACCAAGCGACAAATCGTGATCACCACGCCCCACTTGATCGACCTGCTCGCCGCGAGCGCAAAGCCGGTGAAGCGCCTGCGGCCGCCACTGCTACGAGCTGCTCTCTGGCTGCTGCTGGCAACGCTGGTGTTCGTTCTCCTCGCTGTTGGCCATGGTGTGCGGCAGGATTTCGCGCAACGGGTGGTGCAACCCGTGTTCGTCGTGAGCATGCTGGCATCGCTCGCCACCGGCGTCCTTGGCGCCGTTGCCGCGTTCTTTTTGAGCCTGCCGGATCGGTCCCGGGCGTGGGGCCTACTACCGGTTCCCGCGCTGCTGGTCTGGGTGTCGACCGTGAGCTACGGCTGCTTGACGCACTGGGTCGACATTGGGCCCGACGGGGTGCGCATGGGCGAGGCGGCACGTTGCTTCGCTACGCTGATCATAACTAGCCTGGCGCTTTCGCTGGGGTTGTTCTTGATGCTCCGCCACGCCGCGTGGCTCCGCCCGACCGCGGTGACACTGACTGGCGGCCTGGCAGTCGCGGCGATGACTGCAACCGCTCTGTCGCTGTTCCATGATCTCGACGCGACGATCATGGTACTCATTTGGAACCTGGGCGTCGCCGCGATGATTGTCGGCATCGGGTACGTGCTCGGGCTGCGCGCACGCGCCCACTCTTGAACGTTCGCGACGATGAGTGAACCCCTGATTGGCATCAAGGCGTGTGTGTTCGACGCCTACGGCACCCTATTCGATTTCGCCGCAGCGACGCGACGGTGCCAAGGCGATCTGGGCGATCAGACGACGCAGCTGACTGCGCTCTGGCGCGACAAGCAGCTGCAGTACACTTGGCTACGCGCGGCGCAGGGACGCCACGCCGACTTTTGGCAGGTCACAGGCGACGCCCTGGATTTCGCGCTCGAAACTCTGGACATCCGTCGTCCCAGCTTGCGCGAACGTTTGATGGAACTCTATCTGACTCTAGATGCCTTTCCGGAGGTACCCGAGGTGCTGCGCGCTCTCCGGAAGGCCGGCTTGCAAACGGCCATACTTTCGAATGGCTCCCCACGAATGCTCGCCACTGCCGTCAAGGGAGCGGGCCTTGACGGACTGTTCGATCAGGTCCTGTCGGTGGAGGCTGTGGGCGTCTACAAGCCGCATCCCAAGGTCTATCAGCTCGCCGTCGACGTGCTGGGTATCTCGGCACATTCCATTTCATTCCAGTCATCGAACGCCTGGGACGCGTACGCCGCATCAGCCTTCGGAATGCAGGTGGTCTGGTGCAACCGCTACAGTCAGCGGGCCGAACGGTTGCCCGGCGCGCCCGACCGCCAGATTGCATCCCTGACGGAGTTGCCTGCGCTGGTAGGGGCCGGCTGACCGGACCGCTCACGTCTTCCATTCATTCCGCATGAATCAACCGGTGCCCCAGACAATGTGCAAAATTCGCATTCTGGGATTCGCCATGGCTGCGGTCGCCGTGGTGACAACGGCGAACCCCGCGTGGTCGCAGGACAAGCGGTACCCGGACGTGCTCGCGGTCAAGGTGCGGCCCAGCGGTGCTGGCTCGTTCGATTTCGACGTGACGATCTCGTCGCCCTACGACACGCCGCAACGCTACGCCGATGCGTTCCGCGCCGCCGGCAAGGATGGACGCGTCTTCAGCGAGCGCGTGCTGCTGCACGACCACGCCGATGAGCAGCCGTTCACGCGTGACCTGTACGGCGTGACAATCCCGCCTGAGGTCCGAGTGATCGTCATACAGGCCCGCGATCAAAAGTTTGGATATGGAGGCAGAGTGGTCGAGGTGGCTCTGCCAGGGCGCTGAGGCGAGTTTCTCTCGGCCAAAGGCAAACCGAAACCGGGATCACGCGGGCTACGCGATGCCATTTGATTCTCCGGGCAATCGACAATAGCTCTTCCGCTCAAGACTACCAACTGCCCGGAGGAGGCATCATGGCGTTCGACGAAGGACTGGCACAGCGAATCCGAGAACTCGTGCAGGCACAACGCGGGATCACCGAGCGGAAGATGTTCGGTGGTCTGGCTTTCATGTCGCGCGGCCACATGTTTGTCGGGGTACTCGCCAACACACTCATGGCGCGCGTCGGTCCGACGGAGTATGCGGGTGCGCTCGCCCGGCGCCATGTTCGGGAAATGGACTTCACAGGCAAGCCCATGAAGGGTTATGTGTACGTAGACGCCGCGGGATTGGAAGAAGAGTCAGACTTGAGGCATTGGATCGACACTTGCCTGCGCAACATCGATACCCTGCCTCCGAAGGCGGCGAAGAAAGCGTCGCCGTCTAGCCACCGGTGAACTCAGGTTTGGGAGCATTGGAATCTGGGCGTTCCTTGAACCGCTGGACGGGGAGCATTGAATCTGGGATGAAGTTCGGACATTGTTCTGATAGGTGCGATTGTCTGGCCCCTCAAATCAAGTAGGTAGCACGGGAGGCGCCAACGAACTTCACGGGCTTGCGTGTTCAACGTCGGCTTTCACGCCGTCGAGCGGCCGGTTCGGAGAAAGTCGGACGACTCAAATGGGTCGACACCGGGCTTCCGCAGACCCCGGCCAAATGTCGTCCGGAAGCGCCGCCCGACGAACGTGGGTGGGGGGCAATAGGCATCCTCGATATCGAGGGAATTCGCGCACTCGCACAGCGATGACGCGTTCGGCTTTCTCCGGTGAGGCCTGACCGGCCCGGCCGTACGCGGGCAGGAGGTTTGGTAAAGTGCATGTGTTTCACTTGACGGAGGACAAGGATGCCGAACATCGCAACTGCACTGAGAGAAGAGATCACCCGTCTGTCCCGCCGCGAAAGTCGCAGCCAGATTGATCCGACCAGGAAAGCGACCGCGCGCCACCGCAGCGATATTGCGGCGCTAAAGCGCCAAGTGACGCAGCTCGAACGCCAAGTCGCCTTGCTTTCGCGCAAGACTCGCGGTGCGCCGCCAGCGACGGCGGCGGATTCGCCCGCCAAGCCCGCGCGCTTTACCGCGAAGAGCCTGCGCTCGCAGCGCAACCGCTTGGGACTTTCTGCCGGGGATTTCGGCAAGCTTCTGGGCATGAGCGCCCAATCGGTCTACAACTGGGAACTGGAGAAGAGTCACCCGCGCGCCGAGCAGATCGCCAAGCTTGCGGCGCTGCGCGGGATCGGCAAACGGGAGGCTGTGCAACAACTTGCAAACTTGGGTTCCGGAAAGAAGGCGCCTGGGCGCAAGACCTGACAAGCAACCCCGTTGTTGCCGGCTGCCAATCGGAGTGCTCTATCTTGGGGAAGGTTGAATGCGCACGATCGGCAATTTCCTTTGGTTCATCCTGGGTGGGGTGGTGATGGGCATGGCGTGGTGGCTCGCGGGCTTGGTCGCGTTCGTCACGATCGTTGGGATTCCGTGGGGAAAGGCATGCTTCGTGATCGGCCAGTTCTCCTTTTTCCCGTTCGGTAAGGAAGCGATCAGCCGGAAGGAGCTGAAGCAGGCGGACGACATCGGCACCGGGGTCCTGGGCATGATCGGCAATGTCTTGTGGTTCGCCTTCGCTGGCGTCTGGCTGGCGCTCGGGCATGTCATCTCGGCGCTCGCCTGTTTCGTCACCATCATTGGGATACCGTTCGGTATTCAGCATCTGAAGCTTGCCGGTATTGCGCTTGCGCCAATTGGCATGACGATTGTCAGCAAAGAGGTCGCGGCGGCCGCCAAGGCGGCAACGTCCAACGCCACGATTGCCCGGTTGAGGAACAGCAAATGACCCGCGGGCGTGTGTAGGATTACACCGTAATACGATAGGTTCCTACACTACGCACCACAGATGCCGTGTCGCATTTCGCGTTGCAAAGATGATTGAACTCAGTGCGCGTATATGGAATACTCGGCCCTGCAAGTGATGCGTAAGAAATAGCGTCGTGTTGCGTGGTCCAGGCAGGGGGCGGTCGAACCAACCTTCCTTATTGCGGAGCAATCCGTGGATGCGCGCCGGATAGAGCCTTCCCCGCGAACACGGAGGGCGCCCCCCCGACGATGCCGCTAGCTTGCCGGTAGAACCTCCGTACCCACCAACGGTGCAACCGAAACGGGGTATTTTGTTGGGCCATCCGCCGAGGCGCATCGGGGCGGTACCGGACCACCGAATGCGCCGCAAGGCCCGATCCCAAGTTCGCTGAGTTATCGCCGTACATTGGCGCCCGTAGTCGCGGGCGCGTGCTGACGGGAGCAGACGCTGTATCGTCGCGCGCAGTTCCGCGAGGACCCGGCGTAAGGAGGGGCCATGCGCGATCGCTCCTGCGACCATGGACGCGAGGAATTGCCATGAACGTCTTCATCGACACCGAATTCACGGATCTGCTCAACCCGACGATCATTTCCATCGGCTTCGTTGCCGAGGACGGGCGGAGCCTGTACCTCGAGTTGCTTGATTGGACGCCGGCGCAGTGCAGCGACTTCGTGAAAGAGGTGGTGCTGCCTCTGCTCGATCAGGAACACCCAATGACGGACGGCGAGGCGGCGCAGATCATCCATAAGTTCTTCGACGAGATCAAGGAGCCGGTCAAGCTCATGGCCGACTCGGGCATCGACTTCCAGCTCTTTGGCGAGTTGCTCTTCTCGGGACAGAAGATCAAGCCGCGCAAACTGGCTGAGGCCCTGATCATCTCGCCCAGCATCGAGGGTGAACTCGTGCGCGAGAACCTCTACGCCGGCGGCCTGCGGCGCCACCACGCCGTCGACGACGCCAAGGCACTCATGGCCGCCTGGAAGTGCACCAATGCCTGACATCTGGTTTTGCGGCGATCCCCACGGCCGCTTCCGACACATCATAGACGCCGTCAAACGCGATCGCCCCGACGCGATCGTGCTGCTCGGCGACGTCCAGGCCCCGCGGCCGTTGCACCTCGAGCTCAAGGAGATCTTGACGCTAACGCGGGTGCACTGGATCCCGGGGAACCATGACTCCGATTCCGACGCCGAATACGACAACCTCTTCGCTTCCGACCTTCGCGATCGCAACCTGCACGGGCGTGTGGTCAACATCGCCGGCGTCAAGATCGCCGGGCTCGGCGGGATCTTCCGCGAGCGCGTATGGATGCCGCCAGCGGAGCCAATTTACGCAAACGAAAAGGATTTCCTGCGGATCGCGAATCAGGAGGGGCGCTGGCGTGGTGGGTTGCCTTTGCGTCATCGGACATCGATTTTCGCTGACGACTACAACAGGCTCGCGAAGCTCAAGGCCGACGTGCTGGTGACCCATGGGGCGCCAGGCGAGCACCCGCATGGCAATGAGGCGCTCGAACTCCTGGCAGTAGCCATGGGAGCCCATGCGCTGGCGCATGGACATGAACACGACAGTCTCCCGTATCGCATCCAGGCGATCCGGATGTTTGGGGTTGGCCTGCGCGGGATCACCAACCTGGACGGGAAGAAGATTGTCGTCGGCGAGCAGGACGGGGCCCGCGCGCAGAGAGGGCTTCGATGAAGCTGCAAATCCTGAGTGACCTGCATATCGAGCACATGCGCGGGAAGTCCTTCAAGCCGGCGAGGACCAACGCCGACGTGGTGGTGCTCGCTGGCGATATTCACGAGGGGACCGCCGGGCTTGAGTGGGCGCGCGCGCAGTTCCCGCATCAGGAAATCGTCGCCGTGGCCGGCAACCACGAGTTCTACGACCAAGTCTGGGCCACAACGCTTCCCGCCATGAGGAAGGTCGGCGCTAAACTGGGAGTGCACTTCCTCGAGCGGGACGTGGTCGAGTTGTTCGGCGACCGCTTCCTCGGGACCACCCTTTGGACCGACTTCGACCTGTACGGCGAGACGGTGCGAGACCGTTGCCTCCGCGAGGCGAGGATCAGCATGAACGACTACAGGTACATCCGGCTCCAGACCCTGCGGCACGAGGATATGGGGCCGAAGCAGTGGGCGATGCTGACCGCAGAACAAACCAGGCAATGGTGCTTGAGCGCCAAAGCGTGGCTGGCCGAACAGCTGGCCATCCCGTTTGCAGGAAAGACCGTGGTCGTTACCCACCACCTGCCCAGCTTGCGCTCGGTTCACCCCAAGTATGCCGGCGACCTGCTCAACGCCGCCTTCGCGTCGGATCTGAGCAGTTTGTTCGGGGTCCCAGATCTGTGGACGCATGGCCACACCCACGAGAGCTGCAATTATGAATTCGGCAGCGGAACCCAAGTTGTGTGCAACCCCAGGGGCTACCCACGTCCGGATGGAACCTATGAGAATCGGGCCTTTCGTGACGATCTCGTGATCGACATCAAGTGACGATGCCGTAAGTCACGAAGCAAGCGCTCGATCGCATGGCGGCCGCCGGGGGCCCCGCCGCGAAGCAGGCGGAGCTTAGGCGTGAAGACGACCCCCGAACCTCGGCGTGTCTCATCCGTCGCTCTCAGTACGCCCTGCACGAAGCTGCTGGACCAGCTCCGCAATTTGGACGGCGCTGATGCCCTCGTACGGATCCGTGCAAATGAGGCGGTGACGTTCCCCATCGGGCCAGCCTTCAGCGTCGTCGTCGATAGCGAGCCACCGCACCAACGCGTGCCGACGAACATAGACCTGTATCTGCTCCCAGCGGGTGTAGTGGTACCAGACCCAACGGCTCTGCGCACGGGAGTGATATGTCGCACCGATCACCTTGCATTGCAGGCCAGGCGGCAAATGCCCGCGAGCCCGGTTGTAGCCAAGTTGCTGGACCCAACTGCTGGACAGCACGAGCCGCACGTTGATGTCGGACAGAGCCGCGGCGAGCGCGGTGGCGCGGTCGAACAGAACACGACCGGCGGCCGCGGCATCCGCGTCGAGGAGCAGTCGACCATCGGGCTGCCGCCACACCGGGGCCGGGTGCAGCACGCCGTCGAAATCGAGGAACAGAACCGGGGCGGAGCTCACGCGCCGTCGTCTCCGAAGAGGGAGGCAACGACGACGGCCTTGCCGGCCCTTCGCAACACGATCTCGCGCATCGCGCACAACTGCCCTTCGGTGAGCGGCCCATTGTCCCGCAGATACCGAGAGACGGTCGGAGGGTGCCGGCGTGGACACGGGCGACGTTTGGCAGCTTTCACGGCGGGTCACATCTCGAAGTCGGCGCTTCGGAGCCGTGTCGGCGACCCCGTGGACACATGATCACGGCGTACCCAGCTGTGAACCGCCGAAACCTGATTCGGCGGGTGTTGAGTTGGCGCAGCTTCATCCCATCGGCAGTGCCGACCGATCTGTCGGAGCCGAATCCAGTCGTTATCGTTGAGCTCAATCGCGAGCCGCGCGGTACCACGGCTCGGCTCGATCACGGCTGGACCTCATCATTTGCAGCGGTGTCGACGTTGAACCAACTGACGTCCTCGCCGGCGGCCTCGGCTTGGGCGCGCGCCGCCTCGAGCCCAGCGACTGATTTTCGCCACGCGACCAACAGTCGCGCCGTCACCGGGTCGGCGAGCAGCGTTGCGAGCAGCGCTGCCGGCGGCACCGTCGGTGCGAAGGCAAGGTCAAGAAGCGACTGGCGCCTGGCGACGCCGTCGGGGTCGGCCGCCGCGGCCTCTGCCGCATAGCGCGCCTGCAGGGCGGCCAATAGGGCGTCCCTGGCGTTGTCTTCTTCATGCGTCATCGAAACCTCCTAAGCCCGGTAGAGCCACTCATCGTCCGTCCCGTAGATACCGTCCCGCGTCGCCCGGTCGCTCTTGTATCCGAGGATCTCTCCGAAGCCGAGTTCGCGCAGGACCTCGCACGTCGCCATAACGGCAGCACGGTCAAGGCTGTCCCGACAGTACACGCAGATGACGTGGCTGCCCTGGTGTGCGGAAGCACGCCTGGCCGTCGAGCACTTCGCGAGCAGGAGGCGGTCGGCGAGTGCGGCGTTATGCACCGCGAGCCACGCGGCGTCGATCTCGGCGGCGGGACGGAAGATGCACCACTTGCCGCTCTCCGGGCCGAATGTCTCGTGCTCGAACGCGGGCGACACGACACCCAGCCACGACATTTCTTGGACTTCGGACGGCCGCCGCTCGGGATCGTCAGTGGTCGTCACCGATTGCCGCGGTGGGGAAGGCCCAAGGACCTTGGCGGCAAATCGGTCTGCGGCGTCGATTGCCTCGGCGGCACGCTCAAGCGAAATCACGTCGAGGTTGTGGAGGATTCTGGCCGTGAGCACCCAGTGCGCCTCTGGCGGCATCTCCCGATCATTGGGCCAGCGCTCTTCGAGCTGGTAGACCGTATTGAGGGTACGCACCATGCCTGTCGCCGGATCCGGGCCCTCGCAAACCTTGCTCGTCACGATCCATTGGTTGTCCACGAGGTCAGGATGGCCCGTTACCTGGCCGACGAGCACGATGCCCTTGATACAGCGCCAGTTCCGCAGCACGGGCTGCCGGTGCGATCTATTCGCCATGGCTGCCTCCCTTGCGTTTCGGCGGGCCGCGGCGCTCGTCCAGCTTCGCGCGCCATTGCTCCGGGGTCATCGCGTCACCGCGGCACACCTCGCAACTGGCGTGAAACAGCCCCGGTCCGATCTGGTTACGGCTGGGATTGCGCGGGCGCTTGACCTTGCCCCCGCAGACAACCTCCACGCCATCGGTCGAGCCGCACCACTGGCACGTCTTGGCGGACTCGGCCTCGGCGCGCTCGATAAGGTCGTAAACATTGCGCTTCAGGGGATGGCGGGAGCGCTCGCTGATGTAGATGCCGCCAGCGTGTTCCACGACGTGCGCCGGCGCGGGCTCGCCCTCGGGTTCGGGCAATTCTTCGCTCCATGAAACGTAGAACCGCAGGCCCGCGAACTTTTCCTTGATCTGGACCACGGTGACCGCCTCGATGTCATCGCCGAGCGCGGTTTCGATACTCGTGCAGAGCGTGTCGACGATCGCGACCCAGCCACGCGGAACCCAGCTGAACACTTGCGGCTGCTGCCCGCGAAACAGGTTCGGGTGGCCGGCAACGATTCGCACCAGCGAGGAGTCATCGACATGCTTGTAGTTGTTCATGATCATCTTCCCGGTGGTCGGGGTGTCGGGAATCGAACCCGAGTCCTGCGCTAATCTGGCGCGAACGGTTTATAAGACCGCGGCTCTACCACTGAGCTACACCCCGAAATGAAAAAGCCCCGCGTTTGGCGGGGCTTCTCGCAGCACGAAACGCAGCTAGCGTATTCGATGGACGAGGCGACCCCGCAGCGCCGTGGCGCTGATGACGGGTATCGCTATGGACGGAGTGCGATGAGCGAACATGACGTGATGATACCGCATGGACATGGCGGCCGCTGCACTCACGCCTTCAAGGCAGCGCGCGACTGACCGGCGCCGCGGTTTGTGGACACCTTTGGCGGGCGCCTTTGCCGCAAGCGGTCCAGCTCCAACCGGAGTCCGCGCTCGCGCGCTTCGGCCGCTTCGGCCCGCTGCCTGGCATCTTCGGTGCGCGCATTGGTTGCCGCCAGAATGCTTTCCGCCGCAGTGGCGCTCACTGTTGCCTCGCGCTCACGGGCCAAGGCCGCGTTGGCGCGTTGCTCGGCCGCGGCGAACGCCGCGTCGGCACGCGCCGCAGCGGCCTCGGCGCTCGCCGCCCGCTGTCCGGACTGCTGCGCCTGTTCGGCTGCCGCCTCCGCCCGTGCCTCGTAATCGGTGACACGACCTAGCGCCAACGCAACCTCGCGATCCGCGGCCTCAATCCGCGCCACGGCGACGGCGTGATTGCGTTCGCTCCTGGCGGCGGCTTGCTCGGCCGTTGCGAGCGCGGTCGTGGCAGCCTGCAGACCCTCCTGCAGCTCGATGATCCGGATATTCTGCTGTGCCATCTGGGCGTGGGCTTGGCCCAGCTGCTCGTGAGCGATCTTCAATTCGTCCGACAACGCGGACAGTTGATCCTCGGCCTGGGTACGCGCAAGCCGCTCGACCGTCACCAGCTCTTCGCCCGCATGGCGAGCGTGGTCAACACTGTGTCGGCACCACGCTTCGAGATCTTGACAAATCATCAAGGGAACTTTGGTACCGATACCCTGCGTTCCCGACTCGTTGCGCTTATTCCAGAGATCGAGGAACGGCTGCAGCGTCTCGTTGCTGCCATAGTTACCGTTCGCCTCACGGACCGATGCTACGCTGACCGTTTTACCGGCGGCGCGAAGATTGTCAGCAAGGGCCTCGAATCTCTCGTAAGTGATCCCTCGACGTCCCATGATCTGCTCCTCATCCCTTGTTTAGGTCAAGACCGTTCCGCCGGTGCGTATAGCGCAATGCCGTAATAACGTAATACCGTAATAACGTAATTCCGTAATGGCGGGTGCCGCGTTGCCAGGCCTAGCGATGGTCCATAGAGACAAGGTATCCGAAATGCTTGCGCGTTGCCGCGAATTAGCCGGTCTCCGGACCGTTTCATTTGGGGGGTAGGTCGGCTTTGCCCTGTCGGTGTCGCCGCCGTGATGTCCGGCCGGCCTCTCCCGCTCACCGGTGAACTGACCGGCCGAGGCCAGCAACCTCGGCACGGGTGACAGACTCGCGGATAATCGCTTCCACGCGTAAGGCCACCCGCGTACACCTCGGCTCAAGCTGGAGCGCGTGCAGGGCATCATCGAGGGAGGGGCGTAGTACCCGCCCAGTTGACCCGCCGCCATCCACTGCTCGTCCGATTGGTGGATCGTGCCCTCGCCTCGCTCTTGGCTGCATACTTCTCCTTCGGCTTGGTGCTCCGCCACTCCATGTGGGCGCAGCAAGCCTCCAACCAGCCGTTTCGTTGCGCAGCCACGTATGCGTTGTGTGCGGCTTTGGACCACTCCTTCCGGCTCCCGTAACGCTGCGCAGACTCGTTGCAGTCCTGCAACGTCCAGGTCTTGCGCAGCGGAACGAGATGTGGCGCGACCACGTCGATCACTCCCTGGCGCAGGGCTGCGTGGTACCCCGCACCGGGAGTTTTCTGCCACTCCTTTCTGGTCGTGTACTTCAGCGCCTCGACTTTCAGTCGCTCGAGGGTCCAGTAACCCCGTGGCCGGAGGGTCCGCGTCATGTGCTTGGAGGCTTCTTCGAGCATGTCCATGGCGTAAGCGGCCTGATATGAGCACGTACCGACCCAGTCGCCATACTCGGTGTAGTTCCGGGCGTCCTCGAGCACGTTTTTCTCGGTCCAACGACCGTAGGTCGCCAGCCGAAGCAACTCTTCCTCTGTCAGTTCGCGTCGTTGGCCGAGATTGGGGAGGTCGGGTCGCGCGCGCGCAATTTGGCGCAGCTTTGCTTTGACGATTCTTTCAATCTCGGTTGCCGTCGCGGCCCTGACCACGAGGAATGCAATCTTCTTCTTCTTGGCGTAGCGCCTCTTGATTTTGTCGTGCCTCTGGGTTGTCACAATGTCCCAGGACCCGGTATACAGCTCCGGATCCCTGTCGTGCTGCTCGCCGTGGTACTCGATGATCAGGTCAAAGACGGGCAGGAAGAAGTCGTAGGGCAAGAGTCGCTTGTCCTTCAGGTCCTCGTAGGTCTTTTCGCATTCGAACGCGATGCCGTGGCGCATCAGCAGCCGTCGAATGCAGTACGCCCCGTAAGACACGAGCTCGATCATGTGCTCCGTGGCGTCGTCATACCAATCATTGCGAAATGCGGCGTCCACGGCTCCGCCGTCCTGCTCGGTCCACTCCGCAATCGTCTGAAAGCGCAGGGCGCTCTCGATGCACTTCTCCCGCGTCCAGTAACCGACCGTCTTACGGATGCGGGTCATGTGCACGCAACACTTGACGAGCATGTGCCGGTTCCGGGCGGTGGCGTAGGCGCTTGGACTTGCCGCCTTCCAGGCTGACGGAGAGCTGAACCGTGATGCATCTTCCAGCAGCAGTTTCTTCGTCCATCGCGTGTAGCCATTCATGTGCGCCGTGGCCGCGGGCAGCCAGCCCCGATTCCGGGCAGACATGTACGCGCCAGGGCGGGCCTTCCGCCACGCCCCGATCGTGTCGTACGGCTTCGCTGATGCGATAACGTTCTTCCGTACAGACCAATAGCCATACGGAAAGCCGCTACCCATGTTCTGTTCGCCCGGGGCATCCATCGAGGCCTGCGACTCCTCGATGGATGCAGCGACGTGGCTCGCTTCGTTGGGAAGGGGGTGCGGGGAACAATCCCGGCTTCCGGCGGAGCGTGCACTCGGGCCGGTGACGGTCACCAGCGCGGCATCGTTGGTCGCTCCACGAGCCTGCGCAAGGGCAGCGTGCAGCGGGGACTTGCTGTGAGTCACTTGCGCCTTCTTCATTTCCGTCTCCTTGGTTAGTGTTGGATGTCTACAGAATAGACAATTAGCGCACGCGCTGCAAGTCTATTGTGTAGACAAAGAGACGGTTAGCGTCCTGCGTTGTAAAATCACCACAATGTCCCCTTCAGAACCCTAGAGGCATCGTGAAGAAGACCGACGAGGATCGCCCACAAGTAAATGTGCGGCTAGACGATGAAATGATTCGTCTGCTAGATGCCAAGCGGGTTCTACTCCAGCGCGAACTGGGAACCATACCGACTCGTTCTGAAGTTGTTCGGCTTGCGCTCGAGCGATATTTGAAAGGGGGCGTGAAACGAACCTAGGCCGAATGACGCTGGTGCGCCGAATGCGTTGATGCCGCCTCGGAATGACGCTGAGAGGCGTCGACATCCGAGTGCGTTGCCGATTACCGACATTCGAGCGCGTCATTGACCCGCCTGCCGCGGTTTTCTCGGCCGTCGGGCGCAAATCGAGATCGACCTGGAGCACTGCCCGAACCGTGGCGGCGAACTCAAGAACACCGTCGCTTTCATCCTATGGCCGTTGACCCAGCGCAAGCTAGGGCCTGTTCACACTATCCGCAACCCATCGGCGATGAGCGCGAAGTTGATGAATGCCATGAACATGACATCGAGTTTCTCGAATCGCGAGAAGATGCGGCGAAACCCTTTGAGTCGACGGAACAGGCGTTCGATCTCGTTGCGCCGCTTGTACATGACCCGGTTGTATTCCCACGGCGTGACTCGATTCTGTTTGGGTGGGACGACGGGGATGAAGCCGAGATTGAGCGCCAGTTGCCGCGTTTCCTCGCCTTCGTATGCCCGGTCCATCAGCAGGTGCAGCGGCCAAGGCGCTTTGCCCAAGTTGCGAAGCAGCTTGCGGCCCTCGGGCGCGTCGTGCGCCTGGCCAGGCGACAACGAAAACGTTATGGCCGTTCGAGCATCCGCGGCAACCATATGAATCTTGGTGGTCCATCCTCCGCGCGACTTGCCGATGGCTTGGGGGCCGTTTTTTTTAGAGCCCCTGTGCCGTCCGGGTGCACCTTGACGGCAGTGCTGTCCAAGGCCACGGCCTCGATCTTGATCCGGACGATCTGATCGTGCTGCAACTGTGCGAATACCCGATCCAGCACGCCGCTCTTCGACCAGCGATTCATGCGGGTGTAGATGGTGTGCCAGTTGCCGAATCGCTTGGGCAGACCGCGCCATTTGCACCCCTGCTCGGCCACATACAGAATCGCGTTCAACACCCGCAGATTCGACAGGCTCACGTTGCCACGCTGAGTCGGCAAACAGTGCTCGATCAGGCGGTACTGCGCTTCGGTGATTTCCATCCGCGCAGTATCTCACAAACATGACCATTAGTGTTAACACGCCCTAATAGAGTCGGGGCCGGTGGCGCGCATCCACGCGGGTCGTCCGACGCGGTCGCAACGGCCAGTGGCGCGGCGCCTTGCGCGAGCGCAACCCGGCGCGCCAGCAACCGCGCGACGCCGGTGCCATGGTGAAGCCCAGCACGCTGCGCATCGGCCGTCGTTACCGCGAGGGCAGGCTGAACGGTCCCTATGACGCGCTCGTCATCGGCTCCGGGATGGGCGGCCTGGCCGCCGCCGCGCTGCGGTCGCAGCTCGGCCGGCGCGTCGCGGTGCTCGAGCAGCACTACACGGCGGGCGGCGCCACCCACAGCTTTGAGCGCGTCGGCTACGAGTGGGATGTCGGCGTCCACTACATCGGCGACATGGGGGCGCGGACCTCCCTGCGCCGGAAGATGGACTTCCTCACGGAAGGGCGGCTCGAATGGGCGCCTATGGACGCGCACTACGACCGCTTCTTCATCGGCGACCGCGTCTACGACGCCGTGGCCGGCCGCGCGGCGTTCCGCGACAATCTCGTCGCGGACTTTCCGCGCCAGGCCGGCGCGATCGATCGTTACATCGAGTTGATGGACGAGGTGGCGTGGAAGTGGCGGCGATCAACCCGGTCGAGTCGATGCGCAGTGTCGGATCGACCGCTCTGGCCGACGTGGCGGCAACCGTACGAGACAAGTTACACCGTGCGATTAGTGCGGTGAAATAGGACAGTGGGCGCGTCGGGTGCGGTATTCGGTCTGTTGCTGGCATACGCGATGATGTTTCCAAACCGCAGCATCAATCCTCTGTTTCCGCCGCATCCCGATGCGCGCCCCGGTATTCGTCACCATGTACGGCGTGCTCGAAATGGTGCTTGGCGTTACTGGCATCCAAGCCGGTGTCGCGCATTTTGCACATCTGGGCGGCTTGGCCGGAGGCTTCCTGTTCATGCGGTTTTGGAAGGCGTGGCGTTGACACGTTCTTGGCTGGAGGCAGCGAATGAACCTCTTCGGTGACGCGTGGTATATCGTAATACTTGTTGTAGCCTTTCTCGGCGTGGTGTGGTGGGCATTCGGCGCAAAGAGGAAAAAGCGTTTCGAGCAGGATGGCGATATACCCTTCAAGGAAACCGATTGAACGGATGTGGCCATGGGCACCGCCTGAGTCTCTTGCTAACGGACGGTGGAATTTGAGAAACGGCTAAGGACCGCAAGATTCAATGCAGACTCGAAGACTCGTAATAGGCAACCCTCGTGGGCTGCACGCGCAAGCGTGCGCCGGGATTGTGAACATTGCCCAGCGTTGTCGGTGCAATCTATCCCTCGTAGTCAAAGGGCGGCGCGTGAGTGCGCGCAGTATCGTCGCAGTAATGTTGTTGACCGCGTCGGTGGGCGCAACAGTACGGATCGAGGCCGAAGGCCCCGATGAGGAGGTCGCCATCCGGGAGATCGCCACGTTGTTTCACGATGGACTTGGAGAGCGTCGTTAACCGCCTGTCCCCGCATGGGGCATCCTCCGACGGCGGCAAGCGGGTCGCCACGGCGCCAGTTTTTCCGATCCGTGGGACTAAACGGCACGGCCGACCGCCGCAATCAATCAGCAAGTGGAGTCGATGGTCCAGGGGCTCCGTGAAACGGAGGCCAGCCCACGCTTGCGCCAATATGGCCCCAATGCGGTACCGGGGGCCCACCCGCATCTTTGGCGCTTGTCTCTGGGCATGACCGTCGTCGGCAAACCGTCGTGCGCGGAGCAACGGGTTTAGAGAATATTCAGTATGCAAGCAGGTCCAGAAAAGTCCGAAGCGCAGCCTGTGCCCTCGAAGCCGGCAACTGCCAAAGCCCCTGACATCCCAGCCGGGTCAGTTTCCGACACACTCGCGGCGCTCCATGTGAATCCTGATACCGGCCTCGCGCGCGCGGAGGTAGACGTTCGCCGCAAGGAGCACGGCTATAACGAGGTGGCGGAAAAAAAGGAGCACCCGGTCCTAAAATTCCTCGGCAAGTTCTGGGGAGTATCGGCGTGGATGCTCGAACTGATCATGGTGCTGTCCGCCGTACTCAAGAATTACTCCGATCTTGCTGTGGTCGGCGCGCTGCTGGTTGTCAACGCCGTGTTGAGCTTTATGCAAGAGCACCGCGCAGCTGGGGTCGTCGAAGCACTGCGAAAGCGATTGCAAGTCAGTGCGCGCGTGCGCCGCGATTCAAGCTGGCAGGTCATTCCTGCCCGCGAGCTCGTCCCCGGCGATATCGTTCGCCTGCGATCCGGCGACATCATCCCGGCGGATGTGAAACTGCTTACCGGAGCGCTGAGCGTGGACCAGTCGGCGCTCACCGGCGAATCGAAAGACGCGGACAAATCGCCGGGCGAAGTCCTTTCTTCGGGGTCCGTCGCCCGGCGGGGCGAAGGTAACGGCGTGGTGATGCTGACCGGGGCGAAAACTTACTTCGGCCGCACTACGGAACTTGTGCAGGAGGCGCGCCCGAAGCTTCACATCGAAGCGGTCGTGGCCAAGATCGTCCGCTGGCTCTTCGTCATTGTCGGCGTGCTGCTGGGCGTGGTGGTCGTGCTGTCATTCATCCGCGGCGTGCCGCTCATCGAGATGATCCCGCTCATGCTAGTTCTGCTGATGAGCGCGGTGCCGGTCGCTCTCCCCGTCATGTTCACGGTCAGCATGGCCCTCGGATCGAAGGAGCTGGCCAAACGTGGTGTTCTGGTCACCCGCCTGAGCGCGGCCGAGGATGCCGCGACGATGGACGTGCTCTGCGTGGACAAGACGGGCACCATCACGATGAACCAGCTCGCCGTCACTGGCGTGATACCGCTGGAGAAAGCGACGGAAGCCGACGTGTTGTTCGCGGGCGCTCTTGCATCGCAAGAGGCCAATCAGGACCCGATCGATCTGGCATTCCTCGCCGCAGCCAAGGCGCATCACGTCTTTGACGGCCTGCCCGCCGTCACTCCCGTCTCCTTTGCGCCCTTTGATGCCAAAAGCCGGCGGACAGAAGCCGTGGTCGAACAGAACGGGCAGCGGCTGCGTGTAATGAAGGGAGCCGTGCGCACCATCGCCGAGACCTGCGGACTAAAGCTGCCGGAAGTCGAGGCGCTGGAGCAGCGCGTCAGCGCGGCAGCCGCCAAGGGCTATCGGACGCTGGCGGTGGCACGCGGTCCGGAGACGGGCAACCCCGTTCTGGTTGGATTGGTGTCGTTGTACGATCCGCCGCGACGGGATGCTGAACAACTCATCGCTACACTCAGCGATCTCGGCGTGCCAGTCAAGATGCTCACCGGCGACGCATTGCCGGTAGCGCTTGAGATCGGCCGCGGAGTCGGCTTGCCCAACATCCGGCGCGTGGCTGATCTGAAGGCGGCAAGCGCTGTGGCCGGCAACGAGGCCGTTGACCTGTTGGCGGGTGCGGATGGTTTTGCCGAAGTGTATCCGGAGGACAAGTACATTGTCGTCCAGCATCTTCAGGCCGCAGGGCACGTAACCGGCATGACCGGCGATGGCGTCAACGATGCGCCTGCTCTTCGTCAGGCCGAAGTGGGAATTGCCGTCAGCAACGCGACTGACGTGGCCAAGGGCGCCGCGAGCGTGGTTTTGACCGAGGCAGGGCTGACGAACATCGTGACGCTGGTCGAGCAGGGGCGAACTATTTACCAGCGTATTCTGACCTGGATCATCAACAAGATCA
>Ga0315270_10000215_pt1 | contig 33396 bp, 46 predicted proteins | sample C1_bottom_MG_FD_204932 | JGI IMG/M metagenome (GOLD analysis project Ga0315270, IMG submission 204932) | Sediment microbial communities from Yellowstone Lake, YNP, Wyoming, USA - C1_bottom | ecosystem: Environmental > Aquatic > Freshwater > Lake > Sediment | place: USA: Wyoming | collected... | reverse complement strand
GCAGGAATATTTTGATATGCTTGATGATTAAGGGTTCTTAATACTGGCGAACCTTTTACATCTACACGTAGATAATAAGTTTCTCCACATAGAAAATTAAAACAACATGCGGTATCTGCACCAATCATAGCAGTAATAGTTGCTACTGTTACAGTAGAATCATCTTGACCACCTACTATTGTTAATACGTCTCCAACTGAATATCCTGTTCCTGCATCAGAAATAGCTACGGCTGTAATAACTCCACCAGTAGTACTTACAGTTGCTACTGTTACGGTAGCGTTTGCATTACCTCCTGCCAAAACTAATACATCTCCTACTGTATATCCTGTTCCACCAGTAGCAACAGAACCAATTGCACTTAATATGTTACCGTTTCCAGTACAGGCAAAAGAAGCTCCTGTTCCTGTACCTCCAATACTAAAATAAGTTCCATTTACATAACCTGTACCACCAGCACTTAATGAAGCTGTCGCTACCGCATCAATAGCAGATGCAGCCGCACCTCCAACTGTTACTGTTAACGTTGCACCAGTTCCAGAACCTCCAGTTGTAGCATAAGTTGTAGCTGTTACATATCCAGTTCCACCTACTAATGTATTTACTGTAGCTACTACTCCTACTGTTTGTTTAGTATATGGAGTTGTTCCAATACTTGTTACTGATTGCTGTGGAGTACATGATTCTACTTTATATACCTTCTGTATATATTTAGGATTAATGTATTTTGATTTTGTAGATTCTTGATAACCTCCTGCAAAAGGATTTAACTTGTCTGTAAGAATCAATGAAGCACTAGCAAGAATTAAAGGGCAACAACGTCTTCCGCTTAAATCTGCTGTATTTACAATTTGATAAGTGTCTTTAGCAAAAAACGCAAAAGAACCTACGCCCATACCAAATGACTGTAAATCTGCCGTAGTCAGTCTTCTACCTCCACCAGTACCACCGTTTGTAGTATAAGTAGAAGTCACAAATCCTGTATCAATACCAGCTTGTGTCAAAGCTGTTCCTGCTCCGCCTACAAAAGCTTCGGCAGCTGTTTGGTGTGTACCTAGAAACACCATTTTAAACGCATGATTAAAATAAGCCATAATTTTATTTTTTAATTAATATATAAACATATTATAATATAATAAACATTTTTATATTTTCCAAATTATTGTCCCATTTCATTATCTAATAATCTTAACGCTACCTTATCTGTTCCGAAAGCATCTAACTTATCTAAGTAAGTTTGAAGTTTATCACATTCTTCTATCTGTTCTTTACAGTACAATAATGCTAAAGAATATAATAAATGGTCAGCTTTCTTTAAAGCTTCTGTAGCTAAATCTTTACATTGTATAGATATTTCTATTTCATGGTCAAATGACTTTCTTATAATATCTGGTAAGTCTAAAAATGATTGTTGTGGAGCGTTTAATGTACATGTTGTTGGCTGTACTCCCATTGCTAATAAGTAATGCTTAGACCAATCTGCATGTTTTTGTTCTTCCTCAGAATATGTCTTCCATAACTTAGAAGCACCCATATATCCTTTATTGTTTAACCATAAAGACATAGAAAGATATAATCTTGAAGACATCTCTTCTTGCTCTATTCGATAATTTACATATTTCAATAAATCATCTGACAATAAAGGATTCTTTCCAGTTACTGTAGGAGTCCTCTTTATAGTTTCAGCAGAAACATCTTTTAATTTTCTTTTATCATCCATAATAATTAATTGTCATTTTCTACAGATTGTGTACTTATTTGTGTCTGATTAGCAGATTCTAGATCTCCACTTATAATCTTTTCAGCCTCCATTATAAATAACTCATTCAAATCATCCTTAAATTCACTTTCTACATCTACCTGAGATATTTGAAATGTATATGGATCTTGTTCGTTTGCAATAGCAATTCTTCTTGGTTGTCTATAATATGTCAATATTGGATTTACTATTTCAAATGTTCCATCTGTATATATTTGTACCTTATTACCTCCAAGGGTAGCACATGTCTCTGCCCATTCAAAATTTGGTTGCTTATTCTTATCTGACAATACTATATCTAAGTTTCCCTGTTCTGTCATATATACTTTCATTGGTCTAGGGTCTATGCAACAATCATTCTTAGCTGATACAGACAATCTCTTCCATTGTAAATAATCTTCTGGCAATAAATCAGTTTCGTAATAATTACCTCTCTTTGTAAGTAAAGGTGTAGTAGTTGTTAATAATACCTGTAAGTCATCTATTCTCCTAGTAGATTGTTCGTCCCCTTCTTTTACTATATTAAGACCATGTAAGTTCCTTCTGCACCAATCTACCATTCCTTTATTAAAGGCTTCGATTATTTGCCACTTTTCTAAATTGTCATAATCCTGACTATCTAGTTTATTCAACCTCTGTTTAACCTTTAATATGATAGTATTATTTAACATGACTATTTATTTAAATATTCCAATATTCTTCTACTGCCTTAGTAACGTCTGCTAATACTGCATCATTTAATGGATTCTTTAAGAACTCTATACAATCAGATACATTTCTTCCTAATAATGCTCCAGATTTCATGTGGCAAATAAAACCATCAGACTTAGTCTTTAATATATGATAAAACGTAGCATCTTTTATTAAAGAACGTATTTTTAATAATTCCATATCAGAATTTGCAGCATCATTGAAAGCAGTTACTGCACGTCTAATATTAGATTCTACTCCCTTACCATTTATAAAATTATCCATGTTATTGTACATGATATCATTTGGAGTAGATTTCTTATACTGAACACTATTACCATCTACTACCTTACATACATAAAATAATTTATTCTGGTGTTTATTATATAATTTCTCTAATTCTGCTAATGCTTTATTTTTAAGTTTAGTTATTTCTAATTTAGAAGAAATGGTACTTATGTCTTTCTCTAAATAAAACTTAGGAGGATTAGGAGAACTTTTAATCTCATCATAACTTTTAGATATCATGTCAAATCCACCTGCTTCTATCGCATAATATTTTATTAAGTCAAATGGATTTTTCTTTATATCTAATATAACATCTTCATTTCTACATTCAATTTCTATCTTTCCCCAAAAATCTTCATTGTTAGGTTTAAGTAGAACTACCTTATTCCAAAAATCTGCATCTTCTATATTCAATATATTAGAAGCTAATTCTTTCTCTAATTGAGCAACAACAGTTCTTATCTCTTTAATCTTAGCTTCTCTCTTTTCAGGGTCTGAGATTAATTTAACATCAGGAGCAAATTCATTTAGTCCTGTGATATATCTCTTTACTCCGTTGTTTTCATATAAAGATAATTGTTCCTTATGACATACTCCTGGGAATATTGCTTGGTCGTATTTCTCTAATCCTAAATTAGATTTAGTAGGATCACAGTATGCTTTTATTTTAATGCCAGTTGCATTAACAGTTTGCTCAATTGATGTCATGTTTTAAATTTATTGGTTATTGTACAAATATAATACTATATATCAATATTATTTAATAAAATATAATTGAATTTATTATACCCACTTGATTCTGCCTGTTTAAGCACTTTATCAAAATCATCAGAATTTTTAAATACTTGACATCCATAACTCCAATTGTCAACTACAATAGAAGTCAATCCTGCCTTATGTAGATTTATTCCAAAGATACCATTATCTATTGTTTCTGGGATTAAATCATAAACACTATCTTTATTATTGTCTCTATATACTGATACTTTATTTAACTGCACAAATGCTTTATACTTTCCCTTATGTAATCCAAATGTCCATAAGTCTTTATAAAACCCAGGAACAATAATTGCAGTACCTTTAGGATTAATTGTATGATGTATAGCATATAAACCTGGATCTGTTGTAATAGAATATTTTTCTATGTCTATATCTCCACTATTGTCATAAGTTAAAACATATAATTCATCATCAAATGAATTAATCTTAGTTAAAAAACGTACTCCTACGAGATTAGGATAACCTATTCTTTTATCTAAAGAATATCCTTTATCTCCTATTGTTTTTAATATTTGTTCTTTAGTAAACATATTATATAGCATTTAAGGAAAGACCTCCCAAGTGTGCATTGTAAAGAGGCATGGGAGGTACTTTTATTTAAACAACTTATTTTGCTTTTCCTGTACCTACAATAGTTTTACTCAAATATCCAAGCATAGCGATTATTGCTGCCATTAATGTTAATTTCCAATCAATATCTTTTGCTGTTGATACTGATGCTATAATATCTGAAATTGCCATTGCTCCTGCTAACAACACTCCTTTAAGCATGTCTCTTAGGTCTAGTACTCCTGCTACTGATATTGATGGGAACGTGAAATTCGTAATTAAATAAATTACTGTGAATATTCCTGTGGCAATTCCCATATACGCCCAATCAATTAACGAACTATCAGTATTTCCAATATAGTTAGCAACAAATCCTACTATTGCCATTATTAACCCTTTTACAAATACACTTGTTTTTTTCATGATTTCTTTGTTTTTAATTGTTATTACTTGTCAATCTTCTTATGTTAAAAATGTCATCTAAGCTACGTAATAATACGTTATTGCCTTCAGATAATCTTTTATTGTATTTATATTGTTTTTCCTTAAAATCATTAAATCCTGTCTGTAAAGTATCTAATTTGGAATTAATATATCCTAAACTTTTACATATTTCAGTATTAAGTTCAATGCTCTTATCTTTCTGTTCCTTATAGCAATCTTCTAGTGTCTTGATTTTATCTTTTATTAAAGAATCCTCTTTTTCTAATTCAGTTACTTTACTTATCTTACTTACTCCATTAACTATTGCCATTGCAGCATATCCTATTAATCCTGTTAATACGAATATTAATACAGCTATTGTAATCTGTCTCCGTGCAGTTAAGTTAAAGTACCATTTCATACTAGTAATATATTGAAAGTATTATTGACAATATTAACAAAATCCATTTGATTATAAACTGATATTTTCCGAACATTCTATCCATATTCCCTCTTGCTACAGGTTTAGGATTATCTCCATAATAAAAATAATCCTGACCCATAAACTTATTGCGTGCAGGATCAAATACTATCCATTTAATTGTTAATATTATAAATGGAATAGAACATATTTTAATTAGTAATAAACAAATTAACCCTAAACTTAAGCGGAAACTACTCGTCAAAGTTATTGCAAATTTTACTCCTTCGTAATAATTTACAATGTCGGTATTTAAAAACACCATTGTAAAAGGAAATAAAAACGCTACTAAACAAGTAAATAAAGCACTTGCAAAATGATAATCTTCTTTCTTCTCGAACTTACTGTCGAAATAAGCAAAGATTATCCAAATTATTATTGATGTTAGCCAAAGGTATATCATGTTTTACATGCTTTTAATTGAATTATATACTGCAAAAAACAATAGACTTAAAACGAACAATACCATATAAAGAAAGCATATAATACCTCCTATGGTTATTACTCTACTTAATGGGAACTTAGGCTTAAATATTGATGCAATGCCCATTAATGTAATTACTAATACTACAGCTATCGCTAAGTATCTTAATTGAAACAAGCTTTCTAGTATTGATTCCATATTATTCAATAGTTATATTAGCAGTATTCCACGTAGGGTTAAGTATTAATAACTTCGCCTTAACAATTTCGGCAATCTTAGTATTATAATTAGACAATGAGTTAGTTAAGCTAATTTCTATTACCTTAGGAATTTCATCTACGTTTAAATAATAATTCTTATTTTTTATTACTTTATTTTTATTTTTATAAGTGAATAATGTAACTGTAGACGTCATCGAGCTACCGTAATGAACACTTTCATCAATCACAACATAACAACTTGTTAAGCTGTCATCTTCAAAATGAACTTTTTCGTTAATAATAAGTTTTTTCATGTTATTATTTGGGTTAATTTGAGCACTAACAATCACTGAACAAATTAACATTGAGGCAATTAAAATTATTGTTTTCATATTTTTATTTAATTAAATTATTCTATCTTATATTCACAGTCAAATTGTATCTCAACGAAAGTATAATCAGCAGTCTGTTTATTCACTATTGCCACCGATATCTGATCGTTCACTTGCAAATCATCAAGATACCACCTCCAACCATTACTATCAGGGTCGTTAGCACCATCTCCATGAAATAAGCATTTAGCATCTGCGCTTATGGGTAAGTAGCTAGCTCCTCTTAATACTCTTGGGATTACTTCGTAGTCATCTCCATTTGCGGCATAACCAGAAAAATAGAAAGAAACTACATAAGCTCCTGCGTAATCTACTCTTGCAGCATTAGAAACTATTGTCATGTTGTTGGCTTCTTTTGTTACGTATGTAGGCGTTAGTTTGGTCGTATCGTTAACCCCTTGATTAATACTGTACGTTGCACCCGTTAGGTATAATATTGAATGAGGGTTCTTCGCAGATAGTAAACCACTTATTATCACATTACCATCATTTCTTACACTTAGTAAATTTGCATTTGAACTATTCTCTACTTTTAAACTATAAGTTGCACTTGTAGCACCTGAACCTTTAACGTGTAAACTTGCAGTTGGGGCTAATTGTCCTATTCCAAACAAACCTAAACTATCTAAAAAAGCTCTCCTATTGCTTGTTGCAGTACCACCAGTGTAAAAGTATATACCTTTTCCTGCCGAACCATTAGCAATGCACAAGTTATTATAAAGACTAAGGATATTACCATCTCCAGCACTTCCAACATTATAGGGTTGTGGATTATTATATGTAGAATTATTTATTCCCATCCACATAAAGTTAGTCGTAGCAGTTCCATTATCTGCTGTAGCTGAGTACCCAGCTTGAGCACCTGTGCCTGTGCTCGTATTTTGTATATTAGTTTGATAAAAGTCGTTAATCGAGCCTGTTAAGTTAAGAGCAGTCATATCTGTTGTTACACCACGAGGACAATCAATCGTAGCGTTAATTCTCATTTTATGAGTGGACATATTACCCGAGAAATAAGGATTAGCTCTATTATCCTCATTGTCCATAACAATTGAATCAGAGCCTGTATTAGAGTAACCTGCCTTATATCCTATGAAAATATTTCTTGAACCTGCTGCTGTGGCATAACCAGTTTGCGACCCCATGAACACATTATAACTTCCACTGTTTCCAGTTCCTGATTTGAATCCAAACATGGCGTTATATGTGCCAGCAGATGCCTCAAACATAACTCTATTCCCAACTAATGTATTACTCGTTCCTGTTCCGACATTATTTGCAAATGTGCCAACTACCGTGTTGTAACTTGCATTTAATGAATGCGAAGAGTTGTCGCCAACAGACACATTCTCTGTAGCTGTTGTATTTGCAAATAAAGCTTCGTGCCCTAACGCTAAATTATGAGTCCCAGAAGTGTTTGCAAATAATGCTCTATATCCTAGGGCACTATTATAATTGCCTAAATTTGCATATCCTGATGATGAGCCTATTAATGTACAAAAACTTGCAACAACTCCAGTAATTCCGGCGGAAGCACCAAAATAAGTATTATCACGACCAGTAGTGTTCAATTGCCCGCTACTCACCCCCACATAAGTATTTGAATTTCCAGTTGTCCACGACCCCGAATTAGCCCCAATTGATATTAATGAATTCTTTGCATGAATGCCCGCGCTCTCACCAATTAATACAGATGAAAAAATACTAGTACTATCTTTTCCTGTGTTATTCCCAATAAATACATTTGAATAATTTCCAACTCCTTTTAATCCAGAGTTGTTTCCAATATAAACATTCTGGTAACCTGTCGTATTAGCATATCCAGACTTATACCCGAAAAATAAATTATCATGTCCAGATAGGTTATGTAATCCAGATTCGTAACCAAACATGTTGTTATAATCTGATGTGTCAGAAATGCCAGAGTTAATGCCGAAATACGACGAATAATTCTTGGTATGATTAATTAATCCACTCCCTGCATTATAACCAAATGCAGCGTTACCATTACCTGTTACAACATATTTTAACGCTCCCTTTCCTGCTTTAATTGAAGAATCATTTGGGAATGTTGTGAAGAGTACTGTGCCATCTGATTTACGCAACAAACTATCTTGTTGCCATGTAGCAGTTGCCCATCCTAATGTGCCACTACCATTTGTTTTTAATACTTGATTAATTGCACCATCAGCAATAGGAAACGTATAATTTTTAAACTCTATTTGTCCATCATTTCTTACGTATAATAGTTTTTGATTAGAACTATTATCTACTTTTTCCGCATACGCTGTTGAATTTGCTACTGAGCCTTTAACGTGCAATCTTGCAGTCGGCGAATTAGTCCCTATTCCTACACTATCTGTTAATGTTGTTGGGTAAATTTTTGAAATATTTCTGCTCCAAAACTTATTGGATGCAATTTGAGAATTAATATAATATTTAGTTCCCACTAAAGATGCAGTATCTGAATATAATAAGTAATTAGATAACGTTACAGTTTGCCATTTAAGACTATCACCATTAAATACAGCGAACCTGGTTGCTCCTGTTGTAGAATTAACATTTCGATATAAAAAATTTCCATTTGCAGTTATTCTAAAGCGTTCGGTAGTGGCAGTGTTGCCATTATTTGTTCTCATTGATATATAAGCCGTATTTCCAGAATTAATACCCGAAGATATTGTAAGTTTATTTGTATTAAAGCTTGTTATACTATCTCCATTTTGATACATCTTTCCAGATATATATAATGCGGCTGGATACATTGGCAAACTACTTCTAATAGTTCCATTAACATCTAATGTTGCTGTAGGATTAGTTTTGTTTATGCCAACATCGCCACCATTAGTATTAAATAGTTTATTCCCATAAGTTTTAACCCAGTAATTAGTAGTTAATTGGACTATCCAAGAACTACCGTTATATACATAAACTTTTCCCGAATCTATTACTGTTATAGCATTTCCTGCCACTGGAATCGTTTCAATCCATGAAGCTCCATTACATTCATAGACTCTATTCGCTGTCCATCCGCTTCCTGTTGTTAATGCTATATATCGCTCTAATGAATCTCCACTCGTACATGCAGTATAATTCCTAATAGAAATAACTGGTTCTAACCAACTCAATGTATCTGATAATGGTATAATATTAATTAAGTCAGAAAACCAAACTATATTAACAGAATCTCCTGCATATATAGGATCTACTTCAACTCCTCCACTTCCACCTCCACCTATTAATCTCTTAGTAGATGTTTCTAATGTCTTTGTAGATATTGCATTTGCTGTTAACTGCCATAACTTACCGTCTAAATTATTTAATATAGTAGTATATCTTGGCAATTCTATTCCAAATACTGTAGTTGAATCCTTAATAGAATATATGTTCAGTCTTGTTATCTGACTATATCCTAATACAGATAATGTCATTATTGTTATAAGCAATATTATCTTCTTCATATTATTTTATTATTACGATATGTTCTCCACCTGCAAATAATGGATCAGGACTAAAAGTTAAAGCATCTAAAATAGGCACTGTCCATCCATTAGGTTGTGCTATACCATTTACTAATACTAATGGAACTTCTCCTACTGCTAAAGAGAAGTTAGGTGGTATAAATACCGTTTGTCCGGCAGTTGCTATTATATCACAATATAATGATGGAGTTCCACCACTTACCATTGTTACTATCTGACCTAACAACTGTAATACTTTTAACTGAAAAGGATAATTAGTACCCTTACCTCCACTATCTTTTAAATTACCTATACTCATAATAATATTTTTAAACTGTTCTTATTCTTCGATAATACACATTATACTCTTCATCAAACCTACATGCTTTGATATATCTTCAGGAATATATCCTAATTTGATTTTATATAATTCTATCTCTATTTCTTCTTCTTTAAGTTTTTCTATTTCTAATAATTGATTTTCCCTATAGTCGATTACACTTTTATTATCTTTATTTAACTTCTCTAAATCTTTTATAAAATCTTCTTTCATATTACCGTCTATATCCAATATGTCATATATATTATTTTTAATAATAGGATTCCCATTTCCATCCTTATTTGAATGATGCTTACACAATTCTACTCTATTTTTATCATACTCTATATATTCTTTAGTAAATGCAGATACTATTTCATATACCTTTATTTCTGGTTCTATAAGAATGATATTCCTTACTATTCCATATAAAAACTTAGTAATGTTCTCGGATTTACCATTTAGAGTTTCACAAATCTTTAAGTTAGTATAAAGACTAATTAATTCAGATAATTTCATTTTATTGGTTTTGATTATATACAAATATAAATAAAAAAGTATCCCATACTATTAATATGGGACACTAAATTATATCTATGCTGTTGCTTCTGCTACCATAATGTAATATGGAGTACCATTAACTCTTATTCTTAGTGAACGTGTAGCTGTATCAGAATTACTTCCAAATACTCCACCTGCACCATAAGTTACTCCAGATATATCAAATAAATATCCATTAGTGTCAAAATCTGTTGCATGTGCTCCCCATACACTTACCGACATTGCAGATATAGGTACTCCACCACTTAATCCTGCCATATTCAACTCTGCTTCAAAACAAGTATATGTACCGGCTAATCCTACTGGTGTTGTTGTCGGCATATCTAACTCGGCACATACTACTCCTGCTACTCCTGTAACATATCCTGTTGCTCCAAAATCTATCTTTGCACATACAGCATTTACCCATTGACCATTTTTAACTTCTGATGATAAAGTGTATCTTGCTACTTCTATCATGTTATTTGTAGAGACTCCAGTAGTTACCATTGTTACATCTAATGCTTTCATTAAAGCTGATGTAGTTACTGCTGTAGAAGTACTAATAGTATTTAAATCATTCTGTGTTTGTGCTGTGCTTGTTACTGCAAATCCTTTTGAACCAGTGGTTGCTGTTAATGCTAATTGTGCATTTGTTCCACCAGATAAAGTCAATATGTTATTAGTGGCAAAAGCTAGTCCTGCATCTGCTAATGTTTTTGGACTTACAAAATCAGATTCACTAGTACCTGTTCTTAATATAGTAGCAGTTGATGATACCATATTTTTCTGTACAATCATAAAGCTACTTCCTTTTACAGACCATACACCTGTTGCTGCATTGTCACTAGTACATATAATCTGGTCTCCTGATTCTACAAGTGGACCATCTGTTGCAAACTGTCCTCCTGTATCTACTCTCCAATACCATCCTTTTAATCCTATTGGACATGGATCTGTTGCATCTATCAATCCTTGATAACCATCAGCTCCTACAGAAGTTATAATCTCATTTACTTTATCTATTACTAAGTTTACATGAGCAAATCTAGCTAACGTAGCTTGGTTATATTTTCCTGCTTTTGTTGCAATACTTATATTTACATCTGGAGATGTAGGTTGCAAATAATCTAATGTTGCTATTGACATAATATTTTGTTTTAAAGGTTATACATACATATATTTAATATAATAAAAAAAAGAGAGACTAACAAGTAATCTCCCTTTAATTTTCATTTTGCTATTCTAAAACTATCTAATTAACTATGTCCTAGAAAGATCCCAAAGTAATTGGGTTTTTCATAGTTATCTTTAGTATTTTCGTTGGATCTTTGACCCAGATAGCTGGCATAGATTGTTCCATTTTAACTTTATATCCTGAGAAGTCTCCAGAAGAAGCAAATCCTTGTGTACGTCCCATATAATCCATAGTACCGTTTTGATAGAACCAGTTCAATTGATGATCCCATTCTTTTTTCAATAGATAGATATTATCATTACCATTAGCAGTAATATCAAATATGATAAAAGAATATGATGATAATGGGTTTCCGTCAATGATAGGATTTTCAATGTCATTTGTCTGTAGATTATCGAATGCTGGATTAATTACAAATTTCACATTCGCTAAGAATGGTATTGTATAACTTGTAAATGCAAATCCAAAATTCAAATCCATGCCCTGACCAGTAATGGCACCTATACCATTATTTGCAGCACCTTGTATTACTAATCCTGAATTTACTGCTTCTTTCTTAATAGCTTCATTTACTAATCTCATTCCGCCCATACCAGTTTGAACGATAATCTGACGGTTTGGATCTGGTCCTTTAAAATCTACTCTACCTGCATAAAAATTATATAGTGCTCCTCTGAACAATTCCAAAGAAAAACCATTTTTATTATATACAGTTTTATATGTATTATCTAACTGTTTCCAAAGACCTACTGATAATCTAATTCTCTCTGGACCATCTTGATTAATTGAACCACCTTTCCCCCACATCAAATAAGATTCGATATTTGTAGCAATCTTTGATAAGTGAGCAGCTTCTAATGATGTAATAAAACTTCTTGACAATGTTCCATTTTGTATAGCCCTTTTCATATAATCTGGACCCATCTTTGAAGCTATCTCTTCTAATTTGGTAATAGAAGGATCTATATTCTTATCATAGTTTTTCCATATCTCATTAATAGGAATAGTACCATCAGCATTCATTCCTCCTTTAAGCATTAAATCTGCCTTATTAGAAATGCTATATGAAGTATGTGCAGAAGAACCTCCAACAAAATTATAATATTCTCTTGAACCCGCCTTTACTGTAATGTCTGACCATTTCTCGCCATACTCTCCTTTTGCAGAACCAACACTAAACATCTTTGTTCCATTAGCAAGATATTTATTATCTAAATATGCACTATTTTCTTTGTTTACTAACTGCACTGTATAGATAGCACCATCACTCAACGGCAATATATCATCAGCAGTAATAAATAACTCTAGTCCATTCATTTTGTCATAAGTAATAATCTCACCATGACCGAATTCTCTTTTGCTTAATTTTATTTTGAAGATTTGTCCATCAATACCTTTTTTAGTATTTGAAGGTTCAATATCTTCTACTATAAAAGGTAATTCTTGCGAAACAGGAGTAGTCCACTTAAATTCTCCATTTATATTTTTTACCGTTATAGTATTCTTCCCGCTAAAAGAAGATAGTTGATATAAAGGCATCTCTACTTTATGAGACATTGCCCAAATATCTACTGGACCCATATCATCAGGTTCTGCGTCTTTTAACATATTTCTCAAATGATAAGAATCTAAATGAGAGCTTGCTTGCATGGTATTATCTCGAAATAAATAACCATTATTCAATACTGGTGTTGCCATTTTACTTTGTTTTTAATTATTATTCTTAAATCTATATTTGTCTCTTAAAAAAGTTTTTACTTGGTCTCGGCAATCTATTCTCTGCCTTTCTTTCGTCCTCTTCGTCATTAATTATAGAACTTTGTTTTTTGTCTTTCTCTGCTGTCTTTAATTGTCTGATAGTTTTTTCTACTACTTCCTTATTGACACTATTCTTAACCTCTTCTCTATATCCTTTAGGGTCTGCCAATAGCCATAATGCCTCTGCTATTAACTCATGATTAGGCTCAACAAATTGATGTTTCTCTAATAAATGACCTAATAGATTAGTCTGTTTGCCATTTATTGAATTATATGAAGGTTGAACTAATCCTGCATATAACATATCTCTTACTTTATTTGGCAACTTTATTCCATTTATCTCACCAGGTTCTAATGTTTTATATACGTTTTGCATATATTTATTAGCCTGTTCTTGTTGTTGTTTTTGTTTTAATGCCTGTTTCTCCAAGTTGGATGCAATTACTTGTTCTTGCATACTATCTAACTTTGGTTTAAACTTATTTGCCTTAGACTCTAATTCTCCTCTATCTCTCCAAGCATCTATTTCTTCTTGTATTTCATCTTCTGTTCCAAAATTAGTAGCAGATAAATAGTTCCTTACTATTACTTCTTGGTCTGATTCGTTTTTGACATCAAGAGATTTTACTTCTTCTGATTGAGCCAACATTCTAAATAATCCTTTTAAGTCTTGACCACCATTTGCAATATAACTTGCTGCATATTGCATCTCCTGCGGTAAAGAATCAAAGAAATCTATAGGAGTCTGTTCTCTTATTTTTCTTTCTCTCTCTTGCATATTAGATTCTAATAACTCCTCAAAATCTGCAATACTATATTCTGATAATGGTTTGTCATCATCAAAAGGAATTAATGCTTTCTTTTCTATTAACTTTGTAGTTAACTCTATTAAACCGTTCTTATCTATCTTTGTTCTGCCTTTAGTATTAGAAGCTTCGTCCAATAAGTCTGACAAATCAGATAATCCTTCCTCTACTATCTTATCTATAACATCACTTGCTTTTTCAGTCTTACCTATATTATTTGGCTCGGTTTCTATTGTTTTATTAGATGCTTTATTTTCTAGTTCTTTATCTAAAAATGATAAATCTATCGCATCCCTTTTGAAGAAATTTTTATTTTCTTCTTTAGGGACAAGAACATCCTCGCCTGTAGGACTTAAAAATTCATCAAGATTAAATTCCACTTCTTTTACTGTTGTTGTTTCTTTCTCTGTTGGTTTTTTTGTTTCCATTTTGCTTATTGGTTTTATAGCACATTAATAATATAATTAAAATTGTAAGAATAAACTACAAAAATTTACTTTTTAGAACTTTTGAATATTTTTTTTTTGACAGTATATGACTATACCATATTTCTACTTGCTCTTATTATTCTGTTTTTCTATTTTTTTCTGATTAACTATCCTATTATTTTCTCTTGCAATATTCATGTCCATTTCTTTTAATTTCATCTGAGTAGCCATTTTCTCTCTTTGTATGGTAGCGTTTTCAGATACTTGATCCACCTGATTCTGTGTTTTTACATTTTGTAGATTCATAGATTCCTGAAACTCCTGCGTTCCCTCTTTCATCTTTATAAAGTCTAAGAAGTCATTTTGATTATTCTTATCCATATCTTGCATCGCACTATAACCTGCTGCACGTATCTCTGCCACTAATATGTCTTTCCTTCTATCTTTTTCTTTCTCTAATGCATCATGGTCTAATTGAAGTTGTTTTTCCTTTATCTTATATTCAATTTCCATCTGTTGTAATTTTTCTTTATTTGCTTGTTCCATCTGAGCATTTTCAGAAGCTTTCTTCTCTATTGCTTTTAATACATTATTAACTTCTGTTAATGATTCTGATTGCATGATATTCCCTATATCAGCTATTGTAGCTCCAGATGTATTGTTTCCCATAGCCATCTCTTTAATCCGTTCTGTCATGGCTCTATAATTAGCTTTGGTAGTGCAGTAAATATTAATATCTCTTGTCAATAAATCTGTTCCATTTATTTTGAAATTAATATTCTCTTCTGCCGAAGTCATGTACTGTAATCTAAAAGATGGTTTTGTAGAATGATAATATTGAGCTAAGTCAGTTCTCATTTGATGTACTCTAGGCATTAAGTAATCTGAATGTTGTATAAAATATTGTTCGGTTTGAGCGTAAGAGCCTGTTACCGCTTGCTCTATTCCTGTAGCTGTATTAGTCTGTCCTATTTGCTGTCCTAATCTCTGTGGAGTTATTCCAACTATCTCTAAACATTGTTGTTTAAAATGTATTCCTAACTGTATCCTAGACATTAATCTTTGAGACTGTTCTAAATTTAATTGCTGAAAATGCTGAAAATTCATAGCATTCTCAGTATTAGTAATAGATGTGTCTAATGGTAACATTCCAAATACTTTCATTGCCTCATAAGCTTTTGCCATGTTATTCTTTCCCCAATCCTCTCCCATTGAATGTTGAGGTAAAGCATTTTGGTCTAGTAATAATACAGTACCTAATTCATCTATTAGAATGTCCTGTATTTGATTATTTACTAAATTATAACCTAATTGAGAAGGTTTCATCATATCTACTAATGAAGATGAGCGTGTATTTCTATCTGAAAATACTGCTCCTTCTACAGGTAGTTTACATCCATAAAGAGAAGTATCTCCTTTAAATTGATATTTTAATGGACCTATCTTATTGCTATCTATTCCTAGATACATAGGATTAACCCCTCCAGAATTATTCATTCCCCAGAAACTAGGTCTATTTGGACCTATCTTTACTCCACCATATACCTTATTTATCCATATCCAATCTACATGTTCCCCAAATAGTAAATTATTTTTAGTCTTATTCTTAACTAGTCTAGTATCATATATTGGTTTGTCTAATATCTTATAATCTTCACTTACTATCGCTATAGTAGTCTTTCCATCTTCTGCTATTTTTGTTAGATAACCTACTTTTGTTTGACCTTTCCAATAATATGTAGTTACTCTCAATAAGAAAGCAGAACCTAATGGAGCATAATCTTCATTCTCTGACATTATCTGATTTATAATATCTCCACCTGGAGCTGCTGAGTTATCCCACATTGACATATATTGTCTATATGCTAATCCTGGCATATTAGTATTCCAATCATGAGACTTAGTAGCATCATAATAATTTCCATCATTTTGGAATCCTGCTACGGCATAACCTGCTGAACGTGCCGGATAAATAGCTTCTAATGATTCTAATTGATCTTGTGTCATCAAATAACCATATTTATCAACAACGTCTGCAATCGTCATCATATCTATTCTTCCTACCCAATTACCTTGTGAGATATATCGTGCATCTGGAGATTTATGATAGAATGTAGTTATAGGATTCCATAATTCTATATCATAATCATCTTCCATCATCTTAAAATGCCAAAACTCTCTATCCGCAATTAATGAATCTCTAAATCCTCTGTCCTCTAATTCGTCCATGCCAAATCGTTCAACATCTATCTTATGCTGATGCTGTGCCCATATTTCACATATCGCTTTATAGTCTTTATTAAAAAACTGTTGGATTTCTGGTAATGTTTTTAAGTTTTCAGGATTCAATTTTTCTTGAATCATCTTTTGAGATTCAGGGTCATTCATGTCCATTCCTTGTCCAAGTAGATTAGATAACATCTTTTGTTCTGCTATAGTCAGCAATATCTGTTCTACTTGCATTCTCTTACTTTCTAGCATCTCATTATGAGTAAATTCATCTACAGCCATAAATACAACTCTAGTATTTCTTTTTGAAAATTCAGAGACCATTGTATTTATAATATTAGGAATAATGGGATAGAATCTTAACTCCAATGCAGACACATCTTCCTGTGTTATGGTATCTATTAAATCCTTCATCTCATTATCTTGTTGAGATACATAATCAGATTTATCTATAATTCCTTTTGCTAATTTATAATTCTTTAATAATCTTGAAGCTGATTTGCGAATTTGTTTTAATCCGTTCCATTCTCCCCAATCTATATTATGACTACACCATTCTTCATCCTTTTCTGATTCTGGTAAAAATTGTATTGGTTGTGTTAGATTAGCCAATCTGTTAGCTTTTGCTTTTTTACCTGATGCTAAATCAAGTGCATTAAAAACTTCCATTTATTTTAGATTTTTAAAAGGATTTCTATTTGGAGTATTTGTACTATGATAATTATTATTCCCTACATGTCTAAATGCAGACGTATTTAATTTATACATATTTTTTGTCTTTTCCAAATTTTTATTCTCATATTCAGTAACCTTACTAGCTCCTATATTAGCCAATTGAATCTTTGCAAATGCTATTAATGATACTATGGCAATTAATCTATCAACATTTAATCCTTTCCTATATGCTATCATTTCTTTTATTACCATTATATCCGGAATCCTTTCTATACCATAAGTCTTTTTCATTATAGAGCCATCTTCAAGTTGTGTAGTATCTATAATCTCAGATAGATATTCTATATAGTACGGCAATATATTGTCTTCAAATGTAGTTCCTGAGTTATACCATCCATATTCTTGTAATCCAAATGCATTAGTTAAATCTTTTGTTGACAAAAACTGATTCTTAGGCACTAGATATTTCTGTTTGTTCTTACCAATCATATAAGTTATAAATGTTGGAACATTACTTTCTACTAATGTCCACGCATTATACCATTCTATAATCATCTCTAGTCGTTCATTAGTGTCTTTTATATCATCAAACCTACCTGTCCATGAACACACTATTTTATCTTTTTCTACAAACACTTCTTTATCTAAAGAATTATGTCTAGTTCTGTTTATAGGTCTTTTATATACAAAGATAGAACATAGTGATTCAGAGGAATTCGTTTTCCCTTTATTTACCGGATCGACACTAGCAAAGTACGATAAAAATGGAAGTTCTTTTTCCGGTCTTTCCCATACCACTATAATACCTCTCTTGTCTTCTAATGTCATCTTTATAGGAAATTCCTCAATAGGCAACTTGTTTGATTTTATAACTTCTATACCTCCTGTATCATTTCTTTTTAAGTCTATCGTCTCGTAAGGATATTGCTTATCTTCTATTCTTCGTTGTTGTGATTTTACTAAATGTAATGGGAATTTAGATTCTTCTCTATAGTCAAATGCTTCTGATAAGTATCTTGGATTCTGCGATACTTTTAACTGATAACTAGATGGACTTGTAATTTCTTTCTTCCATATTTCCATTTCTACAGTAATTGCTTCTAATGCCTCATCTACTAAAGAATTTCCATATCTATCTATATAAGGAGGCATTGACCAATGTACTGGAATAAATAATCCTGTTTCTGATATACTTCCATTCTCATCCATGAGATTATTCGTTACAGGATATACTGAATTTTCTTTAGGATAGTAAATCATCTTTCTTAAAGGTTCACAGTCCTTTAACTCTCCTACAGAACCTGCTGCTATAAACATCCCTGTAGTTATCATTCCTAATGTCATTGCAGGAATCATGTATTGCACAGTCTTATCCATTTTTGGAGCTACTCCAGATTCCTCATGAAAAAAATACTTAATCGCACCTCCGACTCCACTCGTGGGACTCTTATCAAACGTAACGTACTCAAGACTTCCCTTGAGTCCTTTTTTCCATTTTTTCCCATTTTCATTTACCTCTACTTGCTGTTGCCATTTTCCTTCTTTCCCTGGATTCATCGGACGATACCATGCAGTATTATTATTTAGAAACGACCTATATTCTTCTAAGAATTTCCAGCTATTCTCAACGAATGTTTTTAACGTACCACCCATCTTTAATATAACAGATTCTTCAAACCATATCTGATTTATCAATTTAGCAGTATGATAAAAAGACACTCCAAATTGTCTTTTCTTTACAACAGCAGATTGTTTGAAATGTAATTCCGCTAATAATTCATATAATGCTAAATGATATTGACTATCCCATACATCTACGAAATCTAATTTACCTTTGTCTTTAAGGTTTATTGGCAAATAATTAATCCACATATAATAATCTCGTGGAAGATACCATTCATGTTTATTGTCCTTAAAGATACATCCCTTCCTACACTTCTCTTTCTCATTATCCCAATAACTAATAAAATCTTTACTACTATCTATGTAGTCGCAATATCTTTTATCTTTTCTGAACTTTAATGCTTGTTCATTAAACAGCAAAGAAGTATCGTTAAATTGATACTTCCCTGGTTCTTTAAATAAAGTTAATACATAATCTCTAAATTCGTTATGAGAATCAAACGTTACAGTTTCCCATATTCCATTATTATAACATGGTATATCTGTATAAAATTCACTATTGATCATAAGCTGTTTTTGAATTTCCTCGTACCTTTATTATCTCTTCCGATAACTCTTTTAATATAGTTTCTTCTAATTTCTTAAATTCAAGTATCGTACTTCCTGCTGACTTAGCTTGCATTATAAATGTAGAGAATGTTCCATCTTTACCTGTAGAGATGGATTCAGTCCTAGCAAATTTTCCTAACTTTTCTAATAATATTTTATTGTCAAGATAATACCTGTACGATGGAGATATGTATAGTTCTTCTATCTTCTTCATTGCATTTATCATTACATCATCTTCTAATGTATATTCTCCCGGAAAGTCATGTAATAACACTTCTTCTTTATCTTCTTCTATAATATTACAGTAAGGAGCTTTTACCGTGTACATATAATGTAGAAAACTAAATGCAGGTATAGGATCATTATACTTATCATGTACGGCTTTTAATTCAGGAACAAGAAGGCAATTGATATTAATAACTATCTTACCTTTTTCTATGTTGAATATATCTGGAATCATCTTTTGATATAATTTAATATGTTTTTAACTTCTTCTTTCATGTATTCAGCTTTATAGGGAATAACTTCTTTTACTATATAATCATCATTTTCATCTTTCTTATATACAGGATAACCATATTGATCGTTATATGCTACCTCAAATAATACATGTTGTATTGTCAAGTCTCCAATATATAATGAAGGATTATTCCTTTGTATTATATAGGCATATAAGCTTAACTGTAATGCTGCATGATTATAATTACAATCCTCTAAATTACGACAACAATGTAACATCCTTACCTTACCATCCCATCTTTCAAATGACTCCTTCTTTAGTTCTTTATATGTTTTATATTCATCTATATTTAAGATATTATCTATTATCTCAAACTTATCTACTCTTCCGCATAATCTTAATGATTTCAAGTATATTATATTTTCTAAGTATATACCTTCATCAAACTTCTGATCTTTCGCATACATCACCTCATCTTTAGATTCTGGAGATATTATGTTAATATATCTTCCTTCTTTTTCTAAGATAGAAAGACGTCTACTAGAAGAGCATTTCTGTTTGTGATACTCTATCCCTTTTATCTTTCCATTAGCAGATTCTCTATCCCAACACTCTCTTATTTTCTCAGGTGCTATTCCATACCATTTAGACTTCTTAGTATTAGATTGTTTTATTGAAGACGTTATCTTGTCAAATGGAGTTTTAAACATCTCTATTGCATCAGAAACGCTTGTCCATTCAGAATTGTCTTCTATATCTAAATACTTATTGTTTTTATATTTTATCATATTTTTGCCATAAAGGTAATTTATCTATATCTTCCATGCCACATGACACTTCTAAACATCTGGTTTTTATAGAAATTACACATCCACATGCTCCACATGATTCTTGTCCTAAATTGCCTATAGATTTATCCATAGAACTATCTTTATCATAATAACCACATTTATTACTTCTGCAAATAGATATTCTTTCCTTAGCGATCTTTTCTATCCTAACCTTTCTAAATATAAAATTTATAAATCCAGAAAGAATATTCCATTTACTATTCCATACTTTGATTATCTTGTATTTTAGAAATTTTACTTTCATCTTCTTTTCTTTTTCGTTTATGTTCTATCAGCCTTTGCATATCCTTATCGTAACTATCTTTTACGTGATTAAGGTCATCAACCATATTCTTCATCTCTTCATATGTCTTCATATATCTGTAGTTAGAACAATTAAACTTAGATAACATGCTATTGTACTTGTCTAATAATTCTTGAACTTTCTTTCTCTTTATCCTAAAATCTCCAAGACCTCTTATCGTTATTCTCTCATGAGTTAAATTAGATACGTTTTGTCGTATATTTTTCCAATAGAAAGAAGTTACATCTTGTACTAACTCTTCATCTAAAGATAACTCGTTTGCTAGTTGTTTAACTATCTCACTATGCTTCTTTGGTATCAACATATATGACCTTATAATTTAATAATATATTTCCTGTAGTTTGAATATTTAAACTATCATTAATCTTTACTTTTCTTGGATGCTTCTTCCCTTTTATTATTAATCCATATTTTTCTGCTCTTAATAAGATATTTCTAACAGATTGTATTGAAGGGTCAGGAGATTCTGATAATTTCTTAGTCTTCTCACTATTCCATGTCTTCATCTTGATATTATGCCTTATCTCTGCCATGTAAGAACAGAACTTAGATAATTCTGGAGCTTCTTTATGTAATGCAAGAACTGTTAAACAATCTATATCAAAATTACTTAATACTATCTTGTTGAAATAACAATAAGATAACAGTTGGTACTTTACGATTTCTCCTAAACCCAACTGTATCTTTTTGTCAACCAAATTAACTTTTGCCATTGTTGGTTAAATGTAAAATTAATTAGCTTCTTCTTTAGTCTCTTCTTCTTTTTCTTCTTTAGGTCCTTGCATAAGTTGGGATAATCTTACACTTGCTGCAAAGGCACGTAACCTAAATTCTTCTATATCCGATTGTAACTTCTCAGATTCATGTTGAAGTCTTAATAATGGAAGTTGTTCTTCATAATATTCCATTAAATCCTTTTTCCTTTTTTCTATCTCTTCCGAAGTGAGTACAGTTTCTTCTCTTTTAGTATTGCACATATATAAATATTTTTAATTGAGAAGTAAATATACTATATAAGTTTACATATTACAAATTTGAATATAAAAAAAGACCCACTGTTTAAGGTGAGTCTTTTCTTGCTTCTCATAACCTATACGCAGTTGAGTCATGAGTGGAGTTGCTTCTTTTGTTTAGTACATATCTTTTCTAAAATTAATTCCTTCTGTTTCTATTTTCATGAACATTTCTTTTTCAATCTAAATTCTAACTGGAAAATAAAAACGTAACAGAATCATTCTAGCTTATCTTCTCTTATTTTACTCTTTCTCCTTGTGAGAAAGAAAAGAACCTTTTTGCGAACCGTCCCCTTTATTTTTATTTTGGGGGACTCTTATTTCTGCTAAGCAGATCTTCTGTAGTACGCATCTCCTAGAGAGATGCTTAGTTCTGATTATTACTTCGTAATTAATTTTTTAGTTATTATTAGTTAGTAAGTAACAGAGTCTGTGTATCAGGGTTTCAGGAACTGAGCTCTCAAACAACTGCAAAGAAAAGAAGGTATCTTTGAGTTCGTGAGAGCTTGATGTCAGTCTGATGTCAGTACTTTCGATCACCTCGCTCTGCCTGCTAACAACTGCTAAGCTCACAGGCACGACAAAGCTACAATTTCACGCCGAATTTTCCAAGCTCGCATGACTAATTGTTGATAAATTGCCTGTTTTGTGAATAACTTTAATATTATGTTAAATAGAAATAGTTTTTAAATAAATATCATAATATTTGGAATATGTTGGAAAGAGTTGTATCATTGCAAATGGAAAAACAAAACGAAATTCGTATAGTAACTAGAGATGTTAATCTATACAATAAGATTAAGTCCTTAGCAAAGGCAAATAAACGTACTATAGGGAAACAAGCAGAGTTTCTAATAGAACAATCATTATCTTCTAATAACACTAAAAAAGAATAATAAAATGGCAGAATTTAAATTAGACCTAAACGAAAACAATCTTATCTTATTTATTAATAAATTTAAGACTAGTGATAAGCATCCAGATTATAAAGGCTCAGTAAAGTTAAATGGTGAGATACATGATATATGTTTATATGTAAAGCAAGGCTCTAAGGAGAACTTTTTTGGAGGGTTTATTTCTAAGAAGAGAGAAGTAAGTGCTATTGACATGGCAACACCTACTCCATTAGCCACACCTTTAACTACTGTTGATCCAAAAGAACCTATAGTAGATTATAATAAAGAATCTGAAACATTAATGAAACAGATAAATATTAATGAAGGGGATGCCGAATTTGATTTGCCTTTCTAATTAAATAACTGAAGATGAAAGAATTAGAAAAAGCATTTGAAGACATTATACTTAAGAGTATATCTTCAGAAGATGGGAGCTTAGATATAGATACTTGCACTATGCAGGTATCTTCTCTATGTTCTAAGATAGCAATAGATTTTCAATGTATGATGTACAATAAGATATTAGGAAAGCCAGAATCTCATCCAGTATCTACTAAGTTACATGAGTCTGTTGCTAATCAGTTTAAAAAGTTTATTCAAAATAAATATTAATGGGAACCAATTATACTACATATATAAATCATTTGTCAAAGGAGGATGTAGATAATCTATTCTTATATGTAGAAGATGCTCTATTAGAAGACTTGATGCCTCTAAGAGAACTATTTGAGATATATGGAAGATACTTAACTTATGAAAATAAACTCAAACTACAACGTATGTATGCAGATAAACTTCAAGTTAATGACTTATCAAAATGACACATATTCTTCCTGTAAACGATATAAAAACACATGAAGAAAGTACTACATGTGCATGTAACCCAAAGATAGAGATATTGGAGAATGGAGATATAATGGTCGTACATAACTCTTATGATGATAGAGAGAAGGTAGAACAATTAATTTCTAACATAAATAAAAACTAAAATAATCAATATGGAAACAAATCCGCTTTACTACATCCCTGAATTATCTGAATTTCATCATGGATTTAGATACCAAGCAATGATAACTAAGATAAAAGATAATGGCAAGTTTAAAGATGAGATATTTAATGTCAATAGAGACATTCTCTTAGAAACTAAAAGGACAAGAGTAAAATATCTTGACCTACAAGATATAGAAGAACTAGAATTCAAGTTCTATAAATGTAGAGAGGCAGAGACATTGTATAAGTATAAAGACTTCTACTTAGAAACATCTTTCGATTCACATGTAATAAAGATTACTACATATAACCATTATCAGTTATTTCATGGTACTATAAAGAATTATAATGAACTAAAAACTTTAATCAAACAACTAAACATATCATGAGTATATTACTGACAGAATACGAAGATGTATGTAACGCATACGTAAATAAGTTTTCTAAGAAACATGATTTAGAGTTTGATGGATGGGTAGCAGACCATGTAGGAGAGATAGCTATATTCGCTACTCAGTACTACTTTTCTGTTAACGACATTATATTCGACATAGAAAATAAACTTCCTAAATACCTTACACTAGAATGGCAAGACCATGTAGTAGAACTAGGAATGGCTGATAAGCCTTCCATAAATTTACGCTCTTATATAATGCTTAATACTAAACATAAAATAACTTACCATGCGTTGTCTCCGAAGAATAAGGAAGATTAAAAGATTTTTTGGTACTACCACAGTAAAATGTAATACCGATCTATCACATACCTTTACATACATAAAACATAACTGGGAATGTAAGATAATACATATTGTAAAGGTCCATATTAAAGAAGTTGTAGAGAAACCTATAAAGGTAAAATATAAAGATGGATCATTCCATTGTAATTATTCTTTCACTATTATAACACAAGAGTATTCATTTAAAAACTTAAAATAATATGAACATATTTAAACAGTTATTCAGAAAGAAGGAACATGTAAATACTACACTAGAGACTGATAAAGAAGTTCTTAATGATTGTAGAAGTCCATTAGAAGAACATGAACAATTAATGATTGAAAAGGTAACAGAATTACTAAAGACAAAGCCAGATGATTTTAGTGTAATATGGTTTAATACAACCTCATTAGAGGAGTCGGTAAAAAATAATAAAAAGAATATTCTTATTATGATAGATACTGGGCAAATAATACAACCTATGAAGCCTATCATGAGTGATGAGCAAAAAGAACTAATTAAACAATTAATTTGCCCTATAGTCGAAAGAGGAAGTATCTACCTAATAGAACAACTTATAAAAGATTAATTATGGAAGATAAAAACAAAATAGCTTCCAAAGAAGTTTCTGAATTATCAGAACTTGTATTTTTTCTTTGTTCTGAGGAAGTTATAGAAGCGTTCCCAAATTGTGAACATTCAAAATCTTTTAAAAGTGGATATGATTTTGATTGTGAAGATAATTATTATGTAGCTTTATTGGACTTTAAAAAAGTAGAATTCTATTACAAGGAAATTATAAAGCCAAAAGAATCAACAGAAGATTATAATGATTTTTGGTGTATCGAATGCGAACCAGGACTTATGGATATTTCAAAAATAACTTTATCTTCAATAAAAGTTAATGGTCTATTTGTTGAAATTGAAAGAAAAATAGGACTCACTAAAGAAAAAAACAGAGCAATGGCGATATGTAACTTATCTGAAAAATTTAATTGCACCCCAATTGAATTTATAGATAAAATTGTTATTGTTAATTAATATAATGAAATTATGTAACAATTGGAAATAGATCGTAGAGCTGAATTAGAAAAAGAGTTGCTATCAGGAATATTCTACACAATAGGAAGTCCTCCATTAGTAGCAGCTACCGGCAAACAAGGATACATAGAATATATTATTGCTATAGAGAAACACGTAAGAAAAGAATTAAAAAATCAAGCTTATATCTAACAACCCAATAACAACACTTCCATATTTGCAAATTGAAGCCTAGAGTAATTAACTAGGCTTTTCCATTTCATACACACCCACACCCGCTAAACATCATAGATTATCTTCTACATAACGACTATATGAAACATACATTACATCTTTTTATAATGCCTTTTTAAAATAATATCCATGATGACTTCTTTGCATGTAAGGAAATTTTAATGCCTCATAAACCTTTCTTTTCATTAGCCCTAATAACAAAGAACATTCTGCAATAGAATTATAGGCGTATTCAACATTAGTAATCTTATCGCAAGCAATAACAGATACTCTAAACAGATTCCTGTCCGAATATGGTATTATGTCTTTTTTAATCTTTTCTCTACTATCTTTTACTTTTACAGGTCTTTTATAATTCACATAGTCAAAAGAAACATCATAATCATATTCACACACAAAAATATATCCATTATAAGACTTATGGCAGTTCTTATTATACTTATGCCAATACTGCAAACATTCACTTAGACGTTTATAATTAGAATTAAAATATAACTCAAGATCTTTTCTATAACCTTTTACGATATCACCAGTAATTTTATCTATACAATATACAAAAGATAACTTTACTTTACTAGCATTTACATTCTCTATAATAACATTGCCATTTAAAGAATCCATTATATTATATCCATATAAACTATTCCTGGAATTTAATAAAGTCATCCACTTACTCTCGTAAATTAACAAGGAATCATTATTACATAATTCTAATACAGAAAATATGAAATTATCTTTCCCATATAAAATATAATCATTTTGTAGATGAATATTAGAAAACAACATCTTATTTAAACTATGCCTATGCTGACACCAACGATGCCTTATATCAGTAGAAGAACCTACATAAACTTTATTATTTAAAATACATAATATACTATAAATACCACATAAGGGATTTCTGTTTCTCATATTATATTTTTTATAAAGATAGGGATATCTAACATGAAAAACAAGTATGGGAAGCATAAAGACAAGGGTCCTGTCTAGCTATCCCCCCCCCTCTTCTTACTGGGTGGCTACCCCCTGGTGGCAATATTTTCTGAATCTGGTGTATTAGGTATATTAATTATTTTAGGTTTTCTATGGTAGAAAAAAGCATGTTCTGTAGAATAGTGTTTCTAAGGATATGTGTAGTGTAAAATAATTAATTGTTCTAGGTATTAATACCGTAAGAAGAATGGCATAGTGCATGATAAGTATATATACGGCGATTAATGTATATACGGCATTCCCAACCCCTTCTTATATACGACAATTTACTTTTTATTTATTAATAATTTAAATCAATCATTATGATTACTTCTAAAAGACTTCGTACAATTAACGTTCTTCCTTTTGAATTAAGCCAAGAACTAAAGAGCATTCTATCTACTCTTCCTACTTCTGAGCATTCAACAGCTACCAAAGCATTCAACAAGCAACATCATTCTAAGATGGTAAAAAGCTATGTGCATATCTTATTTACCAAACCAGATCCTACGATGTCTTCTGCTGAATTTGAGGCTCTACAAGAATCGGAACTAGAATCTATTCGTGCTGCTAAAGGAGATTACTACAAGGAAGATGAGCTTACTGGTTATCCTTTACATTTCACAACAGTACCTATTGGGATGCTCGGTGATGGTTGCGACATGACTATCACTAGCAACAACAATATCGTACCTGAGACATCAGCATACGATGCAGAATTAGCAGCTGATAAAGCTCGTGGCGGTTGCATGGTTGCTGAGCTTTCTAAGGATTTAGCTGCTAACCTTCTTAAAGAACTACTTACAAACAAAACTGCTATGCCAGCTCCTCGTAAAGCTCCTGCAAGCAACGAACCAGCTCCTGCAAGCAAGAAGAGTTCTAAGAAAGTCGAAGCAGCGTTAGATGACGTTGAATAACATTTAAAGAGGTTTGGGGATTCAGTTCCCTGAACTTCTTTTTGTTTCAAACAATACTATTCTCCAGACCAATTCCATAGTATCACCTACCATCAAGATTTGTTTTTCTTCTCTTTAAATCTTATAAAATGCTTATTATAGACTGTCTATTTTCTAATGCTAAAATATGTAGATTATAGACCGTGTAACTGCTTGATTCTCATTACAGACTTATCTTATTGATTATCAATTACAAAGTCTCGAAAAACAGGGCTTTTGACACTTTTTTTAATTGACCTATTTTTAATCATTATTTTACCCTATATTTACATCATAAATCAACGACAATGAAAACTAAAAAGACTAATAAAGGATCTAAGGCAATAAAAACTGTTAATCCTCCAATAGGATATGTCCATTTACAATACTTAGCAAATAAGAAAGGATTACCCTTTACCTTGTCTATGGAAGAGTATTCTGGTATATATGATAATGTATGTGATTGCTGTGGTACTGTCAATAAAGGTAATAATATCACTTTAGCGATTAAAGATATTGCTATAGGATATACTAAAGACAATTGCATTCCTCTATGTAGTACATGTGCTAAGATGAAGGGCAACAAGGACTATAGCCTGTTCATTGCTAATATAAAGGAAATATACATATATCAACTGTATAAAGACTTTATGAAACATATTGTATTTGGCAATATGAACTAATCCTTACTCCCAACCCCCTCTTCTTTATAATAGTCTCTAATATTAATTTAATAACTAAATAACCAATTATTATGAATGACAATAAGACTCCAAAAGGATATGACCCTTTCGATATGAAACGATTTAAATCAGGAGAACCTGCGTATGATAAAGATGGGCATATATACACATATAGCCACAGCACATTAGCTGGATCAGTGGTGGGGCGTAATGGGTATGGTTTATATGAGCTAACTGATAGCGGAGCATTAATTAACCATCCTAGTATAGAGCTGTATATGAGAGTCCCTCTCAATGACACTAGCTCTTCAATCCCAGAAGATAAGATACGATTATGGATAAATCTATATAGGAATAATGGCTTTGATATACAATCTAAGTTCTTTGAAACAGAAGAGGCCGCTAATAGTAACATATTTAAGTATCTTAATCATATCAATACTATACCTGTTCTCTTGGATAAATATACTATAGTAAAGAAGTACTTTGCCATTAAAATTAATCGCAATGGAATATCTAATCAGTGTTTTAAATTACATGACTCTATTGAAGCATTAAAAAGTTCAGTATCTTTTGACGACAACCTTACGATAGCAACTACCAAAGTAAAGACTCTCATAAACTACTCTGACCTGTAACCACACCTTATTATATATAGGTATATCTTTTTTACATCCCCTATTGCATACTTATATATTATATAGTATCTTTACACCACGTTCTTTTCCTTTTTAAATATTTACGACACCACACTTAAACCCTATATCTGTATTAGCAATAGTATTCTTATAGGGTTTTTAATTTTCTAATAACTAACATATTACAATATTATCCGTGTAATTATACGGTAGTATGTCGCCTAGATTGAAAAATTATAATGACCTTTTTAAAACGTTAAAGCATTGATTACAACATGTCTAACGTGTAAAAGCTCAAATGAGAATCGCATAGAATTTTCTTTCCTTAACTTTGCCCATAATATCCAAAATTTAAAAACATGCTTTACACATATCATCCCATATATAATAAGGTATATTTTTACCAAACACGTAACTGCTTGACAAAGTCTGAAAATATCAAAAAAATTATGTACTTGACTATTAGTTAATAAGTCTAATTTATCCCCGACAAAACAAACCCATTCCTACATATCGCCAAATTTCAAAAAACCTTTGTAACTTACTAATACTCATTACAGCTTTTTGTCATTTTTATCCTCTCTTGTCTCACACATACTCCAACCCCATCCTTTTTACAAATATTTTTACTCTTATTAGTATAAATTTAAAAAAATATTGTATGTTTGCGCTCTTGTAAAGATGTGATACACATGCAGTTACTAGAACACATTTCATTATTTTCAGTATTGACAAGGCATGTAGAGTGTGTATAGTCATGAAGCGGTGATGTTGTCTGGTTTAAGATTTGGTAATATGGCAATATGTGGTGTATATATAAGTTGTTTATGTTATATTTGGGTATATGTGTATGTATATGGTGAGTAATAATTTTATACTTTGTATGCTTGGCGAAAATAGGGTAAGTTGAATGGTGTAGGTAGTAGTAATTAATTTTAAATAATATTGTATGAAAACACATGAGTATTTTCGTAAGAATCTTGATAAGCTAAGGAAAGAGTTAAGAGAAGAGATATATAAAAGCTTTCGATTAAAGATGGATATAGGAGATTCTTATATTAATAAGTCTAAAACATTTGCTATTGAATTTGCTAATGTAAAAACAGGTATAATGAAAGACTGTATAGTGTATAGTATATATAATGGTAGTATTATAATGTTGTTTGCTAAAAATAAAAGATATTGTTCTATGCCTTTAGAAGAAGTAGTAGATGTACATGACCTTATGTATATTTATTATATGTCTATTAATGAAATATAATCATATAGTTTCTAATAATATATTTATCGTATTCGGCGATTGCTATGCTATTTTAATCTTATTAGTGATATGTTTATATAGCTTTGTGTATTGAATGTCTTAAATCGTTTAATTTAGTGTTTAATTTAATAATTTAAAAAATAATAACTATGATATTTTTAAGTGTTGTTGTAATTCTAATCGGATTAGTAATTGTTATATGGTTAGCTTATCAAATAACTAAATTTTTAGATTATTTAGGTATTGAAGATAATTTGTCTCTTACATATGGGATTTGCGCTATACTTTATGTAGCTTTAATTCTACAATTTTTTGTTAGCTATTATGTACATTATTTTAATTGTAAATAAACTATGATAGAACAATTAATAATCTGGAAAGATACTGATGCTCTTAATGTAGAGCTACAAGATAATGTAGAGCATGAAGTATTTATAGTAAGTGAGACAAAAGACTTGTCCTATATAGACAAAGTAGTAAAAGATATATTAAACGAAGAATAAACTAAAAAACAAAACAATGAGAATAACAAAAGAATTTTTAATAGAAAAAAAAGTCTGTGAAGAAGAATTAGAATATGTTTCTAATAATGGATATTTAGATTTAGATTCTATTGATTTCATAGAAAAGCTTATTAAAAAAGATAAGTTAGAATGGGCAAATTGGCTTATTGTTCACATTATGGAATACAATCAATATGTATCTTATGCAGTATTCGCTGCGGAACAAGTAATTGATATATTTGAAAAGAAATATCCTAATGATAACAAGCCTAGATTAGCAATAGAGGCTGCTAAACTTTGCATAAGTGATCCAAGTAATAAAAATAAAAAGGCTACTGCTTATGCTGCTAAGGCGGCTAAGGCTGCTGATGCTGCTGATGATGCTGCTTATGCTGCTGCTTATGCTGCTGATGCAGCTTATGCTACTTATGCTGCTTATGCCGCTACTTATGCTGCTAAGGCTGCTGCTAAGGCTGCTAATGCAGCTGATACTGCTACTTATGCTGCTGATGCTGCTACTTATGCTACTTATGCTATTGCTTATGCTGCTAAAGCTGCTGATGCTGCTGATGCTGCTGCTTATGCTGCTGCTAAGGCTGCTGATGCTATGAAAATCAAAATTTTAAACTATGGATTATCTTTATTAAAAGATAATAATCTTTAAAACAACAATAACATGGAAAAAGATAAATACATTTATAAGGAATCTGATAATATGAATCAGACCTTGAAGACTACAAATGGAATACTATATGTAATTACTATTGTAATACTTTTACTTATAATAGGAATGCAGAAATGTAGTAACTTTAATCTTAGAAATACTTACGATAATCAAGTACTAGTAATTGATAGCTTAAATAGCATTATTAACAATACTAATATTATTCCATTAGAAAATGATACTAAAGGGAATAAGGTATATAAAGAATGGGAAGACCCATTAAAAATAATTAATAAATAACGATATTTGTTTTTCATTGTTTTGTTAGTTAGAAACTATTAGGAAAATGAGATTGTTATTTTAACTGTTTCAAAGTACCTAATAGTTTTTTACTTAATACTAATTATATGCATAAAGAATTTATTCATCCACGATAAACTTGAATTGGTGCAATAATTTTATTGTGTCTAACGGTTGCGTGTAAAAACAGTGCGGAAAATAGCACAAATGATTGGTTGAAAACGAACATAAATTTTTAATATTTTAAGGAGGCAAATTATGCAATTATCAAAAACATTAGAAGAAATTTTAAAAGGAGGAATGATATTAAGTGATGCAGATGCAGCATTTAAGTTATATGGAGGAATAATTGAAGCAGCGAAAATGCTTGAAAATATCGAACGAAAATACAACGATTTAGATAATAAAATTGCTGTGTTTTACGATGAAAATATGCCTGAATACAAAGAAGGTGATTTAGGAGCAATAGGTGAAATCGTTGCATCTCATTTCGGTTACTTATAGCGATGGCATTTTTGATTAATTTTAAACGAAACTTTGCTATGAAACACAGAAGCAGTATTGCCCCTAACGAAAATATAAACATAACTGACTATATTTTACTATTGATTATCAAGTAATAAATCCTATACAATAAATATATGATATTAGAAAAAACAAAAGATTCTTTCTATGAAAAGATAATAGCTAATAGATTCCAGATGCTATCATATCTTAGAAGAGAAGCTAGAAAGGCTCAATTAGATGGACGATTATCTAATGGACTAAGTATCGACATTCCTACATTAGATAGCTCATTACATGCTTCTAAATTAGTTACTATGTCTAATTACAATATAAACAAATTAAAGATAGATGAATTATTGTCATTACTTAATGAATATGATTTATTTGAATATAAACTAACAAAAGAATAAAACAATGATTGAAATTACCTATTTGATGATTATGGGATTAATAACCGTATTTTTAATGGTTATTGCATTTCTTATCTTTTCTATAAAAACAGTATCTAATCTATTAGATGATATAGATAATTATACAGACTTTATAGAAACAAATGAAAACATAAGTTCTAACTATTAACAAATATCTTATCTAAGTGAATTACACTTATCGAAAGCAGAAGGTTTAACTTCTGGTAGGATATAAAACAAAACAATGAAATGAAAACAAAAAGAGAAATGTTTAGAGAATTATTAAAGATAGTTCCTAAAGATAAAATTAAAAATAAAAACTTTCAGGATACAGTATTCAATATAGATTTTAAAGATTGGAATTTTTCAATCTTTAATTTCAG
>Ga0315270_10000214_pt1 | contig 33700 bp, 45 predicted proteins | sample C1_bottom_MG_FD_204932 | JGI IMG/M metagenome (GOLD analysis project Ga0315270, IMG submission 204932) | Sediment microbial communities from Yellowstone Lake, YNP, Wyoming, USA - C1_bottom | ecosystem: Environmental > Aquatic > Freshwater > Lake > Sediment | place: USA: Wyoming | collected... | reverse complement strand
GCCGTATTTCCTTGCAATGGAGGCCTTAGAAGCTCCATTATCTAGGGCTTTTATTATTTCTCCTCTATGTAGATCCAGCTTGCTTTCTTTTCTGTTTGATTTTCCACGTGGTATTGGGAATTTTGAGTCGTACTCTTTTCCAATTAATGATGTGGAGTCTTCCTGAACGAGGTTTCCAGTTGCTATCATCGCATGTCTCTTCAAACGCGATTTAAGGTATTTAATAAAGGATGATAATATGCTTTCTTTCATGAGGTTACTTCTTAAATTGAGTTTGTAGTATATACTGATTATAGTATATGTCAATATTAGTATTTACTAATTGTAGTAAACTGTTATACTAGTATTTACTAAATATAGTAAGTTGGTATATACATGAGAATAATCGCAATACTAAATCAGAAAGGAGGGTGTGGCAAAACCACGATAGCTATTAACCTTACACACTCATTACAGAATAAAGGTTACAAAACTTTACTTGTCGATAGCGACCCACAAGGTTCAGCTCGTGATTGGAACGCAGAAAATGACGGTCAAATTATTCCAGTGATTGGACTAGATAGAGAATCATTAGCTACGGATATAAATGCTGTAAAAGATAGTTATGATTTTATTGTAATAGACGGGGCACCATCAATAGCTAAATTAGCAATTGCCGCAGTAAAAATAGCTGATTTTATTTTAATCCCCGTTCAACCATCTCCTTGGGACATCTGGGCCACATCTGACTTAGTCGATATAATAAAAGCGCGTCAAGAAGTTACTGATGATAAGCCTATTGCCGCCTTTGTGATAAGTAGAGTTATTAAAAAGACTAAACTTAGTATAGAGGTTATAGAAGCCTTAGAACCTTATAAGTTACCGATCTTAAATTCATACACTAGTCAGCGAGTAATATATCCGACTTCAGCTAGTGAAGGCAAAACGGTATTTATTGAGCAAGGGTTTAGTGATGCAACACTTGAGATAGACGCAATAAGGGATGAAATAATAGGAGTACTTAATGGCACTAAAAATTAAATCAAACAACAGAATTAGTATTGATAAAGAGGAAGCTTTAAAAGAGATTTCAAAAGAGAAGATGGTAACCTTAACTGTACTTGTCCCAGAATCTTTAAGAGCTAACTTTAAGGTACAAACTATTCGCAATAAGACTAATGTGACTACAGTTATAGTAAACTATATTAAAGAGTATATAAAGAAAGGAGTATAAGAATATGCAAGAAAGGTGGTTGGAAAGGGCGAAGTTATGTTTTAAAATATCCATAATAATAGCGATTCCGGTGACAATGTTACAAATAACTATTATCCCTCAAAAGGTGAAAGAGTTAGATAATAAAGTAGAGAAGATAATAATGTTTTTAAACTTAGATTTAGATGCTGATGAGGAGGTGGAAAATGAATGAGAAATTAACTAAAGACCATAGTACTATTATTAATAAACTGAAGGAGATATCGTTTTATATTCAAGAGAAAATAGATAATAGAAATCAAGGAGGACCATGGGATAATGAGCCAGATAAATTTAGCTTTATAGACGAAGTGACAAAACTAGAATGTATCATATTAAGAAGTAAGTTAGGTAGTCTTTGTGGTTATGTAGTATTTCCAGAAGGTAAGGATTTAGATGTAGATTTGTTAGAAGTCCACGGAGGAGTAACTTATTCTAATTATAATAGTCTTTGTGATAATAAATATTGTATAGGTTTTGACTGCGCGCATTATAGTGATTGGTCTCCTTATATGATGTCTCGATTATTTGCTAATGAAGTAAACGCAACTTATAAAGATATAGAGTTTGTTAAAGCCGAATGTATAAAATTAGCTAAGCAATTATATGATTTGAGAGAGAGTAAAAAATAATGGATTTAAAAGAAGAGACAATACTTTTACGCACTGAACTAGAAAGACTTACGAATTTTGTTGATGGCATTGAATATGATGATTTTGTTAATCAGCACAAGATTATGGAGACGCAAGATGTTATTAAGTTTTTATTAGAGCGGTTATGTATCTTGTCGTGGGAATTGGAGAATAGGTATTGAAATGAGTGAAGATATAAAATCCGAGAAAGCTAGAAGAAGTAAATTTTTATCTAGAAAGAAAAGAAAAAGAAGTGGGTATATTTCTGTTATCCAAACTTTTAAGAAGCAAACGGAGGAAGTAAAGAAATGGTCTAAAGCTATGGATCCTATTGCTTGGGATATTTTTGCATCTATTCGTCGTATAATCCTAGGATTGCCTTTAGGAGGCAATGGTAAGGTGCGCATAGTCTTTGAATTATTAGAAGGCGAAAAGATAACAAAAACCAAAGAAGAAGTCTTAGTAAATATAGAAAGAGATGAATAGATGAGTGAACAAAAAGATAATTTTAATAATTTAGATTCTTTGTATGATTTTCTTGAAAAAGTGCGGCAAATCATACAAGAGAATGAAGACCCCGTAGATACGGGGCCGCTTTTATTTAATAAGTTTTTATGTGATAGTTTAGAAGCGGCCCATAAAGAAGGTAAAAACCTTATGTGTAATATTCCTCCTAATACCAACACAGATATCCATTTAATGGATCAATTTTCCTTGGAAAATATAACAGATAAAGAGGCGGAAGCTTATTTACTTCATCTGAGGAATAAATGACCCTATCTTGGACAAAAGACAACCGATATTATAAGCTCCTGTTTCAACCAACTCTATTCGGTACTATCGATATAGTACGTATATGGGGTAGGATTGGTAGCAACTTGGGCGGATATAAAACTATTTCTTGTGATAGTGAGGAAGATGTAATTACTATTATAGATAGTATAAAGAAACGTAGAAAATATAGAGGGTATAAAAATGACAACAATTAATAGTGCTAACTTACTGCAAATCGTAACAAAAATAGAAAATATAGAACGTGAGAAGGTAGAGACTTCAGAGCTGTTGACTGATGCTTATAATGAAGCTAAGTCTATGGGCTACGATGTCAAGATCATCAAACATGTTCTCAAGTTGAGAAAGAAGGACAAAGATGCATTAGCTGAAGAAGATAGTTTGATAGAGTTATATCGGGGAGCATTAGGAGTTTAAATGACTAGCGTTATTGTATTGTTTGTATTTCTTGCGGTGTTATTTTTAGCATTATTGAAACTTGGAAAGTTAGTAATTAGTGATTTTAATAAAGACTAATAATGATTAATTCTTTAACGCTTTCTAGTAAAAACCCGTGATAAATCCGCAACACTTTCCATAAGGTACGTTATGTAACTTTTTTAGGTGTAATTCTTCGTTAAGGAATTTTAGGTTTTTTTGAAAAATGGGGAGGTGTTCTGTCTTGATATAAATGCAGCTATATCATTTTATCTCAGCGCAGAACTCATGCAGTTTATACCGAATGAGAAAAATAGTCAAGTCCCTTTTAATCCTCATAGACAACATCACGCTTAGCTATCTTCACTATCAAAACAACTAATTTGTCTTCGTGTAACTCACAAACAATTCTAAACTTGTTTACTCGATAACGCCAACAACCTTTTAAGTTATATCTCAACGCCTTACCTAACAGTTTAGGGTGCTCAAGTTTTAATACTGCTTTATTGAGATAACGTTGTATCTCTTGTTTAGATTGTTTATCTAATTTATTTAATTCTTTTTCCGCCTTAAGTTTAAATTCAATCTTCCAATAAGCCACAATTCCTCTGCACTTCTTCCCAACTAACAGTAGGTTCATTCCTTGCTAGTACTTCCATAGCATCATTGTAATCTTCTATATCTTCTTGTAGTTCCAAAACATAATTTTGAATCGCTTTTAATACGATAAAACTTTTAGGCCTTTCCATTGATTTAGCAACTTCTGTTAAAGCTTTATTTAATGTATCTGGTATACGTGCTGTAATAACGCTCATAATTTATCCTCTTGATTAAACACTCAAATGTATTGTAAAGTATTCGTTTGTATACGTCAACAACATCTATTTTCTAAACCATCATTATTATGTTATAATGAAATGATAACTTAATTAATAATGAGGTTAATATGAGCAAAAAGTTTTTAACTCAGCATATCAATCAAGTATTTACTCATAGAAGAAACAGCACTGAGAAGAAACTAGCCGAGCAAAATACCCTTCTAGCCACAAATTCTTCAAATTCCCAACAAAATGAAAACGCGGCTTTAAAAGAGAAGACGGATCGTATCGCTCAAGAACAGTTAATTTTAAAAGCAAAACAAGCAGTGACAATAAGAGAAAATGAAGTTTATAGGTTGCAACAGGAATCGGCTACTAAAGAGAGAATAGTACGCGAACAGTTACAAAAAGAAAAAGAGCAAGTAGAGCAACAGGGAATAGCTTTAAGAATAGAACAAGAAAAAATTGCCAAGGAAAAAATCTCTTTAAAAGAGAAGACGGATTATATCGCTCAAGAACACTTAGTTTTAAAAGCAAAACAGACAACTTCCATAAGAGAAAATGAAGTTTATAGACTTGAACAAGAAACGGCAACTAAGGAAAGAATGGCACAAGAACAGCTGAGAAAAGAAAAGATTATACAAGAAGAAACTACTTTAAGAGAAGAGCAAGAAAAGATTAGTAGGGAAAAAATCGCTTTAAGAGAAGAGCAAGAGCGGGTAGCCAGAAATGAGGAAGTTTTTAGGGAAAAACAACAAAATATGGCTAGAACGCAGGAAGCCTTTGAATTGGAGAGAGAGCAACTTGTGAGAATGCAACGTGTGCAACAAGAAGAAAGAGATCAACTTGCTAGAGCGAGAGTAGAACAAGAAAAGATAAAAGAGGAAATAAACATCCCTATTCAAGAGTTACTAGTAGCGGAAATAGAGGTAAACGATGAGGATTATTATATTGTCCCATTAACAGGTGAGGATAATAACTAAACAGATTTTTTAGAGAATATAAAAAAACGTGATAAAATATATCGTTATGTTCATATATTAGGTAACTTATCATGTTCAAAAACGGATTAATATTTTTTCTAACCACTCTAATTGGCTTTAATTCCTTAGCTTTTACAGAGCCAAAGGAAAGCAAGTTATATTTAAAAATGATAACTACAGTCAGCAAAGTATCCGATATTCAGGCAGTTGACCAAGAGTTGAATTTTAATCTAAGCCACGAATCAAGCCTATCTCCTGCAATAGGTGTAGGTTTTGGTTATTACATTAATAATAACATTAGAGTTGATCTGATGTTTGAGCATTTAAAGTTTAATTTCAATAAACAAGAATCTAGTTTTAATTGTAGCGATGATGACACTCTAACTACAGGAACTAAATCTGTTAGGCGTACGACTTCCGGTAAATCTTTAATGCTTAATGGGTTTGTCGATCTTATAGATAGGAATAGTTTTGAATTATTTGTAGGTGCAGGAGCTGGAGTTGTACGAATAAAAGAAAAGATTAATCATGCTTTATCAGGAAGCTCTACAACAGCTGACCAAACTTATACCTTTCCTTTGATAACTGAGAGTGTCGTTACCAACAAAGTGATAACCAAATTTGCTCATTCATTAATGCTAGGAACAAGTATACAGGTCAAGCCCCAACTTAATATTGAACTAATGTATAGTTGGAAAAATTTTGGCAAAGTTAAGCATGATAATTTGATGAATAATCAATATAAAGGTCACCATTTCTCTGTTGCTACACGCTTTGATCTATAAGAAAACACTGCATGAATCAAGTATCTAGTGAGTCGTTGTCAAATGAGTGGAAAGCAGCATCGTCTGCTTTTGAACTAGATATTATTGATGATATTAAATATCGACAAAGCGTTTTGAAAGCCGAGTGTTCTTTGCATGATTTTCTTAAACAGGCATGGCATGTAATCGAAGGAGGGGTGCCTTTCATAGATAATTGGCATTTGCATGTCGTTGCTGAGCATTTAGAGGCTTGTTATAGACGAGAGATTAAAAATCTTATTTTGAATGTCCCTCCTAGAAGCGGCAAAACGTCCTTGATATCCGTAGCTTTCCCAGCATGGGTTTGGCTACAGAATCCAGAAGAGAAGTTTATGTACGCCTCTTATGCTCATAGTCTTTCTGAGGAACACGGGGCTTTATGTTTAGCCTTAATTCAATCCGATTGGTATCAACGAAGATGGAAGGCCAATTTTAACCTTACCAAAACAGCGATTTCTTTTTTAAAGAATAATAAAACAGGTTATCGTATTGCTACCTCTATAGGTGGCGTGGGAACAGGCTTTGGGGCTAGTATTTTGGTCTGTGATGATCCCAATAATGCGAGGGATCTTGATTCCGAAGCAATTAGGAAAACCACAAATAATTGGTGGAATATGACGTGGCCTTCTCGTAGGAATAATGCAGATAATGATGTTAGGATTTTGGTACAACAAAGAACTCAAGAAGATGATGTGACCGGCAATACTTTATCTAGAGATCATGATAAGGAATGGACTACTGTGATTATTCCGATGGAATATGAAGGTAAGAGAAAATTCCGTAGCGTTATTAATCAAAGGGTATATGAAGACCCAAGAACAATAGAGGGCGAACTGCTATGTCCTGCTAGATGGTCTCAAGACGTGATAAAAAGCTTAAAGAACCAATTGGGGGAGTATGGCTACGCAGGCCAATACCAACAAAGACCAGCTCCAGCAATAGGTGGCATAATTAAAAAGCCTTGGTTTCAATGGTGGAAAGATAGCACCCCTCCACAAATAGAATTCGTTTTACAAAGCTGGGATACAGCACTTACGGCGAATGAAATGTCTGCTTATTCTGCCTGTACTACCTGGGGCGTTTTCTATGATAGTAACCATATAGAGAACGTTATTTTACTATCTATGTGGCGTGGTAGGATAGAATATCCTGAACTTAGGGAATTGGCTAAGCGTATGTACTTTGACTATAGGGATAATGGTAAAACAAGAAATCCAGCGTTTAAAGGCAGAGCGGTAGATATGTGTCTTATTGAGGCCAAGGCTTCAGGCGATCCGTTAATACAGGATTTAGTTAGAGGTGGGATTAGGGCTATTCCATTTGTTCCTAATAAATATGGAGATAAAATACAAAGAGTCCGTTTGATTACTCCTTTAATTGAAGGAGGCCGAGTGTGGTTGCCTGCCCGAGCACCTAAATACGATACACTACTACCATATGCTGACAAGTTTCTAGAATCAGTAGCTTGCTTTCCTAACGCAGAGTCAAGAGATTTAGTAGATACTATGGCACAAGCTCTTCTAAAGTTAAAAGATGGTAGATTTGTGTTGAATCCTAGAGACGAAAGGCCAGTGCAAGCCTCAACAAAAGAGATTCTTGAATTATATTAATGCTTGACTTAAATGTGCGTTTCAGTATATACTTAATTTAGGTAACTATTTAAACGAGGACAATATGACAAGACTAAGTATCGATATATCAGATGAATTACATCATTTGTTAAAAGTTCATACTGCTTGGACAAAAAGCAATATTAGAGACTTTGTAACTGCGGCAATTCAAAATAAACTTGAATTTGAAAGACAAACTAATGAAGAAACAGAGGAATAAACAATTGTTTTTTTAGTTAACGTTTTAAATTATGATATTATTAAAACAAGAGAGGAAATTATGAAATTAAGATCGGGAAAAATGTTAAAGTCTAGAGTAGATACATTACCTAAAAAACTTGAGGATGAGTTAGAAGCTGATTTAGAAAACTTCAAAACATTATTTTCAGGTAATCTACAACATGCAAAAGAATTATTAAATCTGATTAGTACGTGTAGATATACAGATCATCGAGTACTTGTCAGTGAGAAAGTAGGAGAGGGATATGATTTAAATAAACCAGTAGAAACAACAAAATTCTTAAGAGCAGCAGGTGAATTGATGAGGTTAGTAATTGGTAGTAGCTCCTTTTATAGAGAAAATAATATAGAACCTGAATATTATGATATAATGAGAACAAAAGTAAAAAACTTTGATTTAGAGATACCTATACTAGGAAATATAGAAGAAAATAATATGGGATTAGAATAAAAATGTTCAACAGAAGAAAAAGTCTAAATACTAAGTTTAGTATTTAGAGAGAGAGGTATTATGCCACCAAAAAAGACGGGAGTTAAAAGACCTCGTTCAGCCCTTTCAGCTGGACCAGTAGGAATATCAAGAGGGGTGGAGTTAAGTGATTACAGAAGTTTCATTAATAGTCTTCATAATAAGACAATAGGTAGGAGAGCTAATGATAAGATATTACCAGGTACTTTTGCGAAATGGAAAGAGCCTATTACAGCAACAGATCAAGGGAGAATTATAAATGAAATAGCAAAAAAGTTTAATAGTATTCCAGGTACTATTTCTAAGGCAACTTATAAAGCTAGAGGTCCTAGTGGCTCTAGTTATTACTGGCCAGACGGAAACGGTCAACCGAATCTGGATCTTGTCCCTGAAAAAAACCTAAAGGATGGTCCTAATCCTACAGTTGTTGGACATGAATTAGTTCACGCTAATGATCATCAAGCTAGAATCCCAGTAGATCGCTTAAATCCTAAAGTATGGGGACATCTAGGGACTTTGGCTACAACTGGTGGAGCTGGTGGTGGCTCTATGAATGATTTTGGTGAATTTGGTACCTCTATAGGAAGGATCCAAGATAAAATTGATATTCCTGGAGATTTTAGAACATCTTACCCAATAGATGAATCTTATATAAAAAAAGATATTGAAGGTGCAGTTGCTGGAGGAGGTGGAAGTGCTCCTTATACAACTCCATTGACAGGGGGAGTAGGTAGTGCGCCAAATTGGCCGCCGTTATTTGCGGATATTAATAGGGTGATAACTCATCCTAATGCCATACCTGGAGGAACCCCAAACCAAGGTTTTTTTCTTAACAGGGCTTCTGAATTTCCAGCTTTTATATCAGAAAATTTAACAAGACATTGGGGGGCTAATTCTGGAGCTAATCCTCTTTCTTTACCAGAGGCAAGGTTTGTACATAGTACTTTAGGAAATATGGAGACTGCTTATCCGGCCGCTGATTATCCTACAATGAATAGTTATATTGGGCAGAGAAGAAATTCTTTAGCACAAGCTTATTATCCTCCATCTCCTGCGAATCCAGCGGGAGGACCTCCTGGGGGCGTTTTTTCTCGTGGTGGACGTGTTACAGGCAAGAATTTATTATCAAGATTTAAAAAAATTTAACACAAACTCATCTAATAAAGTTTTTACACCTTCTATAGTTGAAATTCCTTTTTTGTTATTAATACTCAAGAGGGGCAATTTATTTTTTAGAAAGAGCTTATCAATTTCCAAAGGCTTTGCTGCGATCGTCACAAGAAAGAAAACGGGCAATTCTTTGTCTATATTTTGGGTTCTTGGTTGAAAAACATTACCCAAAAATTCCTTATGCTCCTTAATTATTATTTTAGTCCCTATAATAATATGCTCTTTTTCTTGCCTTAAAACATAGTATTCATCTAGCTTTGCGAGATGTTTTACAAATTTTTCAAGAATCTCAAACATGTGGTATAATCTCCTGTGATATTAAATATACATACTATGAGTAGTATAGCATAGCCACCAGCGAATATTGAAGTTTTTGATAGGGCAAAAATATTCGCTGGCGTTAACCCAATGAAAAACATGAGGTTATTCATATATATATGAAAACTACCGATGATGATATTAGAAAAATCGAAGAGCTAGAAGATGGCTCAAGCGTGTATGAAATTGGCACACCTCCAGAAACAGAGGATAAAGACACCTCTTTTTACGATAATCTTGCCGTAAAATTCCCGGAAGAAGCTAGAAAAAAACTATCTACTCTATTACTTGACTCCATTAAGCAGGATATCGAAGCTCGCCAGGACTGGATGGATTCAGTCGAGAAGGTTAAAAAATACCTTGGCTTTTCCTTAGAAGATTTGGATGCTGCTCCTTACAAAGGTGCTACTAGAACGTTTGATACTACTCTTTCTACTGCGCTTATTCGTTTTTACGCAACAACTAGAGCAGAACTTTTGCCAGGGTCTGGACCAGCTGGATTTAAAATTACTGGAGTTAGCAGTGAAGAAATAGAAAAAAAAGGCGAGGCTAATAGAGATTGGCTAAATTATTACTTAACCGTTCAAGATGAATCTTATTACTCAGACTTTGAAAGATTCTTACTTTATCTAGGCCTTTATGGTAGTGGCTTCAAAAAAGTATATTACGATCAATTATTAAAAAAACCATTAAGTCGTTTTATTCGGCCTGAAGATTTTGTAATTGATGGGGATTGTACTTCGATTCTTGAATCGAGCAGACTAACTCATATTTTACACCTTTCTAAAAGGGATATTATTTTAAATCAGCAGAATAAGATCTATCGAGATGCAGAATTATCTTATTTAAAAACTTCGGAAAACCCCGAAGACGAAGAGAAAGGTCCTAAAAAAGACGATGTTGATATTAGTGTATATACAAAACAATCATTGTTTCCTATATACGAAGTTCATACATACCTTAATTTGAAAGACTTTACTGATGATAGTGGGGGTGACGAAACAGATAATGCCATACCTCTACCATATATAGTTACAATAGACAAAATTACTAAAGAAATACTGTCGATCAGAAAGAACTGGGAAGAAAACGATCCAGAGCAAAAAAGAGAAAATTACTTCGTTCAGTATAACTATTTGCCTGGTTTTGGCGTTTACGGCATAGGTCTAGCTCATCTTATCGGTTCAAATGCTATCACTCTAACAAAATTGCTTAGACAATTAGTCGATGCAGGATCATTTAAAAATCTTCCTGGCGGATTAAGAAGCAAAGGTTTTAAATCTCAAAACAATGATTTAATTGTAGGTCCTGGGCAATTTGTAGAAGTAGACACGGGCGGTATTCCCTTGGGCGAGGCTTTTATGCCCTTGCCTTATTCCGAACCTTCCGCTGCTCTTCGTGAGCTTAGATTAGAGATTGTCGCCCAGTGTAAAGAATTAGGGTCCACAAGCGAAATGGGGATGCTTCAATCAAAAGAAGATATTCCAACCGGTACTACTATTGCTCTTCTTGAGACAAACAATCGTATTCAGTCATCAGTTCTGCGTTCAGTTCACGTATCTTTAACTCGTGAATTGCAATTAATAGATAAGCTTTTTAGAAAAACTTTAGAATCAGAAGAGTTTAACTTTGGCAACTCACAAAGAACCATTACTGCTAACGATTTTCTAGAAGAAGTGAAGATTATTCCCGTTTCTGATCCTTCAGTAAATTCGACCACTCAAAAGATATTAAAGGCCGAATCTATATTAAGGACAGCTCAACAAGCTCCTGAGCTACACAATATGAGAGAGGTGTTGAGACAGAATTATGAGGCACAAGGATTAGATGCGCAAGATATAGATAATATTTTAAAACCAGAACCACAAGAAGCAGAGGTTTTGCCGCTTGATCCTATTAGCGAAAACTTAAACGCTATGAAAGATATACCTTTAAAAGCTGCTATTTGGCAAGATCATGCAGCTCATAAATTAACTCATGGGCTATTTGCACAAACTCATCCCGAGTTTCAACCAATAATTATGGCGCATGTCAAAGAACATGAGGCATTTGAATATTTAATACAAATGCAACAGTTACTAGGTCAAGAATTGCCTCCGTTAGAAGAGATTCAAGATCCACAAATACAAAATTCTATTGCTATGGCTATCGCAGGAGCATTAGAGGATTCGGGTATCGGCAATGACCAACAGCAAGCTCCAATTGACCCGAATGCCTTGTTAATGGCGGATATCCAGCAAAAACAAGCTGAAATAGAAGCTAAAGAAAGAATAGCGAGCCAAAAAACAGAAACAGATATCTTTAAAGCTCAATTAGATTTTGAAAAAGAAAAAGCCAAAATTGAATCTGCTGAGGATATTGCAAAACTCAAAACAGAAACAGACATCTTAAAAGCAGAATTAGATTTCGAAAGAGAAAAGGCCAAGATCGAATCTGTTGAAGACATGGCGGAACTAAAATCACAAACTGAATTAATTAAACAAGGAGTCCAAAATGACGGAAATTACTAAAAATATGAAGGCGGGTTATCAAGGCAAACCTGATGCAATGCGCATGAAAGCTGAAAAATTGCTTAATCACCCAGGTAAAGCAGATGACGTTTATTATTCAAAGTCATGTGCCGATAAAAGCAAAATGAGAGCTTATAAAGAAGGTGGCTCAGTTAAAAAAGAAGGCAGTGAGATGGAATACATGAAAGGTGGCGCGGTCAAAAAAATGGAAGATCGTGTACGTACTGGAGCTTCAAAAAAAGATAAAGGTGGGTGTCAAAAGTTTGCAATGGGCGGCGTAGCTAAGATTCGCCATAAAGAAGCAACCGCCCAAGGTTTACCAATTCAGTTTAAAAAGAAATCATTAAAAGACGTTTTGTAAAATGCTTTTAAAAAGACTAGTTGAAAACCTACGTGAGGAAAAAAATAAAATCGAGAATTATGTCATTAGCGGGCAGATTCACGATTTTTCTTCATATCGTTTTTCTGTTGGTCAAATCAAAGGTATGCAAGACGCAATAGACATATGTCAAAACATATTTAAAGGAAGTGCAGATGAATAAAGAAGATTTAGGAATTGATTTAAATAATTTCTCAAAAGAAGAAGAAATAAGCAAGTTTAATGATGTTGAGCCTCAGGGATGGACGATATTAGTTCGCCTCTATACCGAGCCAAAAATGGTAAATGGTCTTTTAAGACCGGATATAGTTCATGACGAACAACAATATAGGAGTTGCGTTGGATTAGTAGTCAAGAAATCTAAGGCCGCTTATTTAGATCCACGTTACGAACAAACGGGAAAATGGTGTGAGGTTGGTGATTGGGTAGTATTTCCAAGACATGCGGGATACAAAATACAATGCCATAACTTGCCGGTTTTTGTCTTAAAAGAAGATGCAATTGATCTTATCATTTCTGACCCGTCACACATCACAAGATAAACATAAAAATATGGATAAATTATGAATTCAGAACAAAATGTCGTTAATACCGAGCCGTATCAAGAGCAGCAGGATACAAGCGGATTAGTCGAAATACAACAGGCCTTAGAAGAGATAGAAAAGTTACAAAACGGTCAGCAAGAGTCTCAAGAAATAGAAGAGCCTGAAGTATTAGGAGAAGAAGAAAGCCAAGAGGCCGAAGCCGAGGCACCTGTTGAACAAGAAAAGAAAAAAAGCAAAATCTGGAAAGAGAAAAAGCGCAAATACCAAGCTATTGCAGAAAAAGAAGCTTTGTATCAAGAAAATCTACAGCTTAAACAAATGCTTAGTGAGTCTTTAAATTCAGGTACTTATCACTATGGCAAAAGTGCTTACGCTGATTTAGATAAAGCAAAAGAGAACAAAAGAAGAGCCATAGAAGAGGGGGATTTGGATTCTCTATTAGAAGCAGATATATCTTTAACTAAGGCTATACATACCATCAATGATTTAGAGAAATGGGCCTACACAGAAGAACGTGGAAAGCCTGCGCCTGCAAAACAAAATAACGATTATGAACAATCTGGATATACAAACCCTCGCTTTAACGAGAGAGAGCAAGAAATTGCCAAAGATTGGTTAGAAGATCATCAATATCTAGATCCTAATTCTGGGCAATATGACGTCAATATGGCGAATAAAGTTGCAAAATTTATCAATGATTTAGACGTCAACTTAAATCACAACGGGAATGAAGCTGCTCTTTTTACAGATGAATATTTTGACCATATTGATGATTACATATCAAAAATCAAAAAGGAATCACCAAAGAATACAAAAGGCTTAGATGCCGTCGCCCCTGTAGGAGCAGTTAGAAATTCTTATACCTCGTCTATGAGCGGCAAGACTTCTGGTCCAACCCAAATGATTCTGACATCTGATGAAAAAAGAATGTGTAGCAATGCGGGAATCAGTGAAAAAGACTGGCTAAGATACAAATTAGAAGATTTAAAAAAAGGTAAATAATTATGTCACGTACAACAAGAGATAGCGAAGCAAGAATACAAGAAGCAAGAGAAGAATATAACATGGATTACATGAGTCCCTTTACTCTTCCTGAAGGTGTAAAGAAGGATGGATATTCTTACAGATGGGTAAACACCGGAATAAAAGGCGAGGCTAATTTCAGAGTAGAAGAAATGGCGGCAAAAGGATGGACTTTAGTGCCTTCAGACAGAGCACCTGGATATTCTTTTGATCCATTAGAGAGAAATGCTTTATCTAGGAAATATATCTCTTATAAGGATGTTATTTTGATGGAGCGTCCAGATGTATTCTGCAAAAGAGCGACACAAGCATTTAATGAATTGAATGCAAATAAAATAAAGTCATTGCGAGGAGTTAGTAATGATCTAGGTGGTTTTGCCGCTCCTCTAACTTCTATAAATAATTTTTAAATATGCCTTATACCGTAGTAAATGGTAGTACAGTCTACCCCACACAAGTATCGTATCGGTTAATCACACTAACTAATAATATAGTTTTGTCGTGGCCGTCATCTTTTGCCGGTGGCCCAATAGCCGCTGGATTCAATGATGTTGATCCTGACCAAGTTGGGTGGACAATCACCCTTCCAGATGCGACGCTCGCGGCAACGGGGACGGATGTAATATTTAACAATATTTCTATCTATACCTTTAACATACTAAAAAACGACAACACCTTTTTATACACCTTGAATCCTGGGGATATTATAGATTTTAAAGTCTATGATGTATCAACTGCGGCTGGATTATGGCGTATTATCCCGTTTGGAGGAGGGTATAATGGTATTACAGCATTTGAAGCTAGCAGTTCGGATAATTCGATCGACATAACTAATGGGAATGTAGTTCCACCTGGCGCGATAATTGATTTTAAACTTCCAGCATCCATTTTTAACTTAAATAATGTTATTGCAACTGGAATACCGGTAATCAAAAGTGTAGCACCCTTAACATGGGAGACTACCACTATAATTGCTGGTACTAATATTAATGTAACTAATGGTGATGGTATTTTAGCTGATCCCGTAATCAATTTACTGCCAGATGTATCTAACTTAAATTCGCTTCAAGTCGGCTTTTTTGATATTACAGGCGACACTTTGCAAGCTACAGATAGTAATACTGATCTTCTTTTTACCACGAGTGGCACTGGAAAACTTGATTTTAATGGGGCATTGATTGATGCGAATGGAAATACTACGATCTCAAATTTAACTGTTTCTGGCAGTTTTAATAACCCATTTACTCCAAAGGCGTGGTGTATATTTACTGATACTATCGTTGGGAATTCTAATTCAATAGTTATTGAGGACCATTCTAATGTAACTTCAATCTCTGGAAGCGGCGGTTATTATCAAATATTCTTTAATACACCTATGGCAAATATCAATTATGGAGTAATGATATCGTTAGGAAGCCTTGGTACGACATTACCACCCATTGTATATAGTGGGTTTTGGACGACTAGAAATCTTAGCTCTGTCATTATTTCTGTAGTTGATGCTAGTGGAGAGTTAGTAACTGCTTTACCTTACGGGGCTACAATTATGATAATGTCCAGTTAAAGATGAATTTAAAAATTTAATAATAAATTATCTATTGACGAAATGAATAATTTTAATACAATTAACCATTAGTATTCTTGATTCACAAGAAGTTTAAAGTTTCTACGAAACTCAAAATCGTATCTTTCGGTTCTTCCTTATCCATCAAAAGGAGCTTGTCAGGCAAGACGTTAAAACGTTGCATCGGTTTATCAAATCTATCCTTAAAAGATTATCCAATTACTTAGTTTCTACGAAACTTAAAATCGTTTTATCGGTCTCTTAAATCTCTACCTTAAAAGATTTAAAAAAAATAATTTTTTAAATTTAAAACAAGAGGTTTATATGGCTTATGGCGTAAATGCACCATTCGGCTTAAGACCACTCTCATCAATCAATGGTGGAAGCTGGACTGAAAAAACAAACACATATTATATAAGCGCTCCCACAGACGGAGTAGCAACTTACGCCACAAGTATATTTACAGGAGATCCAGTAATTTGGAATCAAGTATCAGCTAACCAAGGTGGTGGCACAATAGCAAGATATGGATTTAACACAGACGCTAATGCCGGAACAAATGCCGTTTCGATCGTTGGTGTCTTCATGGGTTGTGAATATACATTACCTACGGGCGTACTCGTCAAAGCTTCTTACTGGCCAGCTGCTACAGCAGTTATGCCTGGTAGTAAAATTACAGCTCTTGTCATCGATGATCCAAGTGCAGTTTTTGATATACAAGTATCGACTTGGACAAACGCATTGGATGATGCACGTTTTCCGTACGGTTTAATGGGTGGAAATTTTGGTCTTGGACTCGGCGGTGGTGGTGCAAACTTAGTTCCACAGAATCCAGTTGCTGGTAGTACTCGTACCGGTCAATCAGGAGCTTATTTAGCTAAAGTATTTACGAACAACAATCCAGCACATACTGTCATTACCTTACCTTTAAAAGTGATCGGTTATACCAATGATCCAAACAATCTAAGTCAACCTATTAGTTATGTAGCAGATGCAACAACTGCCGCTTTCCTAAATGTAATGGTCACAATCAACAATCATGCTTATAGAGGCGGTTCTCTTGGCGTAGTAGCTGCTTAATTATAGAAAGAGTATAAAATTATGATAAATACCGGACAAATCGCTCAGTTACTCCGCCCTGGTTTAAAGGCGGTCTTTGGGCAATATCCAACATATCCTGAACAATGGACAGAGATATTTAAAACTTACCAATCAGACAAGTATCAGGAAATTGAAGTTGAGATGAAATATCTTGGCGCAGCTGATATAAAACCAGAAGGCCAACCTATTGCTACTGATAGTATGGGACAAAGAATTGTAACAAATTATATTCACAAAAGGGTGGGTTTAAGTTTTACGATTACTAAAGAAGCCGTTGAAGATAACTTGTATCAAAATCAGTTTCCACAACAAGCAATTTCACTTAGAAATTCTTTAAGGGTGACTAAGAATATTCTTGGTGCAAATGTATTAAATAATGCTTTTAATGCAGCTTATCCTATCGGTGACGGTCAATCTGTATGTTCTACAACTCACCCAATTGATGGCGGTGTATTCTCTAATGCCTTTGGTGGAGGTGCTGCAAACGTTGATTTTAGTGAGGCAGGAGTAGAACAAGCTATTATTTTGATTCAAAAATTCCCAATGCAAAGCGGGATTTTGTCTCAGACTATGGCTAAAAAACTTATTTTACCGAGAGAGTTGCAATTTGCCGCTTCTAGGTTGCTTAATTCTGCTTTCCGTGTGGATGTAGCAAACAATGATATTAACGCATTGTATCACAATGACTATATTCCTGACGGTTACAAAATTAATCAGTATCTAACTTCGGCTACTGCTTGGTTTATCATTACTGATGCAGAAGATGGGTTAAAACATTTTCAAAGAACACCGGTTGAGACTGATACTTACGTCGATTATCCAACAGATAACGTTATGGCTAAGGCTACTGAGCGTTATTCTTTTGGCGTATCTAATCCACGTGGGATCTTTGGTTCACCTGGAGTTTAATGTTACATAATTAAGAGTAGGAAAATTAGAAGTTAAATATCTAATTTTCCTACTTTATTTTAAAAGAGGATCGGTTTATGGCTAGATATTTAAGATATGTTTTTCCAGTGGCTAATAATGTGGATGTCTGTGCGCTACAAAGTACTGTTGGTGCGGCTAATCTTGTTTTAAACGGCAACCTCGCTGATCAAGTTACAAACCAGGTATCGTTTATTGATCGTGGATATAGCAGATCCATTTCTCTTACTTCTGCAAATAACCTTGGGGGAGTGAACTTTACTATAAGCGGTATTCAAAATGGAGTTCTTATTACCGAAGTTTTAGTAGGACCTAACGCTAATACTGTTTATTCCATACAAATTTATGATAAAATTTATTCCATAGCAACAAATAATGCTGCAAACCAGGTAAGAGCTGGCACGGGATATACTGGCTTCTTCCCATTGATTAATATTAATCTTGAGCGAGATAATATTAATTATATTTTGACTACATCAAAATTAACTGCTGCAAGTATTCGCACAACTATTTTTAGTACAGTTTTAGATATTAAAAATAATGGTGCAACTTTTTTAGCTGCTGTAGCTAATAATTTTAATCTATTTCAGATAAAAGGAAGTGCGGCAGAGAATCAATATATCTTTCCCCTTTCTCCAACGGTTGCCGCTCCATTTTTTCAACCTTCTCCCCCATACGCTTCATTCCTAATCTACATCAATGGACAGGTTGGAGAGATAACTAATAGTATTGATATGAATTTTAGACAAATATAAGGATTTGATATGGCGCATAGTAGAGCAAAAAGAGAAATAATGGCTAAATCTGGAAAAAACTGGATTCAAGGAGCTATTAACCCAGAACACAAAGGTGCTTTACATAAAGCCTTGGGAGTTCCTGAGGGCAAGAAAATTCCTGAAAAAAAACTAGAAAAAGCCGAACATTCTAAAAATCCTTTAACCAGAAAAAGAGCTAATTTAGCTGAGACATTAAGGGTTTTTGGACAAAAATAATAATTAAAAAGAGATGTCTCAATGTCAACTTTTACCAAACTAAACTGGCCAATACAAGATTTATCTGCTGTAGCGGCTTTGCAGAATTTAGCATCGCCTGGTAATTTAGTATTAAATAATGGAACATTTGCAGATCCTAGTATTCCTAACCAGATTTCTTTTATTAAAAATAAAGTTATAAGATCAATATCAATTAGTTCTTCTACTAATAATTATACTGGTACATCGTTTACAATTGCAGGATTTCAAAATGGCGCTTATGTGACTGAGAACTTTTCTGGTCCAAATATCGGTGCTACAGTATATGGCACAAAATATTATGACATTATTATTTCTGTAACAGCAAGTACAGCAGTTACTGGGATTAGAGCAGGAACTGGTAACGCGGGATTTTTACCTTTGATTGTAGTTAATACTGTTGCAACAACTGTAATTAATTATTCTGCGACAGTATTATTACCAGCTGGTTCAGGTATTAATTATTCATTATTTCAAACGCTCGATCAAGTTAATAACAATTATCTTGCCTTTAATGACCAACTAACTACAAAATTTTTTCCTGCTTTGGGGTTTGTAAATGAAACCTCTTCACAAATAGGTAATTCAAGTGAGATTACTAATTTTGTGATATTAAAAGTTAATAGCTCTGCAACCCCTATTACCGATACTTTTGACTTTATATTTTTACAGGAGTAATATCAATGCTACCTACTTCTGGAACTTTTAATTTTCAATCTATTCAAATTGAGCTTATTATCAGAGAAGCCTTTGAAAGAATAGGTATTTTAGGAGAATTTGTAGAACCTCAAAAGTTAGATTCAGCTAAAAGAAGTATTGATCTTCTGCTTTTAGAGTGGATGAATAAAAGTATAAATCTTTGGACTTTAGAATCTAGTTATCTGTCTCTTGTACCTGCGCAGATACAATATACTTTGCCTGTTACAGTTAGTAACATCATACAAGCAAATCTTAGAACATCAACACGTCAATTAGATGGAACTGCTGCTGCTAGTAGTGGTGTTGCCGAAAATGCTTTTGATGGAGACCCACTAACTGCTTGTACTCAAAATGCTCAAGATGGTGACATCTCATATGATTATGGGATAGGAGAAACTCAGCAAATTAACTTTGTAGGTATTCAGTCTAATGCCGATCTTACTTATTCTATTATAGTAGAAAGTTCACTAGATAATGCTGCTTGGCTTCCATTAGCTACAATTCCAACATCAGCTTTTATTAAAGGCAGCATTATATGGATTGATGTACCTACTCCTATTGATGCTAGAGCCTATCGTATAAGAGAAACCGGCGGTGCAACGCTCGATATTCAAGAAATTTATTTTAATAATAATATTATTGATATACCAATAAGTAATGTAAGTAGATATGAATATTTGAATTATCCAAACAAGAGATTACAAGGTCGTCCAAGTATTTATTATTTAGATCGTCAAATTACCCCAGTTCTTAATTTATGGCCTGCACCTACTAATCAATATAATTGTTTGCTATATTCCTATAAACAAATGATCCAGGATGCTGGGGCTTTTTATACTAACGCTTTGCAAATTCCATCACGTTTTTACCCTGCTTTAATATGGGGTTTAAGTTATCAACTTGCCTTAAAATATAATCCTCAAGTAGCTGGTGCGTTTAAAGGCGAATATGAGCAATCATTTAATCTTGCGACGGTATCAGACTCTGAATCCGTAAACATAAGTATTCGCGGAGATGAAGACTATGGAGAGGTTTAAATGAGTTGGGTTAATCGCTGGAAAGGGAAAAATGTAGTCATTGACGCAGACAACCCTTCGGCACTTGGAGTATGTGATGAGAGCGGCTTTGATTTTAACCATAAGGATTTGGTTAAGCAAATGGAATGGCGTGGTGATAGGTTAGTATGGACTGGTTTAATGGTTGGTAAGCCTTATTTAGATGTGCCGTCAGAACAAAATAGACCACCACTTGTAAAAGCTGATCCACGTCCTGTAAAGAATCCAAGAGTGCCAGGCAACGATGCTTATTCTGACCCTAATGGAAATCCAGTTTTGCCAAATGCGCAACTTATGCTAAAGTTACAGAATATTCATTGGTGAGATGAGCAATGTTAAGCATTTTAATACATACTCAGGCATTCTTTTTTTGTTTGATTGGAGCTGTTGTTCATGTTTGCAGGGCATGTTATAGACGTTGCCAAGAGAACGATCAACAAAACGATGGTGCAGCACCTCTTATTCACGAGGAGGCAATAGTGCCGCCCAATCCCTATGAAGCAGAGATGGCAAGGTTTAGAGATTGGCAGCGAGCTAACGAGGGAGCTGTAGCTCGTCAGAGGCAAGAAGAAGAAAAATATAATGCCGCACATCCTCAATTAGATAATAGGATGTTACACAATCTTGCTCCTCATGAAAGGTTAGAAATAGAGCGTTTTAGATCAGATGAAAGATGGGAGGCTACCCGTTTGGCTATACTTACTCGTGCTGCGGAAAATAGAGTAGCGTTACATGATGATATAGCTATTTTAGGTGATTTAGAAGCAAATGAGGATGCAATAAATTAATATGAAATTTGATGTTTTGCATAATTTTATTTCACCAGTTACAGGTAGAATACTCTGTGATCCCACTTATGTATTAGTAGGTGATAGTAATGGTATTGCGATGCCTTCTCCTATCTTATCAAATATACTTGATGCTTCATTTGTTATAGGGTCTCCAAATGCATCATTGCCAAATGCTCAAGTATTAGATTCTTTAGCTAATGGCTATATATATAATACTGCTGGCACAGTTAGTACAACTCCAACAGTTATTCCTTTTCTTACCGAAGGTTATTTGTGGATTGGTGATGCGACTAATACTCCTACGGAATATAGAACTATCACTATTGATAATTTGCCTGATTTAGGACAAACAATAATACCAGATCCAATTGGCGGAGGTTTTGTAGGTCAAATATGGGAAGGAAATAACTTAGGTAGACCAGAAATATCTAATCGTTTAGGTGCTATGTTTGCTGATCTTGCATTGATCAATGCAAGATTTGCTCTTGCTCATTTTGTTTTAAACGAAGGGAATCCACTTCTTAGGTTGGCTATGCCATTTTCTCAATTTCTTGAAGATTTAGCGCCAGGTGGAATAGCAAAAGTAGAAGCTACTGGTCAAATATCTATAGCAGTAGCAGGAACGGATTATCTAGATGTTAGTGCTCCTCCCCCAGGTGATGGAGTTATTCCTATTTTAGAACCTGGGCCATACCCCCCAAATCCTAAATTAATATATCCTTCTACTATTCATATTATTGGTACTGATGATGTTATAGGAATTAATTCTTTAAAAGGTAATATTCTCTCAGCAACAAATGCTGTACAAAGTGACGGTATTATGGTTTCCAAAAATAATATACAAACCAAAGAGCTGCTGCTATCTGATCAAACTCCAGCTTTTACAAAATTTGCTATATTAAAAGGTCCGGCTCTTTTGTTGAATGATGTTGAATGGTTTTTGCCAGATCAACAAGGAATAGCTGGTCAGGTTTTAACAAATACAGATGGTACACAATTACAGTGGGCTAATAGTAATGGAAATGTATCAGGTCCAGACGATGCTATTTCACTCGATGAAAGTCTGGCTATCTGGGATGGTAATACAGGCAGGAAAATAAAAGATTGCGCTATTACTGTTGTTGGTGGACAAAGTATAAAAAATATAAACTCATTATATGTAAATAATACCATCACTTCTACAGATATATTTGCTGATAACCAAATTGGAGCACGTGAGGTTTCTTTTTTTGATAGTGCATTTAACAATAACGTATCTTTTATCGCACCAGATGTCATACTTAACGATGTAAAATGGGAATTGCCAGCGACATCTGGGGAAGCAGGTCAGGTTTTAACAAATACTACGGGACTAACAGGTCTATTAGATTGGACAAATTCTGCCAGTTCTGATGCTTTGTATATATTACAGGCTGGTAATGTAACTTTGCCTAATGCTCAGGCTTTGGATCAACTTATAAGTGCAGACCTTAGAGATCCCAGAATTTTAAAAGCAACAGATGTTGGTGTAGTTGAGTTAGCGGTAGAAGGAACTGATTACGGGAATGTTTCGGGTCCTGATTTTCCAGATGTTGTTATACCGGGGAACGTAGTTATATGGGATGGGGCGGACGGTCGTAAAATTGCAGATAGCGAGTTCTCAGTTGCTGAATTAGAGGCATTAGCTGAAGAAGCGGCGGTATCCGCTGAAGAATCTGCTGCATCGGCAGTTGAAGCTTCTGCTGCCGCAGCAGAAGCTTCAGCAGAAGCGGCATCGGCTGCTGCATCGGCTGCTGCGGCTGCTGCATCGGCAGCTGCTGCTCTTGTCATCTCTCTCTTCGGAGTAAGACGAGGTAAACGAGGAGCGACTGGGGCGACTGGGGCGAACGGTTTAGTTGGCCCACGAGGAGCAGCAGGGGCATCAGGCAGGACTACACTTATAATAGATAGTAATATTAATGTTGTAGGTGGTAGAATACAAGATATAGCCGCATCACCACAAGCTGATTATGATGCTGTCAACGCTAAATGGGTGTGGGACTTACTTAATGATAATGTTGAAATAAAATGGGAGTAATATTATGCCAATGAGCGTTATAACAGTCGCTGGAATCAATCCAATTTTAAATATTCTGGGCGCAACCCAGCAATTGAATTATACTCAGCAATTGTCGTTATTACAGATTAATAATAGTTTTATTCCGACTATAGGTATTCCTTCTCAGTTCAATATGGAATATAGGAACAATTTGTTCTCTGGTTTTAGGTGGACTCATCTAACTACTAATACCGATACTTATGGTTCTTTAACATTACAGAATTTTGTCAGCGCTTCTCTTACAGGTAATAATTTAATAAGCTTTGACAATACTGGGATCACTATATTTACATCGTTAAACCTAAATAGTGGACCAATCACTAATGCTACATGGAATGGGAATACCATAACAGTTCCATATGGAGGAACAGGAAGAACTGCAACGACACCGTATTCAGTTATTTGCGGTGGTACTACAGGTACAGGAGTTTTGCAATCAGTAGCTAACGTAGGTGTTATTGGACAAGTACTAACTTCCCAAGGAGCGGGAGCTTTACCTATTTGGAGCAGCGTAGGTAGCGGCACAGTAACCTCTATTACAGCGGGTACTGGGTTATCGGGTGGCAATATAATTACTAGTGGAACGATTGCTATTGCAAATACGGCGGTAACAGCTGGGAGTTATACATATGGAGGCTTTACAGTAAATGCACAAGGGCAACTAACTGCGGCATCAAATGGATCTACTCCATTATTAGTTTCTAATAATTTATCTGATTTAGCTAACACATCTATTGCAAGAACGAATTTAGGTTTAACTAATATTGCGACTCAAAGCGTAACACAAAACTCTGTCTTAATAGGAGCGGCATTAAATGCTATTACTTCACAAACGCTTACTAATGGACAATTGTTAATAGGTTCGACAGGAGCTGCTCCAGTATCAGCTGCCCCAACTAATGGAACAAATATAACTTGGACTACTGGAGCTGGAAGTTTGACAGCTAATTTAACTGGTCAAGTAGGCGTGATTAATGGGGGTACAGGAATAGCTAGTACTACGGCTTACGGAGTTTTATGTGGCGGAACTAGTGCAACAGGAGCATTGCAATCCGTTTTAGGTCTAGGCACGACTGGTCAGACATTAACTTCATTAGGAGCAGGGGCTCTTCCTGTATGGGAAACAAAAACTTTTTGCAATATTGTAATGTCAGGGAATGTCACGGTTACAACTGTTGCAACCGCAAATGTCTATGTAAAAGTCGCTGGGATTACTACTCTTAACTCTAGCAACTTATTTTCAATGCCGGCAAATAATAGAATTACCTATAATGGCAGTAGATCAATTAATGTCATTGTGGATATCACATTAAGTTGTTCTCATAATGGCGCTGCTGCGACCTTCGACACATTTACGTTGTTTAAAAACAATGTGATAATTACTAGCATTGCGCCAATTAGTATAAACCCAGGGAACAGCAGGAGTTCCGTGACCATTAGTGCCATTATTCCGATGGTAACTAATGACTTCCTTGAAGTATTTGCGACTGCTAGTGCAAATACTACAAATATAACAGTTCAAAGCCTTAATTTCCTAGTTACTCAATTATGAAATTTTAATTATAAAAATAGGACAAAGCTGTTATAATAAATATAAAGTTTCTACGAAACTCAAAATCGTATCTTGGTTTGTATGTTCTTCACCTAAAAAGAATTTTGATAATTTGAAATTAGCAAAATTTTTATGCCTAAGCCAGCAATTACCACTTTTTCAAGCGTAGCGGTTAAACCCAGTTCAACAAATAAAGATAATGGTCTTTACGCACCGCAACTAACTGGGGCGCAAATAGCGGCTATTCCAGCAAATACCCTTGTTAATGGGGCTATCGTATATGATACTGATGCAAATCTTCTTAAGAGTTTTGTGAATGGTGCGCTTGTAGATGTAGGTACTGGCCCAGGTGTTGGTGATGTTCGTGGTCCAGCTGGAGCGAATGGTAATAATATAGCTACTTTTGACGGCAATACAGGCAAACTAATTCAAGATAGCGGCGTTGTTATCGGACGCGTGCCTCCCCTTTTACAAAATTCTTTTAATTTACTTGCGATACCGACTCCTCTTGTTAATGAGATAGGAAATCTTGGTCACGTCAATTTTATCAATGGTCTTGGGATTATTTTTGTTGATGGTCTTACTCCAGTTGAATTTCTATTAAACGACTTAGGTGGAGGGGATTCTCTAGTTTGTTCATTATTTACTGGTGGTCTTCCAAGCTCTTCCACCACACCATCTTCTTTAGTTGAACTACAAAGTACAACAGGAGCTTTGCTACTTTCTAGATTAAGTCAAGCGCAAATTAATGTATTCCCATTTCCAACAGCCGGAATGATTTTATTTAACACAGATACCAACAGACTATCTTTTTACAATGGTACTTCTTGGTTAGATCCTGCTAGTGGCGATTCAATAACATTAACTGGGGCAATCACTGGAACGGGATCAGGTACTATAGATACTAGTTTAGCTACTACGGTAGAATGTCAGGATAGGGTGCAAATTTTTGAATCTCCTGCCCCTGATGATTTTTTTATAGTAGGTGTTCAAAACCAAGCCTTGCTCACAACAATTTTTCAGATTGGAGCGGCAACAGCTCCTCCAATCTGGTTAGGTTTTAATCCTGCTGCTGACGGATTGGTTTACCTTGAATGTCGTTCAAACCCATTTTGGATTGCCCAAAATGGAAGCTCTGTATTTTGTGTCGATTTTGGTGGCTTCGTAGGCATAGGCACATCTACCCCTAATGCTCCATTACAGTTCGCTTCTACTTTGGCGAATAGAAAAATAGTATTTTATGAAACAGTGTATAACGATCATCAATTTTTTGGATTTGGAATTAATAATTTTGTTCTTCGTTATCAAGTTGCAGCTACTACTGATAATCATATTTTTTACGCCGCTACATCTGATACAACATCTAATGAATTAGCTCGGATCACTGGAACTGGTGATTTAGTGGTCGCCAACAATATTTATGGTCGTAGTCCCAGTGGAGCAATCCGAGCTTTGGGTTCTGCTAATACGACGACTGTTGCTAATACTGCGATCAAGATAGTAGCAACTACAAGCCCAGTGTCACTAAACCTATTTTCGACCCCTGTCAATAATAGACTTACATATATTGGAACTAGGCCTATTACAGTGCAAATTAATTTAAATCTCACTCTGCAACCTCCTAATACTTTAAGTACAGATTATACAGTTTCAATATTTAAAAATGGTGTACTAGTTCCTGGTTCTGAGGTGGCTACTAGAACTGATACTCCTAATTATTATGCAATATCCACTAATATTTTTACTACAATGAATACCAATGATTATATTGAAGCTTTTATTAGGTCTACTAGGGCAGGGGTAATGATCACTTTTTTTCTAATTTTATCAGTAACTACAACTTAACAACGGAGAAACAAAATGGATAAAGAACAATTACTTATATATTTAAATGGACAACTTGCTAATTATGATAATTTGATTGGTTCTAAAGAAGATCTAAAAACGAATTTAAATCTAGCTATAGTGGAATTACAAAACAGTATAATTGGTCTTGAGAACCAAAAAACTCAAGCAGATGTAGATATAGCGACTTACAACGCTAATAAAGTATTAGTAGATCAGATAATTGTTATTGTTGAAGCAAGTTAAATACAAAAAAATCAATATTTAAAAATTTATTGTATAATAGATTTTTGAGCTTATTCAAAAATAACATTAATGCAAAGAAAAATGGAGATAACTTATGAGTTTTGAAGAAATTATAGAAGAACATAAAAGAAAAAGCGCGGTAATTAATAGCTTAGTTATTGACTGGCAGTACCTAGTAGAGCTTGCTCCTCAGGTATTTAATAAGAACGCCGCTGCTTCTCCTGATTTTAAAAATGCGTGTAATGCTTTGCACACACTTTGTGATAGAGCGGCTAAAGAAATGGAAGAATTAAAAGCAATACTTCCCGTGGTTAGGGAAGATAACTAAAATTAAATAAGTAATTTGATATGGGGATTTTTGTAGATTATCCGAGCAATCCTTTTGCGAATGTAATTAATGTACCCACAACTATTTTAGTTGTCGACACAAATCCTCTACAGGTTAATGGATTAATTGTATGTAATAGAGTGGGGCAACCAATCAGGTTTAATTTAAAAAAGATTAGAACTCAAACTTCTCCAGTTGAAATATTTTATATTAATGAATTTGAGATTAAGCCCTATGAGACTGTTGATGTTATAGCTAAGATAGGATTACAAATATTTCTTGAATATTCTGCTACTCCTGATCCTAGTGTGAGTGATAGTCTAGTGTGTTTTACTAATGGGTATACTCAAATATGCGATTGCGAAATCAGTTACACGAGGTTAAACGATTTGCCGTTACTTCCTCCTATACCTTGATTAGATTAGTACTTAATACAGTTTCTGCGAAACTTAAAATCGTATTTCCGGTTTAAACGTTCTTAGCCATAAAAAGAATCTTAATATATTTAATTTTAAGAGGATTATTATGCCAAGATCAGCAATTACACGTATCAATGGCGGCCTTCAAGTTGCCGCAAATACTACAAACAAAAACAATGGTTTTTACGCGCCGCAACTAACTACAGCTCAAAGAAATGCTATTCCAGCTGGGACACTTACTAATAGTGCCATCATATACAACACTACTTTAAATGTATTTCAATCTTATCAGACTATTGGTGCAAATTCTGTTTGGGTTAATTTAAGTGCGACTACTTCCGCGGCTACAGGGGTAGGTTTAGTAAATGGCACACCGTGGACGTTGCCATCTGGCACACAAGCTAACGTTGAGGTACCCGCAAATGAGATAAATGGTTTTATTTATTATAGAACAGATGGAAATACTATAAGGATTCGTGTTAATGGAGCTTGGGTCACTATTGCTGCGGCTTAATTTACTTTAAAAAGGATATTTAAAATGACAAAACAACCACTTAATACACTAGAAAATTTAGCGATTATTCCTGACGCTTCTATAGTCGATAAAGGTTTTTATCCGCCTAATTTAACTCAAGAAGAGATGTTATCTTTTGTCCCTTCTTTAGATGGAGTAATTATTTTTAATAAAGATACTCAAACCTTTATGACTTTTAAAGCGGATCAATGGATGGCTCTTGCAGATTCTAATGTTGGTTCAATTATTATTCCTAGTAGTGATTCTATTCCAGTTAATCCAGTAGAAGGACAAATATATTTGGATACTACCTTCGAACAATTAAGAGTTTTCTTTATGGGTCAGTGGTCAGCTATACCAAGAGTGATTGTTTAATCAAATTTGTAGAAAAAACATATGAATCCAGCGGTTTTAAATTATTTGCAAAGTCAACAACAACCAAATCAGATGAATATGGAGCAAGCACCACAACAGCAAGCTCCATATAATCCTTTTGATTCTGGTATTAGTAAAGCCATCTCAAGCGCAAGAGAATCGCTTGGGATGACTGATAAACAGCAAGAAAAAGCTCTTAGAAGGTCAATGCTTACTTTTGGCGATAATATAGCTCAGCAACCTAAACAAAAAGGCTTCTGGAATAATTTTGGTTCAGTCGGAAGAGCTTTATCTCCTGCAATAATGGCTCATGATGATGCAGAAGATGCTGCGCTTACTCAAAATAACGCTCTTGCTAATCAGATGTTAGCTTATCAGGCCGCGGAACAAAAAAGACAGGCAGACGCAGAGCAACAAGCTTGGGAAAGGCAACATAAAGAGGCGATATTAGGTGAGACTAGAAGAGCTCATGATATGACCAATTCTAGAGTTAATGCCAGAACTTCCGGGGGAGCTTTGCAAGATGGATTAATAGACTATAAGGGTCAATCTTTTCGTCCATTAGATAAAATAGAACAAAGGCAAGCTAATAAATTTAAAACAAAGGCGGGTAATACTTACTTAGCTGTCAAAGAAATTAATAAAAGCTGGGATGAGTTAGAAAAACTTACAAAAGATAATACCTTCCAACCAATTGGAGGCTATTCAGGAATAACTAATCCAGTAAAGGATTTTTTTGGTCAATTTAGTAATAAAAAAACTCTTCAAAAAGAAACTGCGGCTAGAAAAGATTTAGCTGCAAAGATGGGTAATTTAACTGCTGTTTTAGAAGCTGTTAAAGCTGGTGGTGGTAAATTAGGTCAGGGGATGTACGATCGTTTAAAGCCGAATTTTCCTGATATAAAACATGATGATTATGAAACCATAAAAGAGAAAATGGGATCTATCAATAAAGAGATGGATACCTACTACAAAGCGGCAAAACTAAGTGCTGATTTAGGGATCAGTATAGATCCTAATGATGTAGATGAGATGGAAAATATGGCTCTTCAAGGTCAAGATATCAATATAGATTCAGGAGAAAATGGCCAAAATTTTATAGTAATGCAGGATCAAAACGGCCAACAAATTAAAATTCCTGCTAATGATGAGCAGGCTATTGAGGATGCAATCAAGGATGGTTTTAATGAGGTCTAAAAATGAGTAAATCTTATGATAAATATAGAGTAAAAGTTTCTCAGGATTTACCGGTAAAATCTTATGATAAATATAGGATTCAATCTCAAAAACAAGAAGAAGGAGATTCGTGGGCTGCTCTTCTAGGTAAATCAGCGTTAAAAGGACTGGGTTCTATTGCTGATCTTCCTAATCTAGCTGCGCAAGGAATAGAAGGGTTATCTAGAGGCCAAGCCGAATCAGAAAGAAGAAAAATGGCTCTAATGGGTTATCCTGGTTCAGACATAGAAACTCCCCAAATTAATACTTTAAGCTCTCGTATTCCGACTTATAGTGGTGCAAGACAATATATAAAAGAAAGAACAGGTTTTGATTTAGAACCTAAACCTACAACTGGCGGACAAAGAGTGGCATCGCATGCTGCTGAGTTTGCCGGTTCATTAGGACCATGGGGTTGGGTTGGTAAAGGAGCTGGTGCATTGAATGCCGCAAAATTAGCCCGCACAGGAGCTGCTATTGGCGCAACTAGTGGAGCGTTGCAAGAAGGCGGAGTTGATCCATTAGTTGCTGATCTTGGATCGGCATTTGCTTTGCCAACAGCTGCAAGAGGAATTTCAAGTTCTATAAAAGGAACTGGCAATTTATTAAACAGATTTACCAAAAGTGGTCAAGAAAAAGCTATAAAGAGTGCTGCAAGTGATATTCTAAAAGAAAAAGTAGGCGAAAAAAATATTCCAAGAGTACTTGAGAATTTAAATGCTCCCACTCCTTTTAATACTAAGCTTAATACTGCCGAACTAGCTCAAAATACAGGTATTTCAGGCCTTCATAGAGCTTTAGCCCCTAACATTCCGGCTATTGCAGAAAAGGAAGCTATTACCGATAGCATTATCAACAGACAATTAAATCAATTATCGCCTCAAATAGGTTTAGAACCGACCCAGCAAGGAGAAGCTATTAGAAATTATTTGTTTGGAGAATTGAAAAACAGAAAACAAGCCAGAACAAATGTTACAGAGCCTCTTTATCAAGAAGTAAATAAACTGAAGCAAGGTATTGATCTTCCAAATACACAAGCTTTTCTAAAAAGAGAAGGTGAATTTGCAAAAGGAGATATAAAAAATAATCTCAATTATGTTGAAGATATCATTAGAAGTAATGCGGTATCTAAAGGTGAGGCGCGAGGTTTTGATAAGTTATACGGTAATTTGGGACAAGGGGCACGATCAAAGCTTCAAAAAGAGGTTTTAGGTCAACCTGTACCAGCTGAACTAACAAACGCTTTAAAAGACATCTCTGGAAGAATTGGCGCAGCTAAAAAATCCGGTAATAATGAAGTGGTACGAGCTTTGTCGGAAGCCAAATCTAATATTCTTGCAGACATGGCCCAAATACCCGAGGAAGCAATAGCACGGTCTGCTTATGCTAAGTTATCTAAACCCGTTTCCGCTATCGAAAAAGAACCATTATTAGGAAAGATTGTTAAACAAGATACTTTTGGCCAGGAGTTTTTAACTTCTCCAGAGCAAATCCCCGACATGATATTGCGTGGTAGTTTAAATAATACAAAGGCTTTAATGGCCGAAGTAGGAAAAGATAAGAAAACTATTGATATGATAAGAGGCTCTGTAGTTGATAAGTTATTAAACACCTCTGAACTTGCTTCAGCTAATGCGCTAGGACAACAGAATCTTTCATACAACAAAGTAAATAATTTTTTAAAGAAGAACAAAGGAAAGCTTCAATATATTTTTGATGAAAATCAGATTAAGGTTTTAGATGATGTGAAAAGCGTTTTAAAAAGGCGAAATATGGTTGCAACGGTGGGGAGAGCCGTTGGCTCTAACACCCAGTCGCAAACTACTCTTTTAGAAAATCTTACTAACCCTGTAAAACAATCTATCGGGAAGAAAATTATAAATAAAATACCGGGTGGGAAATATTTAACGCCAGTATATGAGTTATCTAAAAATTATGAAAAGCAACAAATAACACGTCTATTAGAACAAGCGTTGCTAGAGCCTGACATGGCTAAGTTGCTCTTAACCCCTGTAAGTTCTATTAAAAATGAGGCGAGTTTAAAGTCAATTCTAACAAAGGTTGGCATTCCTACAACAGCTTACTCTTTAAATAGCCAAAGACAAAGAGAGGGAAAATAATATGAATTATAATTCTCTACGTCTTCAAATACAAAATTACTCAAATAGAACTGACCAATTTTTTATCGACCAGATTCCTGATTTTATTAATCAAGGAGTGAATCGAATTTATTCAGAAGCAAAAAGTATAGGATTTGAAAAAGTTTTAAACGGGAACTTGGTATTAAACAATCCATTACTAGCAAAGCCAGCGGATTGGAAAGAAACAGTTAGCTTTAGTCTAATTGATGATAGATTAAATCCAGCTCCTACATCTTTTTTACTACTAAGAAGTTTAGAGTTTTGTAAAAGCTATTGGCCAAAGACGGTTCTGACAGGAACGCCAGAATTTTATGCTAATGCTTTAGAGTATAATAATTTTTTCTTTGCGCCTACCCCTGATTACGCATATCCACTGCAATTGATTTATCTTGCACTGCCTTTATTTAATGCCCAAAACCCTGAAAACTTTTTAACTTTAAGATATCCAAGTTTGCTTTTATATGCTTGCCTGCTTGAAACAATCCCGTTTTTAAAAGACGATGAACGCGTGCAGGTGTTTGAAACTTTATATAGTCGTGCTTTGCAGAGCGTAAACAAAGATGCACAAAAACTTTACACTGATCGTATTTCAAAGAGGGATAAAGACTAATGACAGCTAATCTTTACCCATTAATATATAGCCCTGGTATTCAAAGAGACGGGACTCAGTTTCAATCTGAGTATTGCCTTGATGGACAATGGATTAGATTTCAACGAGGAAAAGTTAAAAAGATAGGAGGAATGAAAGGGGCTCGTACCATATATGGAGCTGAGAGAGTTACTAATTTAACAATTTTTCCTTGGGAACGAGGGGGAATTTTAATTTTTCTTTGTAGTGAACAAGGGCTTGCTGCCCAAATTAATTCCCCTGATTGGGCATTCGCAGCTAATAATAATTTATTAAATGCTGCATTCCCTCCAACAGTTTTGTGGGAGACGGAAACTGTTATTGACAAAGGATCTAGTAAAGCTTTCATAGTATTTATGAAAACTAATAATGCGCTTGATATAACCCAGAATTCTGCATCTGAGTTTTTTACAAAAGAAATTAATCAAGCCCTTAATGGCCTGGTCGAACGGGATGTTCTTCAGGGAGTAAATCCTCTAATTAATGGCGGTTTATGTTTTTCAGCTCCTTATCTTTTTTTATACGGCTCTAACGGTCTGGTTCAATATAGCCAATCAGCTAATCCTTTTGTTTTTGCAGGAGCGGATAGCGGGGCTTTGACAATATCGAAAGACAAAGTGATTTATGGTCGTCCAATTCGGGGCGGTTCTAATAGCCCTTCTCTTCTTTTTTGGACATTATCCTCTGTAGTACGAGTGACAAACATAGGTGATAAAGCCGTACTTTTTAAAAATGATGTGATCTCTACCAGCTCGTCTATTTTATCTAGTAAATGCGTGGTTGAGTATGATGGGTTATTTTTCTGGCCCGGTACTGATAGATTTTTTGTTTATAACGGTATTGTTCAAGAAATGGATAACCGAATGAATCTAAATTATTTTTACGATAATATAGATATGGAAAGACGTCAGCAAGTTTTTGGCGTAAAGAATACAAAATATGGTGAAATATGGTGGTTTTACCCAGTAAGAGGAGTTGCCGGAGCTAATTCAAGAGCCATTGTTTATAACAAAAGAGAGAACTTTTGGTACGACACGGCTATTTCTAGAACTGCGGGCGTATTTTCTCCTGACTTTGGCTTTATGAGTACCTATGGACGGGCTCTTGTTAATCCTAGCGGTAACCAAAATATTTGGAGACATGAATTCGGAGTAGTGCAAGATGAGGCAGCAGGGGGGGGGCGCAGTATAGCACCAATACCCTCCTCTTTTACTACTCCTATATTTTCATGGGTAGCATTTCCGCCCAAACCAAACAGAGGTACAATGCCCTC
>Ga0315270_10000213_pt1 | contig 33713 bp, 34 predicted proteins | sample C1_bottom_MG_FD_204932 | JGI IMG/M metagenome (GOLD analysis project Ga0315270, IMG submission 204932) | Sediment microbial communities from Yellowstone Lake, YNP, Wyoming, USA - C1_bottom | ecosystem: Environmental > Aquatic > Freshwater > Lake > Sediment | place: USA: Wyoming | collected... | reverse complement strand
GCAAACTAAAAACTGACAACGAGAATTCAAACGCTCAGACTACTTCAAAACTTTAAGCAGAACACACACCAATTACCGCAGGGCCCAACTAAAAATAGGCAACAAAACCGCGAGGCACCAATGTCGCCTATATCGGATAATGTTGTCAAGTAAAGATATATAATTATTGTTTTTCATGATATTAGAATTAAATAAAAATCAATGCGATCTTCAGAGGCAACCTAAAATTTCTCGGTTGGTACTTAATGTAAGTTCTCAACATGTTGATAAGTTGCCCTAAAATACATAAATATGCAAAATATGTCGCCTATATCAGCGCTATCAGTTTGTGTTGAGATTAAAGCTCTATTTTTCATGATATTAATAATAAATAATGCTGGACATCCAATATAGAAGAACCTAAAATTTCGCGGATGGAAGCTCATTTGGTCACTCAAGATTCACCTAAGTTGCTCGACAAAATGCGTGCAGAAATTCGTGTGCGTCACTATAGCATCCGAACTGAGGAAACGTACTTGGATTGGGCTCGTCGATTTATACTTTACCATGATAAACAGCATCCTAAAGATTTGGGCGCTGATGAAGTTCAGGCCTTTTTGAGTTATTTGGCACTTGAGCGCAACGTTTCGTCATCAACACAGAATCAAGCCAAGTCTGCCTTATTGTTTCTCTATCGTGATGTGTTAAAAATTGAGCTGCCCTGGCTGGATGAGATTGTTTCGGCCAAGAATGGCAAGCGTTTGCCTGTGGTATTAACACTTGGTGAAATTAGGCGTTTGTTGAATGGTATGTCAGGCCCGATGGGTTTGGTTGCGACTTTGCTGTATGGCACGGGTATGCGCTTGCTTGAGGGCTTGCGTTTACGGGTGAAAGATATTGAGTTTGAACGTCGCGAAATAATTGTGCGAGAGGGCAAGGGGAATAAAGATCGTGTGACCATGCTCCCTGAAAATCTGATTCTGCCATTGCAGACGCACCTGCAAAAAATCAAGGCATTGCACGAGCGTGACCTGGAAGCCGGTTTTGGCGAAGTGTATATGCCTAACGCGTTAGCACAGAAATATCCGAAAGATGCCAAGTCGTGGGCATGGCAGTTTGTTTTCCCCTCTACTGTTCGCTCAATTGATCCGCGTTCGGGTATTGAGCGCAGACATCATGTTTATGAGGCAAGTGTGCAACGCGCTGTGCGCGAGGCAGCCAAGGTTGCCGAGATACACAAGGTTGTTACGCCACATATTTTGCGGCATTCATTTGCCACACATTTGTTACAGGCCGGCTACGATATTCGCACAGTTCAGGAGCTGCTCGGGCACACAAATGTGGAAACGACGATGATTTATACCCATGTGTTAAACAAGGGTGGCAAAGGAGTGAAGAGCCCACTGGATGTTTTTTAATGATGCGATTTATTTATTATGGATGAGAATAGTTGGTGTAGCTAATGGAAAAAAAGGGTCAAAGTTGAATTTTGCAGGGGAATAAAACCATGGTGCTTGTAAAAATCAGCCGCATTTTTAACTTTAGCATCCACGACCATAGCGTATGCGGCGCTTTCTGAGCTGACAGTTCGGGCCAGCGCATCGGCCAGTAATGCACCACCGAGACCAATCCCTTTGTAGTTCTGGTCGACTGCCAGTCGTCTCATCCGCACTGCTGGTAGTGTGGGATATCGCGGCAGTTTTTTACCTATGATGAGTAGGTCAGTCAATAATATGCTTGCCGCCGCCAGTGTGTAGTAACCCGCAATTTCATCATTTTGAGTAAGTGCCTCAAAGCATGCTGCTATCCTACGCGACCTGCTGATGAAAATAATGGTACCAACGGTACAGAGGCACATTTAAAAGCAGTGCGAATATGCGTTGTATCTAAAATTGATAAATACAGGTTGATTTTACGCATGAACCGGATAACAATTTTTGACGGCGTGCAAAAGTACGTTTCAAAGCTTGTGTGGGTTTGGGTGGTGATAACAGGGCTTGGGCAAAACGCTCCTGATCTGAAATAGAGAGGTTAACGATGCCTGCTTCTTGAGTGGCAGATATGACAAAATCAGTCATGGAACGTCCTTGGATTTCGGGAGCATGTTTGAGCTGATTGTGCAGTTCTGTTCTAATTCTGGCTTCTAGCCGTGCTGTGGTGGTTGGCATCGTATTAAGCGCATTTTTGTTACTGTACGGCGCTGTTGCCGGATTGATCAAACGTGTTTCCAACTGGATTTGTTGCACAATATTTCAATTCGAGGAGGGTAGTACTGAAGATGATCGAGAAAATCTCGTCTTGAAACCGGTAAAGCTTTAGTACGCTACAGCCCGTATAGTCATGGTGCTTTTATAAAGCCTGACATCCATCCGACTTAAAAATGACATCCCCAGCAACATCTCTTCACCCAGATTAGGAATAATAGACGCGGCCACATCATGCGCTTCAATACCGCCAAGTTTGATGCTTGCCAGCCGGGTGACATACGCAACGGTGTCACCATTCGCAGTGCTGGATCGCACGGCATTCATACTGTGCAACCCAAGTTTGTTTGCCAGGCTGGCTGAGATGGCCACATCGGTGGCGCCGGTATCAACCAGTACGGGGGTTTTGATGCCATTGATAAATGCTTCAGCACGATAGTGGCCGCTCAAGTCACGTTTTAAAATCACCTCAGCAGATTGCGAAAGCGTTTCGGCGGTGTTGGGGTTAACCTTGCCGTTCATAAAATAAAACATCACACTCGCCAGGCTTAACCAAATGGCGACGATGAAGAGGGTCTTGAACGGGCTAGCGTTAGGGTGCGCCATGCATTACAGCGGATGTTGCTGCGCATTCAGCGCCAGTTTTTGTATATAGTGCGAAAATTCGGGGTCTTCGCCGCGCAACAGGGTGGGTAGCGCGGTGCGGAAATCGGTGCGTGCACACCATTCGCCCATATAGTCTTCCCACGAACGCCAACGCCTTAATTGTTTTTCTGCCATCTTGTCTTCATACAACAACAGGTAGGCGCGTTCAAATAACGAAATAAGCATGCTGAAAATAATAAACATGCGTTCGCGCTGCTCGTCAGATAACGAGGTGGTTTCTTCGGTGGCAAACAGGCGCAGGTCGGGGTTTTCGAGTGCGATTTTTAAAAATTCCTGATAGTTGTCCGACAGTAATTGGTAGACCTCTTCTTCTTCGTTATTGCGCTCTTTGCGTTGTTCAAAAACAAATACGCCTATCGCCAACGGTAAGCCAATGACTGTCACAACAAAACTGAGCATCTCCCACATGTCTTTATAGACCAGTATAAATTCCATGATTTATACCAAACCCATCATGACAAGCGCGACAAACGCGGCAAACAAAACAAAATGACTGATCCCTTCAATCGCATTGGTTTCGCCATCGTGCAAATTGTTCATCACGGTAAGAAAAGTCAGCAACAGCATCCCGGCCTGAAGCGGTGTGAGTGCCATCACGATGCGGTCTCCCTCAATCAGGGCAATTGTCTCAATCACCGGTAGGGTGAGCAACACCGTGGCAAGTGAGGCACCCAACGCGATGTTAACCGTCGTCTGCATTCGGTCTTTTTGCGCCGCTCTGAGTGCGGTTAAAATTTCCGGGCTGGCCGAGATGAGCGCAACCAAAACAGCGGGAATTGCCTTGGGCAAACTGCTGCCCTTCAACCCCGCATCCAGTAATACCGACATGACCTCCGACAGCAGGCCAACCAATATAATTGCACTTAGCATGATAATAATATGCATCGCGGTTGGGCTGTGAACTTCGTCATGTGCTTCTTCTTTTGAGCCTTCGGAATATTCAAAAAACGTGCGGTGTTCCACCGTTTGCAAACGCAAAAAAGACAGATACATAATAGACATGGTGAAAATGGAAAATGCGGAATATATTTTCCATTGCGTTTCGGGCACAAAATCAGGCACGAACATACCCACCCCGATGGCGACCAGTAGCATGGCGATGTAAGAGTTGGCCGAGTCTAAATTATATTTTGAGCTACCGTGCTTCAGTCCGCCCACAATCGCCGCCAGTCCCAAAATGCCGTTTATATCAAACATGATCGCAGAAAAAACCGTGTCGCGTGCCAGAGTAGGGTTGGGCTCTCCATGCAACAGCACGATCAGAATAACCACCTCAACTGAAACGGCAGCAAGGGTCAGGACAAGTGTTCCATAGGGTTCGCCAAACCGTATTGCCAGTACTTCGGCATGGTGGCTAATGCGGAAGGCAACGCTGATAATGGCAACAAGTATGACCAGCAAACCGGCCCATAGCATGATGCCTCCCCGGTTTATCAGGGCATGTTCAGCAGCGGTGCCCAAGAAAAAGATAAGCAGCGCGAAACCGATTGGAAGTTCTGATTTAAGATATTTCATTGACTGTAATTGTAAGTGGAAGGTTGGGCGTGTCCTGCCATTGTTTTATTGCAGATCAAGGTGCGGGTTTGATTGAATACTCAACGAGGTCCAGTAGTGAGTCTGTATAGGGCTGGCCCAGGCTGATGGTTCCTCTGTCCTTCAGGATTGCATCTTCATGATTGATGCAGGTGATGGCTCTATCACTGCTGCGAATAAAACTGCCATTACTGCTGTGGTCATACAATATAAAATTTCCTGCTTTGAATTCGATATGTGCATGTTGGCGTGAAACGAAATCATTCTTAACGATGATATGGCACGTATCATCGCGTCCCAGTTGCAGCTTTTTATTTTTTTCGCTCACGGTGTAAGGGTCATTGCGGTAGGTGAGGATGAGCTCAATCCCCTCTGCAGGTGGCTTGCGATAGGCAGACATGCCGATGCGCGTACTCCCCATGTCTTCGAGTTCCCACATGACCTGGTGGATATCAATTTGTTGTTGTTTGCCCTTGATATCGGCGCGCAGTATTTTGCGTACCTTGTCTTGCACAGAAAGGGGCAAGGCATCGACCGCTGCGCCGGTGGTTAATATTTGGCTGGCGCGGGTGATGGCAGCCACCCGCGAGGCTACATTGACCGTATCACCATACACGTCGCCGTCTTCGCAGATGACATCACCATAATGAAAACCAATGCGCACATACATCGCATTGTCGGTGCTGCGGTTATCGGTTTTGATGGCCATCTGCATCTCGCAAGCCGCGTTCATCGCCTGCTCTGCCGAGGGAAAAGTGCATAAAATTTCATCACCGATGGTCTTGATCATGGTGCCGTTATGCGTGGCCAGTGCGCTCTTCAAAATAAAGATGCAGCGGGCGATCAACAGGCGTGCTTTTTGGTCGCCCAGCTTTTCGTAAAGGGCGGTGCTGCCGCTGATGTCGGCAAATAGCACAGCAAGTTTTTGGGTTTGTGCAGTCATGAAATGAGACGATTAATTACCCGTTAACGCCGAACATCATATGCCTGGCCACAAATTTTTTCATACCCGGCAAACTGTCTAACAAGCTCAGTGATGCAGCACGGGCGGTAGAAAGCAGGGTCAAGTCATTGGAGAATAATTTTACCAGACCGTCAGTAAAACGTATGCCGGCATTGCGGTCAAGTTTTCTGGCGTTTTTATAGTCGGCAAGCATTGTTGCAGAGCCCAGGTTGTCGGGTGTACTGCTCAAGACAGTTTGTGCCAGCACCCAGGCATCACGCAGCCCCAGGTTAAAACCTTGGCCGGCTACCGGGTGCAACGTTTGTGCCGCGTTGCCGATCAACACCGTGTGCGGCAGTGTGGTGTCGGGTGCACGTTTGAGTTTCAGCGAAAAGGTACTGCGATTGCCCACGCTCAAGAAACGGCCCACGCGATCGCCAAAGTGCTGGTGTAGCTGGGTCAGCAGGGTGTTGTCGTCCCACTGCAGCATGGTTTCAACCAGGGTATTCGGCACGGTCCACACCAGCTCGTAGCCACCCTTGTAAGGCAGCAAAGCAAGCGGGCCATGTGTTGTAAAGCGTTCGTAAGCGGTGCTCGGTTTAGGCTGACTGCAGGTAACGTGGGCAATGATTGCACTCTGGCCGTAATCATGCACTTCAGCGGGGTAGCTTGCCTCCAGGGTTTTACCGCCGTCAGCCACCACCACCAAACGTGCAGACAGATGTTTTTCGACCCCCGCCTGCTGATAAACGATATCGGCACCATGCGTTGTATTGTTCAGGAGGGTCACACTGGCGCCGCCCTGAAAATCCACCCTGGACTGTGCCAGCGCGGTTTGCATGGCTGCTTGTATAGCGGTGTAGGGCAACACATAGCCCAGCTCGGGTACGTCCAGTTTAGCGGACTCCAGCAAGGTGCGGCCAAAGGAATTTTTTTGCGAGATGTGGATGGCTTTGATGGGAGAGACGTCAGGCAAGGCGTCCCATACGCCCAGTCGCATCAAGAGCAGGCGGCTACCATAGGATAGTGCCAGGGCACGGGGGTCAGGGTTGATTTCAGCCGCATTGCGCGCTTCGAGCAGGCTGACCTGCAAACCGCTGTCGCGCAGGGCAAGCGCCAGTGCCGCACCTACCGGGCCGCCGCCAATGATCGCGATGTCGGAAATATCAGCCATGTTGCTGCATTAACGCTTCAATTTCTGCCACCGTTTTGGGAACGGCATGGGTGAGAATTTCACAGTCACCTGGGGTAATGGCCACATCATCCTCAATCCGGATTCCAATGTTCCACAATGCTTCGGGAACATTGTCCGCAGGCCGAATATACATGCCCGGCTCCACGGTCAACACCATGCCTTTTTGCAGCCCGCGCCAGTCGCCATCAAGTTTGTAGTTGCCGACATCGTGCACATCCATTCCCAGCCAGTGGCCGGTGCGGTGCATATAAAAGCGTTTGTAGTCGCCGTTTTCAAGGATGCCTTCCACGCTCCCGCTGCACAGCTTGAGATCGAGCATGCCTTGTATAAGCACCCGCAGCGCATCGTCATGCGGCTGATTCCAGTGTTTTCCCGGACGGGCGGCGGCGATCGCGGCGGCTTGTGCGGCCAGTACAATTTCATACACGTCTTTTTGTGCCGTACTAAATTTTCCATTCACCGGAAACGTGCGTGTAATGTCGGCGGCATACCCATCGAGCTCGCAGGCCGCGTCGATTAACAGTAAATCACCGTTTTTGAGGATACTGTTATTGCTGATGTAATGCAGTACGCAAGCATTGACCCCACCCGCAACGATGGAGGTATACGCAGGGCCTTGCGCACCGCTGCGGCGAAACTCATGCAACAGCTCGGCCTCGATTTCATATTCCATTTTGCCCGGTTGGGTGGCTCGCATGGCACGCACTTGGGCCGCCGCTGAGATGGTAGCGGCACGGCGCATGGTGTCGAGCTCGTCCGTGTCCTTAAAAAGCCGCATCTCGTCGAGCAACATGCGCACATCGTGTATTTCATTGGGTGCGGTGATACCGCTACGGGATTGTGTTTGTACCCGAGCGCGCAGCGCAAGAATTCGGTCATCCCACACGGAATGGGCACCCAGGGGATGGAACAGCGCAGGCTGGTTGCCCATCAGCTCGGTGAGTTTGTCATCGAGTTGAGAAATGGGGTAGGCAGCATCAAAACCAAACATTTTGCGGGCGCCTTCGGGCCCATGACGGAAGCCGTCCCAAATTTCCCGCTCCATGTCTTTTTCGCGACAGAACAGGATGGACTGCGGATTTTCACCCGAGAGTAGCACCAGCACAGCTTCCGGCTCGTCAAAACCGGTGAGGTAATGGAAGTGGCTGTCAAAGCGGTAGGGATAGTGAGCATCACCATTGCGCAATGCTTCAGCTGAGGTGGGAATGACGGCGATGCCGCGCTGCATTTGCTGGAGCAGGCGAGCACGGCGTTGATGATAGCGGGTTTGATCAAGCATGGTGGTGTCAGACTGTATTAATGCCCTGTATTGTGCGGTGCTCGCAACGCATTGTCGAGCTGTTGCAAGCGCTGCGGCGTACCAACATCGACCCAATACCCCTTGAAATGTTCCCCACTTACCTTGCCTTGTGCGATTTGTTCGCGCAATAGCGGAGCGAGCGGGGCAATGTCACCCGGGGTGATTGCTTTAAATAGTGTGGGGCTATAAATGCCGATGCCACTAAAAGTGAGGCGGGGTGTGTCATCGATGATGCGCCCATCATGTAAACCAAAGTCACCTTTGGGGTGTTGCTCGGGATTATTCACCATCACCAGATGAGCGCTATCTTGCCCGAGTCTGAGTTGGGCGGCGAGTTCGGGCAAGCGAGCAAAATCATAATTGCAATAAACATCCGCATTGATGACGGCAAAGGGCGTGTTACCCAGCAGGTGCAGTACGTTGGCAATGCCACCGGCGGTTTCAAGCGCGGTGCGTTCGGCAGAGTAATGAATCGAAACGCCAAACCGTTTTCCATCTCCCAGTGCAACTTCAATTTGTTGGCCAAGGTGCGCGTGATTGATGATCAGGTCCGTTAACCCCGCGCTCGCCAGCCTGTCGATGTGCCACTCGATAAGGGGCTTGCCACCTGCTTCAAGTAAGGGTTTGGGTATGAGGTCGGTAAGTGGGCGCATACGCTCACCCCGTCCCGCTGCCAATAACATGACTTTCATGAATTAGGAATGTTCACGTTGCAACTCAAAAAAGTATTATTCAGGATTCTAGAAAATAAAGGCGGTGTCAAAAGGTATAACCCACTTCTGGTTTGTTAGGCTCCAGTTCATCCAGGAGGTGTAGCAGTGGTTTAAGGTCGTTATAGCGTTCGCAGGCCCGACGCAAGTAACTCATTACCACGGGCAAATCTTTCAAATAACCATCTTTGCCATCGCGGTGATAGAGGCGCGCGAATATACCCAGCACTTTAAGGTGACGCTGCACGCCCATCCATTCATAGTCGCGATAAAAAGCGCCAAAATCTTCATGCACCGGTAACCCGGCTTTGCGTGCACTTTCCCAGTAGCGAATGATCCAATCCAGCACATCCGCTTCACGCCAACTGATGTAGGCGTCTTTAAAAAGCGAAGCCACGTCATAGGTAATCGGCCCGTATACGGCATCCTGAAAATCCAAAATACCGGGGTTGGGGGAGCTCACCATCAGGTTGCGTGAATGGTAGTCGCGATGGACATAAACACGGGGTTGAGCCAGGTTATTTTGCACGATGCGCTGAAAGATATTTTCCAGTGTGGTGGTTTGTTTGTCGGTGAGCGTGAGTTTTAAATGCTGGCCGATATACCATTCGGGGAAGAGGCGCATTTCGCGCATTAGCAACGTTTCGTCATACAGTGGTAATACGTTTTCCTGACTGGCCAGTTGAATTTTTACCAGCGCATTGCAGGCATCACCATAGAGCGCTTTGGGGTTGTCCGAGTTGAGGGCCTGCAAATAGGTGGTATTGCCAAGATCACTCAAGAGTAAAAATCCCTGCTCCAGATTTTTTGCAATAATCGTAGGCACATGCACACCCGCTTTGGCAAAAAGCTGGGCGACGGTGATAAATGGGTGACAGTTTTCGTGTTCTGTCGGCGCATCCATGGCCACCAGTGTGTGGTCGTTGAAGGTGGCCCTGAAATAGCGCCTGAAACTGGCATCGGCAGAAGCAGGTGCCAGCGTGAAAGGTTGATCTGGGTACAGGCTCTTTAGCCAATCATGGAGGAGTTGTTGTCGTTTCATGGAGTTTATCCAGCCCTAGGTTTGCCTTATTCACGGATTTGTGAGATTTTATCACCTTAATTTGCAATCACGGCACCATGCGCTTTCGTTTTTTTCTGTTTTATCTTTCCATCTTCGTTGCAAACGCAACCTGCAGCCAAGCGCAGGAAGATGTGTTGCCTTCGAAAACGATTGTACCCGGCATTAAATCTCCTGATCCTGTGACGCAGAACAAAAAATCCTCATCCAAAAAAAAGGAAGCACCAACTGTGATCACGGCAGAAGGTGTGGAAGCGAAAGATGGTCAGGTGATGGAAGCAACAGGAAATGCTGAAATCCGAAAAGACAATCAGTTCATCCGCGCAGATCATTTGTTATTTCTGCAAGAGACCAATGAAGTATTTGCGGATGGTTCGGTACGCCTTGAACAGCCAGGTGTTACCTTGTCGGGCCCCGGCTTCAAGTTGAATCTGGATAGCAGCACCGGTGAAATGACGCAGCCCTCGTTTGTATTCACCGAGGCTCAGGTGAGGGGCGATGCCGAAATTGTGCGTATTGAGAGTAAACAAAAATATACTTTTGAAAAGTCCAGCTATACCAGCTGCCCTGTTGGTAATGATGACTGGTTGTTACGGATGAGTGAGCTGGAATTGGACCGTAATTCTCAAATAGGCACGGCATACAATGCGCGCATCGAATTTATGGGTGTGCCGGTACTCTATACACCGTGGATGAACTTTCCCCTGACTGACCGACGCAGGTCGGGTTTGTTGGGCCCGGTATACAGCAATAGTAATAGAGGCGGAAGTGAATTTACCCAGCCGATTTACCTGAATATAGCCAGTAATTTTGATGCTACCGTGTCACCCCATTTTATCGAGAAGCGCGGCGCGTTATATGATAATGAGTTTCGTTATCTCGGGAATAGTTTCACCGGAAAATTTGAATATGGAGAAATAGTAAATGACAAATTGGCGTTGCGCGATCGTTCGCATGCCTCGTTGGTGCATAGCCAAGACTTTGGCGCAGGTATAACCGGATCATTAAATTTAAACTCAGCATCGGACGATGCCTATTCCCGTGATTTTTATTCGGATCCGGCGATCGCAACCAATAAAAATTTACTGCGTGAAGGCGCATTGTCATATACCGGCGGGGGTTGGTGGTCGGTGTCTGCTCGTGCACAAAGTTACCAGACCTTGCAGGATCCCGATCCTACGGCGGTGGTCGATATTCCTTATCGCCGTTTACCCCAGGTAAATCTGGGTGCACAGCGTGTAATTGCCGGCGCGATCACTACCTTTAATTCGGAGTATGTTGAATTTGATCATCCAACGAAAGTGAATGGAACACGAGTGGTACTGAATCCCGGTGTGGCGGTTCCTTTGGTGAATGATCCCGCCTATTACCTGACGCCCAAGATGACAGTGCATTACACACAGTATGCGATGGGGGCCAATAATGCTGACACCATTCTTAAATTTGAGCGAACCGTGCCCATCTATAGCCTGGATAGTGGAATGACGATGGAACGTGATTTTGCCGTGAATGGAAACGGGTATGTGCAAACACTTGAGCCGAGAATTTTTTACGTCAATATTCCCTATGTGGATCAAAGTAGATTACCCAATTTTGATTCTGCAAAAGCCGTATTTAGCTTTGTGCAAATGTTCACCGAAAACCGTTTTTTGGGCAGTGACCGTATTGGTGATGCGGACCAGGTTACCACGGCGTTGACTTCACGAATTCTGGATGCAGATAATGGCAGGGAGCTTTTGCGCGTAGCGATAGGTGAACGTTTTAGTCGAGTAACACCACGAGTGTTGTTGGATGCAGATACAACTACGACCAACCAGTCCGATGTGTTACTGAGTGTTGCCGGCAAGGTCTCAAATTCTCTAAGCCTGGATAGCCTGGTTCAGTATAACCCCAACAATTCACGAACCGAGATGTTTGCGGCGACTGCTCAATACCGGCCGGAAGCTGGAAAAGTGTTTAATTTGGGGTATCGCTATACCTTCGATTCGAATCCCAAAAATACGGTGAAACAACTCGATCTGTCCACCCAATGGCTGGTTGGCGGGCGTTGGCATATCGTGGCACAGACGCAGTACTCCCTGCAGGCGGAGCGTTCAGTTCTGGCGCTGGCCGGTGTTGAATATATCAAGGACTGTTGGGCATTTCGATTCGGCGCGAATCAATTTGTTACCGCCAGCCAGGAGACGCAAACCGGTTATTTCTGGCAGCTTGAATTGAGAGAATTGTTGCCTATCGGCACAGACACGTTGACCCAGTTGAAAAGAAGTATCCCTGGATACACCGTATTAAGTGAACGCCAGCGTTATAATCCTCCTGTTCAGAGTCAGCCGTAATCACTTAATATTTTTTTCGAAAGTATATTTTATGCAGTGCAGTAAATGGATCAAGGTGTTGTTGTTAATTCTTTTAGGCGTGAACGGTGTTGACGCGAGTGAAACACCAGCAGTGAAAACTAAAGGTGATGTTATCGATTACATCACCGTGGTGGTGAATGACGACGTCATTACACGACACGAACTTGACACCTATCTGAACAAAATTAAACAGCAACTCAAAAAACAGGGCACCCCTCTGCCCGCGGCCAAGGAGCTGGAAAAACAAGTGTTGGAACGTATGATTATGGATATGGTGCAATTACAGTTTGCCAAAGAATCGGGTGTGCGTATTGATGATGCGCAACTGGATAAGGCGTTGGGGCGAATTGCACAACAGAATAAATTTCCATCGCTGGTAGCATTCAGAGAGAAAATTGAGAAGGAAGGTGTCGATTTTAAAAAATTTCGTGATGAAATACGCAATGAGATAACCTTTGCTCGGTTACGGGAGCGCGAGGTAGACAGCAAGTTGGTTGTAAGCGATAACGAGATCGAGAATTATCTTGAAATGCAAAAAAAGCTGGATGGAAAAAACGAGGAGTTGGAATTGGCCCATATTCTGATCCAGATTCCTGAACAGGCGAGTGCGGAAAAAATTCAGGGAAGTAAAAATCGTGCAGAACAGGCATTGGCCCAGTTACGCAACGGTGCACCGTTTGCCCAGGTTGCGGCTGGTTCTTCAGATGCTCAAGATGGCTTACAGGGTGGGAGTTTGGGTTGGCGCACTACGGACCGTCTGCCATCCATATTTCAGGACGCTCTCAAAAATTTAAAACCCGGAGAAACCAGCAGTGTGCTGCGTAGCCCCAATGCATTTCATATTATTAAACTATTAAACAAGCGCAGCAAAGATTCACCGGTGATTATCACGCAAACCCATGCGCGTCATATCTTGATCAAAACCAGTGAGGTGGTTTCAGAAAACGAAGCGAAGAATCGTTTGGCAGAAATTAAGCGACGTATCGAGACGGGTGCCGATTTTGCGGCGCAAGCAAAGCTTTATTCTGAGGACGGCAGTGCTGCCCAGGGTGGCGATCTGGGCTGGGTATCGCCGGGTGCGTTTGTTCCCGAATTTGAGCGCACCATGAATGACCTGAAAATGGGACAGTTGAGTGATCTGGTGCAAACGGAATTTGGCTGGCACTTGATACAAGTGTTGGAGCGCCGCAATGCTGATGTCAGCGTAGAGCAAAAGAAACAACAGGCCAGTATGGCGATACGTTCGTTCAAATCAGATGAAGCCTTCCAGGATTGGTTGAGACAGTTGCGTGATCGCGCCTTTATTGAGTACCGCTCTACTGCCGTAAAATAATGAAACCCGCATCCAGGCTATTGGCTGTCACAGCGGGCGAACCGGCTGGCATAGGTGCTGACTTGTGTTTGCAGTTGTCCCAACAAACACACGAATTTCCATTCGTGGTGATATGCGACAAGCAACTGTTAAAGCAGCGTGCCAGGCTGCTCAATATGTCTGTTCATATACATGATTACGATGCAGGAAATATTTCATCATTACCGCTCGGTAGTTTGCGTGTGCTGGATATACCTGCGCCTCAGCCCGTTATTGCGGGTAAATTAAACTCTGCTAACAGCCCCTATGTTATGGCATTGTTGCGGCGTGCAGTGCAAGGATGCCTGGACGCGGAATTTGCAGCAATGGTGACGGCTCCGGTGCATAAGGGCGTAATCAATGACGCGGGTATGTTGTTTACCGGTCATACCGAATTTTTAGCCGAGTTAACCCGCACACCTTTGGTGGTAATGATGCTTGCCGGTGGTGGAATGCGTGTCGCACTGGCGACGACGCATTTAGCTTTGCGTGCAGTAGCGGATGCAATAACGGGGGAATTACTTGAAAAAATACTTACCATTATGCAAGCCGATTTACAGCGTCGTTTTGGTATCGCACATCCCCGCATTTTAGTGGCAGGTTTGAATCCCCATGCGGGCGAAGGCGGTTATTTGGGTCGCGAAGAAATTGACGTGATAATTCCCACGCTCAATAAACTCCGTGAAGAAGGGATGGACGTGAGCGAGCCGTTGCCGGCCGACACGCTGTTTACGCCACACCGGTTAGCGGAATGTGATGCCGTACTGGCCATGTACCACGATCAGGGTTTGCCGGTATTGAAACACGCGAGTTTTGGTGCCGGGGTGAATATTACCTTGGGTTTGCCGATCATCCGTACTTCGGTCGACCATGGCACCGCGCTGGATCTGGCAGGCAAAGGTCGCGCGGATGGCGGCAGTCTGCTTGAGGCTATGCATGTGGCAACCCGGATGGTGGCTTGCGAGCGCAGTTTGATGCGCGGCGGACAATAGGTGTATTTCAAGTATCAGACACCCGGTTGGTTACGGTTTAACAACGTGTGCATGCAGTGCAACATCCGTCTTTAAAATTTAATTAAATATCAAAAATAATGCACATAGCCAGAAAACGTTTTGGCCAGAATTTTCTGGTGGATGAACAAATTATTGCCGACATTATTCGCGCAATTCATCCTCAGGAAAACGACACCATGGTCGAGATTGGACCTGGGTTGGGTGCCTTGACGCGTCCGTTGGTGAGGCAACTCAGGCAGTTGCACGTGGTGGAAATCGACCGCGACATTATCAAGCGTCTGGAAAATGACTATGCAAAAAACACGCTGGTCATTCATGCCGGAGATGCGCTCAAGTTTGATCTGGCAGAAATTCCCGGCCCTTTGCGTATTGTTGGTAATCTTCCCTACAACATTTCGTCACCGCTACTCTTTCATTTTGCCAGCTTCGCCGATCGCATTATCGATATGCATGTTATGCTGCAAGATGAAGTGGTTGAGCGCATGGTGGCGGAACCTTCGACGCCAGCATATGGACGCTTGTCAGTGATGTTGCAACACCGCTTTTATATGGAAAAATTACTCGATGTACCACCAGAATCTTTCAGGCCATCACCCAAGGTGAACTCTGCCATCGTGCGCATGATTCCCCTGCCTTTAAAAGAAGTGCTGGTGAAAAACGGGCAACAGTTTTCTGCCATTGTGGCAGCCGCTTTTGGCCAGCGGCGCAAGACCTTGCGCAATACCTTGAAAGCTTATTTGGTAGACGTGGATTTTGAGCAGTTGGGAATTGATGCGCAATTACGGGCAGAAAATCTGGGTGTTGCGGAGTTCGCGCGGATAACCGATTTTGTTGCTGACAAGGCCTAACGGTTTTTCTTCTGTATAAATTCTATCAAGTAGCCGTCAGGATCTTCGATAAACGCCAGGATGGTTGTACCATGCTGCATAGGACCCGCCTCACGCTTGATTTTTCCACCTCGTAGTTTTACCTGCTCGCAGGCTTTATAGGCATCGTCAACTTCGATTGCGATGTGTCCATAGGCATTGCCTTTGTCATAGTGGGTGACACCCCAGTTATATGTTAGTTCAAGCGCTGCAGCTTCTGCTTCATCCTGATAACCGATGAATGCCAGGGTAAACTTACCTTCAGGATAGTCTTTACGTCGCAACAGGCGCATTCCAAGTACTTCGGTATAAAAAGCGATAGATGTTTCCAGATCACCCACGCGCAGCATGGTGTGCAAGATGCGCATCAGAATACAACCATCTCAAAGTCTTCTTTACGGGCCCCGCATTCTGGACAGCTCCAGTTTATCGGTACGTCTTCCCAGCGAGTGCCGGGTGGAATGCCGTCTTCGGGTGCGCCGGTGGATTCATGGTATATCCAGCCGCAGATCAGGCACATATAGGATTTATATTCAGGTGGGTTGTTGTCAGGTGAGTGGGTCATAGGTGCAGATATCAGTTAAAATGTGATCTTTAAAGAATTGTTATCTTACAACGATGTCGTCAAATTTGCCCGAAATTCCACCCATAGTTTTAACCTTTGCTGCGTCCGACCCCAGTGCGGGTGCGGGTATGCAGGCGGATATTTTGACCATTGCCAGCATGGGTTGTCATCCCTTATCGGTGGTGACCGCAATTACGGTGCAAGACACCAGTGGGGTGGATGATGTGCAACCGGTTGATCCGGAGTTGGTCATGAATCAGGCGCGCACTGTTCTGGAAGATATGCCGGTTGCGGCATTTAAGATTGGTCTGCTGGGTAGCGTGGAAAACATCGCGGTGATAGCCGAGATTATTTCCGATTATCCCGATATTCCGCTTGTGTTTGACCCCGTGCTGAGTTCAGGTCGCGGAGATGAGTTGGCGAATGAAGATATGCTCGACGCTTTGCGCGAGTTGTTATTGCCTCAAACAACCATTCTCACTCCCAATAGTTTGGAAGCGCGTCGTTTGGTACAGGATGAAGACAATGATGAGGATAATCCTGATTTGAATGAGTGTGCCACCCGTATCATTAAACTTGGCTGTGAATTTGTTCTGATTACCGGAACGCATGAAAATACACCGAAAGTGCTAAATAATTTGTATGGTGACAAAGGCATGATACGTTCCGACAGCTGGCCGCGCTTGTCTGGGATTTATCATGGTTCGGGTTGCACACTGGCTTCGGCAATTGCAGCATTACTGGCTAACGGTTTGCCTATGGAAGAGGCGGTTCGCGAAGCTCAGGAATATACCTGGGAGGCTCTGAAATATGGTTTCCGTCCGGGTATGGGGCAGCATATTCCCGATCGCATGTTTTGGGCGCGCGATGACGAAGAAGAGGACGCAGAAGAAAGTGTTCCCAAGACTCGTCATTAAGGCTTGTGACATTCACGGGATTTACGCGCTCACGCCCGATACTCTCGATACAACCGAATTGTTGCGTCTTGCAAATCAGGCTCTGTTGGGAGGTGTACGGGTACTGCAGTATCGAAATAAATTAGCCGATGGCACATTGAAACTGGCACAAGCGCAAGCATTGCGAAAGTTGACGTATGAATTTGGGGTTGTGTTTATCGTGAATGATGACGCTCAGTTGGCGGCCAGGGTGGATGCAGATGGTGTTCATTTGGGTAAAGCAGATGGCGAAACGAAAGTTGCACGCACAATTTTGGGCGCGAACAAATTGATCGGCGTGTCTTGTTATAACCAGATGCAGTCAGCTTGCAACGCTGTACAAGCAGGGGCAGATTATGTGGCGTTTGGCGCATTTTTTTCGTCAAGTGTTAAACCTGAGGCGCCTGTAGCATCGCTGTATTTGCTGATTGAAGCACGGGCCAAATTAAATGTGCCAATTGTCGCTATTGGTGGTATTGATGAAGTCAATGGTGCTGCTTTGGTTAAGGCAGGTGCGAATGCACTCGCTGTCATCTCGGGAATCTTTGGTGCGGCAGATGTTCAATTGGCCGCGAAGAATTTAGTAAAACTTTATTAGGGAATTATCAGTATGACCTCACACAATCAGGAACTATTCGAGCAATCACAACGCCTTATTCCGGGCGGTGTTAATTCACCGGTGCGTGCGTTTAAATCGGTTGGCGGGACGCCGCTATTTTTCAAACGCGGGCAAGGTGCTTATGTTTGGGACGCGGATGACAAACGCTATATCGATTACGTGGGTTCATGGGGGCCAATGATAGTCGGGCATTGTCATGCGGAAGTGGTAAAAGCAGTGCAAGATGCTGCCGCTCAAGGATTGGGTTTTGGTGCGCCGACAGCAGCAGAATTAAATATGGCTGAATTGCTGTGCAAGCTGTTGCCCAGTTTGGAAATGGTGCGCCTGGTGAGCTCCGGGACCGAGGCGACGATGACCGCAATTCGTCTGGCGCGCGGTTTTACCGGGCGTAGCCGTATTATTAAATTTGAAGGGTGTTACCACGGACATTCAGATGGTTTGCTGGTTAAAGCAGGGTCAGGTGCACTGACATTTGGTCAACCCAGCTCGTCCGGTGTCCCTGCAGAAATTGCGGCGCTCACCACGGTGCTGGATTACAACGATGTGGCCGGTCTTGAGCGCACTTTTGCTGAAATGGGTAAAGAAATCGCGGCGGTCATCGTTGAGCCGGTGGCAGGCAACATGAACCTGATTATGCCCAAGCCCGAGTTTTTATCCGCATTGCGCAAGCTGTGTACTGAGCATGGTGCGGTGTTGATACTGGATGAGGTTATGACCGGCTTCCGTGTCAGCTTGCAGGGTGCGCAAGGCCACTTCAATATCAAACCGGATCTCACTACGCTGGGCAAGGTGATGGGTGGTGGTTTGCCAGCTGCTGCATTTGGCGGACGTCGTGACATCATGCAGTGTTTAGCGCCTCTCGGCCCAGTCTATCAGGCCGGTACCTTGTCTGGTAATCCACTTGCCGTTGCTGCTGGAATGACGACTCTGAAACTGATACAGGAAAAAGGATTTTATGAGCGTCTCGCGAAAACTGCAAAGCAGCTGGTTGAAGGTTTAAGTGCAAGCGCAAAAAAACATGGGGTCAAGTTTAGTGCCCAATCCGTGGGAGGCATGTTTGGCCTGTATTTCTGCGACAAAATTCCCGCTAGTTTCACCGAAGTTATGGCCTGTGACGCCAAGGCTTTTAATCGATTTTTTCATGCCATGCTGGATGCTGGTGTGTATCTTGCACCTTCCGCGTTTGAGGCAGGTTTTGTCTCGGCAGCGCACAGCGAGGGCGACATCGCTGCAACGATACAGGCGGCCGATAAAATTTTTGCTGCCTGGTAAATAGAGGTTATGGGATTATTTTCACGTGCGGTGTTTTTTACCACCGTCAATGAATTGCATGCGCTTCCCTTGCATGGAGGTAAAGAAGTGGCCTTTGCGGGACGCTCCAATGCGGGTAAATCGAGTGCGATAAATACGCTTGCGAATCACGTGCGTCTGGCCTACACGAGTAAAACGCCGGGACGTACGCAACATCTGAATTATTTTGATTTGGGTGACAATCGATTTCTGGTAGATTTGCCCGGTTACGGTTATGCAAAGGTGCCCACTGAAGTTCGTGCACACTGGGAGGGTTTGCTAAGTAAGTATTTGCAGACGAGATCAGCGCTTTCGGGGTTGGTGGTCATAATGGATGCACGGCATCCGCTAACACCACTGGATGAACAAATGCTGGACTGGTTTATGACGACAGGAAAGCCGGTGCACATCTTGTTAACCAAGTCTGACAAACTGAGCAGACAGCAGGCTACCAAGACTTTTTTTGAGGTAAAGGCGTACTTGAAAGAACATTACCCGAACTACACGGTACAATTATTTTCCAGCTTAAAAAAACTGGGGCTAGAAGAAGCGGAGGCTAAAATCGCTTCCTGGTTTTTACCAGAACCAATTGTAGATGCTGGATAAATATCTTTGAATTCTGGGCAAAAAAAGCCCCTGAACAAAGGGGGTAAGTCAGGGGCAAAAAGTCTTAACAGGGTTAAGACACCCGCTCAGGGAGCAAATAGCGGGCTGTGGCGTAAACCACATGCTCCTCAGATATGTTTACGGTGAAATAGTTCAAAAAAGAAAGTCAGGATCACATTATGCAAGTACTAGGCCAATATCCCCATAAACGCATGCGTCGGATGCGTCGAGATGAGTTTTCTCGTCAATTAATGCGCGAGAATATTCTTACGGCATCTGATCTGATTTACCCGGTATTTGTGTTGGAGGGAAAAAATCGCGAAGAATTAGTAGCATCAATGCCAGGGGTGAAACGGATGACACTGGATAAGTTGCTTCGACAGGCTGAGGAGTGCGTCAAATTGGGTGTACCCATGATGGCATTGTTTCCAGTAATTGGCACATCGCTGAAAACAGAAGATGCGCGTGAAGCACTCAACGCTGAGGGTTTGGTGCCCCAAGTTGTTGCAGAACTCAAAAAGCATTTTCCTGACTTGGGAATTATGACCGACATTGCACTTGATCCATATACCAGCCATGGTCAAGATGGACTGATCGATGCCAGTGGTTATGTAATCAACGATAAAACGGTCGAGGTATTGGCTCAGCAGGCGCAGGTTCATGCACAGGCAGGCGCAGACGTTGTTGCACCTTCAGATATGATGGATGGTCGTATTGCAGCTGTGAGGGCAGCGCTCGATCAGCAAGGCAACATCCACACCCGCATCATGGCTTATTCCGCTAAATATGCTTCCAGTTTTTACGGTCCTTTCCGTGATGCTGTTGGATCCAGCGCAAATTTGGGCAAGGGAAATAAGAATACTTATCAGATGGATCCCGCTAATTCCGACGAGGCGTTATGGGAGGTGGGGCTCGATCTGGAAGAAGGGGCCGATATGGTGATGGTGAAGCCGGGAATGCCTTATCTTGATATAGTTCGGCGCATTAAGGATGAATTCAAAGCACCTACCTTTGTGTACCAGGTCAGCGGTGAATACGCGATGCTCAAGGCTGCTGCACAAAATGGCTGGTTGAATGAAGAGGCTTGTGTGCTGGAGTCATTGCTCGCCTTCAAACGAGCAGGGGCAGATGGAATTTTGACTTATTTTGCGCTGGATGCGGCAAAGTGGTTAAAGAAATAACGTTGTACCTGGGTTGGTGTGACCGAAATCCACTCTGGAATCGAAAAATATTTATAACGAAAAACGTAAATTTATTTCAGACCGTTTGAGGCAAGTAATTTTATGACTGCTTCAATGTCCCCATGGCTTTCCGGTTTACGACTCCCGCTGTGTCTTGCGTTTTCGGGGAGTACGGTAATATGCACGGGTGCGTCTGTTTCGTTTTGCAGGGTGAAGCTGGGCAAGACCTGTTGTCTACCCATCAATTGAGACCGCCATTCGCCACTCTCGAAATTCACCTTGTGCTTGAGTAAATACATCATGACTGCTTTGACATCGTCTGAATATATCATCAGATTAATATCCGATTGTTCACCCGCACTGCCATCCAGTACGGAGCCTGTGAGATAAGGCCGGAACGGTTCCACTAATTTCATGGCGGTAAGTGCTTGCGCTCTGAGCTGATTCAAAATGATCGGATGTTTTTCTCGTTGAAATAATGCTCGGAAGCTCCTCAAAGCCTGATCCACTTCCTGATTACTGGGCAAATGTTGAGTGTCCGGTGCTCCAAGTTGTTTTGCCGCTTTTCGCTTGGCAAAAGCATGGTCAGTAATGCCATCTTCCGCCATTAGACGAGCAGCATGGTGAGCAAGCTGTTCACGCATCAAATCGCGTCCATGCTCGTGGTCATGGTGCCTGTCGACGTGTGTTTTACGCATTTAAAATAGTTGCTCGGTGGGTGCCTCTGTTGGGCTTGATGCTGGATTAATCACAACAGCTTGTTCGGGGGGTAAGTTTTCACTATAGAAATATTCAAGACGACTGCCATCTGGATCCCGCAATCCGCTTTCATTTATCCTCGCAGCGACCATATTCCCGGGCATTGTGTAAACCGCTTCTGGTAAGTTGGGAAGTATTTTCTCTATATAGCCCATCCACATGGGTAGTGCAGCACCGCCTCCTGTTTCCTTGTCACCCAGACTGTGTGGATTATCAAACCCTATCCAGGATATTCCCACTAAGGTGGGATGGAACCCACAGAACCAGGCGTCGAGTGAATCACTGGTGGTTCCGGTTTTTCCGGCTAGATCTTGTCGACCAAGTTGCATTGCTCGAATTGCAGTTCCGTGCCGGACCACATCTTGCATCATGCTCACCATTGAATATGCATTTCTCACGTCAATAACACGTTCAGCGTCAATGCCCGCTCTTATAGGGCCGGCTTGTTCCAATATTTTCCCCTGTGCATCTTCAATTCGCTGAATAAAGTAGGGTGTAATTTTATAACCACCATTGGCAAAAATTGAATATGCACCTAACATTTGCATGGGCGTAACCGAGCCAGCCCCCAGTGCCATTGTTAGGTAGGCACCATGTTTTTCCTTGTCAAAACCAAACTTGGTTATATAGTCCCTGGCATAGACAGGTCCAATTGCTTGTAATATACGAACCGAAACCAGGTTCTTTGATTTGATCAAGCCTTGCCGCATTCGCATTGGACCTTCAAATTTATCGTCATAATTTTTTGGGTACCAGGGTTCATTTCCAGTTTCAGCAGCATCAATTACCAGCGGCGCATCGTTTATTATTGAGGCAGGCGTAAAGCCTTTTTCAAGGGCTGCAGAATAAATAAAAGGTTTGAAACTCGATCCAGGTTGGCGCCATGCCTGTGTAACATGGTTGAACTGGTTACGGTTGAAATCGAAACCGCCAACTAAAGCGTATATGGCGCCATCTCGTGGATTGGCAGAAACAAAAGATGACTCAACCTGGGGCAATTGACCTATTTGCCACTGGGCCTTTTCATCAAGTTGAACACGGATCAAAGAACCGACGCGAATTCTTTGGTTCTGAGAAAGTTTGTCTCCCAGGGTTTGTTGAACAAATTTTAAATCGTCCCCACTAATCGTTGCGATCTGCCCACCCTTGACGTAAGCGGTTATGCTTTTTGGGCTGACCGATTGCACAACTGCAGGTAGAAGGTCGTCATTGTCTGATACTTCTTGCAATGCTTCTTCAAGAAATTCTTCGCCTATGTTGTCATGTAAATTGATAAAACCTTCTGGGCCGCGATAACCGTGTCGTCTGTCATACTCAATGACTCCTCTACGTAAGGATTCATAGGCTGCCTTTTGGTCTGTCTGGCGTATCGTCGTGTAGACGCTAAAGCCTTGCGTATAGGCATCGTCCTGGTAACGATCAAACATAACCTGACGCACCATTTCAGCGAGATAATCAGACTTAACTGCGAATTCCTGACTGCCACGTTTTGCAATAATTGGAGCGATTTGTGCGGCTTCAAAGGTGGCTGTGTCAATATAGTTTAGTTCGTGCATGCGTCGTAAAACGTACTGTTGGCGAAGTTTGGCTCGTTTTGGATTGACAACTGGATTGAATATTGAGGGCGCTTTGGGTAGTCCTGCCAGCATTGCCATTTCGGCCGGACTCAGCTGATTCATGGACTTGCCGAAGTAGACTTGAGAAGCAGTGGTAAAACCGTAAGCGCGTTGTCCAAGATAGATTTGATTTACATACAGTTCAAGGATTTCGTCTTTGCTTAAGTTATGCTCAATTTTGAAGGCCAGCATCATTTCATTAAATTTGCGCGAAAGCGTTTTTTCCTTGGTTAAGAAAAAATTTCGAGCAACTTGCATGGTGATTGTACTGGCACCTTGTTTAACTCCACCAGACGTGAAATTTGAAATGGCTGCGCGAATCACACCAATGTAATCGACGCCACCATGCTCATAGAATCGCTCATCTTCAGCAGCAAGGATGGCATTTTTCATTAGTTCAGGTACTTCGTTAATCTTAACAAGCGCGCGTCGCTCTTTGCCAAACTCACCAATTAATACGCCCTCAGCACTATAAACACGAAGAGGGATGTTTGGCCGATATTCTGTGAGAATCTCGAGTGAAGGCAGTGTTGGATAGGTTAATAAGGCAGCAAGTGAAAGAAGCAAAAATGGCAAAATTGTTACAGCAAGTGCGGCTAGAGCCGAGTAGAACCACCAGCGAGAAGTCATATTGAGGGTAGGAATCAATGAAATTTGCATAATTATATAGCTTCTACGGTTTTAACATAAGAAGTAGAAACTACTTTACAGAAGAGAGGGATGTTGCTAGGATTTAAAGCAATTTATACGAAATGGCGCTAAACACCATAATGATTAAAGGAAATTTTGATATCCCACTTGATTTTTTGAACACTAAAGCCCCGCCTTTATGTGGTGTGGATATCAGTGCATCGTCAGTCAAGATAGTAGAGTTGAGTGAAACGGCTGACAAGAAGGGTTACGTTCTAGAGCGATACGCAATTGAGTCGTTGCCCAAGGATGCAGTAAGTGATGGGAATATCAATAATCTTGATGCTGTCTCAGACGGTGTAAAGCGTGCTTGGAAACGTTTGGGGTCACGTATTAAAAATGTCAGCGTTGCGTTACCGGCGGCAGCTGTAATTAGTAAAAAAATTATGCTGCCTGCAGGATTGCGTGAAGAGGATATGGAATATCAGGTCGAGTCTGAAGCCAATCAATATATCCCTTTTGCACTTGATGAAGTCAACCTCGACTTTCAGGTCATTGGCTTGTCGCCAAACAATCCTGATGAGGTTGAAGTCTTGCTTGCAGCTTCTCGAAAAGCCAATGTTGAAGACAGGGTGGCAGCAGTACAGATGGCTGGGCTTAAGACTATCGTGGTTGATGTTGAGCCTTACGCAGCCGAGTCGGCATTTGAACAAATCAGGAACCAGCTACCGGGAGGAGCACTGGATCAGTGTGTTGCGTTGGTTGATATTGGCGATAACGTAATGAATGTCAATATCATTAGAAATGAATCTTCTGTTTACACGCGTGATCAGCAAATTGGAGGCGCACTGCTAACACAACAGATACAAACAAAATTTGGTTTGTCTGCCGAGGAAGCAGAAGCAGGAAAACGTAACGGTGGACTTCCTGATAATTATGAAAGCGATGTCCTGACACCTTTCCTGGAGAATCTGGCGACAGAAATTACGCGAGCATTACAGTTTTTCTTTACTTCAACTCAATATAATGAAGTCAGCTATATTGTACTTGCGGGTGGTTGTGCCACCTTGTCGGGATTGGATGACGTCGTTGCGACGAGAACACAAGTCAATACGCTCATAGCCAATCCATTTGCGCAAATGACGCTATCAAGCCGGATCAAGCCACGCCAACTGCAAGTTGACGCTCCTGCGCTGATGATCGCATGCGGTCTCGCCTTAAGGAGGTTTGACCCATCATGATACGCGTTAACCTTTTACCACATCGGGCAGAGAAGCGAAAAGCTCAGCAAACACAGTTCATTGCGTTTGGTGTTATTTCGTTGGTATTGGGCGTTCTCATTGTTGGTTTGGTGCATGTCGCAATCATGGCGCAAATTGATAATCAGGAACGCCGCAATGCATATTTGAACAAAGAAATAGCCATTCTTGATAGGCAAATTGATGAAATAAAAAAATTACGCGAACAGACAAAATCATTGCTTGCACGTAAAACAGTAGTAGAGAATCTACAAAGCACGCGAGCAGATGTCGTTCATTTGATCGATCAGATGTTGCGCATTCTGCCAGATGGCGTGTATTTAAAATCACTTAAACAAACAGGTAACAAAATCAGTTTGGTTGGCTATGCGCAGTCAAATGCACGTGTTTCAACACTCATGCGTTCAATTGAGGATTCGCCATGGTTGCAGGCTCCTACATTAGTTGAGATCCACGCGACTAACGTGGGCACAACGCGTTTAAGTGAATTTTCTCTCAATTTTAATTTAATCAAGCAAGCCCCGCCGACTGCTCCAGCCACGGCTACAAAACAGTTGCCAGTTAAAGGGACGCCGGCTGCTTTTATTTCCCCAAGATCATTTGATCTGCAGCAAGTTTCCCGGGAGCAAGGGGTGTATTTATGAGCTTTATAGAAGACTTAAAAAACATAAATCCTAAAACACCTGGTAGTTGGCCGATACCCATCAAATTGGTTGCGCTGGCATCTTTATTGTTTGCCATTGTAGTCGTGGGTGCTTTGTTTGACTGGCAGGATGAATGGAGTAAGTTATCCGTCATTCAGGAACAGGAAAGCAAGTTAAAAGACGCTTATCTTGCCAAGAAAAAACAAGCTGTGAATCTGGATTTAATTAAGAAACAATTGATAGACACGCAGCAAGCGTTTGGCGCTTTGCTTAAGCAATTGCCTACCAAATCAGAGATGGCTGCGTTGTTGACAGACATCAACCAAGCCGGTTTGGGTCGCGGGCTATTATTTGATTTGTTCAGGCCGGGTAATGAGGTTTCAACGGGCGTGTTTACCGAGCAACCAATAACAATCAGGGTAACTGGCGCATACGATGACTTGGGTAAATTTGCCAGTGATATTTCAATGATGCCACGAATTGTTACGTTAAATGAAATCAGTGTTAGTCCCAACTCAACTGGCCAATTGACCATGGATGCGATCGCCAAAACCTATCGATATCTAGATGAAGAAGAGCTTTCAGCACAGAAAAAACCTGCGGGAGCCAAGAAATGAAAATAATTTCATTTGAAAATCAATTTTTAGCTATTTCAAATCGGGCTGGAAGTATTTTTCTTTGGATATTATTTTCAATTTTATTGTCTGGCTGCGGGGGTGAAGAATTCCAGGATTTGCAGGATTTTGTAAAAAATTCAGGTGCTGATCTACGTGGGCAGGTTGATCCCGCACCTGAAATTAAACCCTATGAGGCGTTCGTGTATGACAACAGCGCATCCTTGCCGAGCCCTTTTAAACCAAGGAAACAGGAAACAAAAAATCTGGTCGGCTCCGGATTAAATCAACCTGATTTAGCTCGCCCTAAACAAGAACTCGAAGAGTTTCCGCTTGAAAGCATGAAAATGGTGGGGTACTTGCGTAAGGGGAGCGTGGGAAATGCAATTATTCGTTCGAGTGAAGGTAAGTTACACCGCGTCAAGATTGGTAATTACATTGGGATGAATTTTGGACAAATCACCTCAGTAACAGAAACAGAAGTTAAATTAAAGGAAATGGTGCAGGACGGTGCCGGCGATTGGGTAGAGCGCGAGAGCAGTCTGCAATTAGTAGAGTGACCAGGAGTAACACCGGGAGTATTTAAAGATGAATTCATACAATAAAACAGCATTACATTTTATGTTCGCAATTTTGGCTGTCTTTACAACAGCAGTAAATGCGCAAAATACTGTTACGGATACGCTGTCTGATCAGTCTTCGCAAAACGCACTAAACAGTATTGAATCGATTAGTGCGAATCGTCAGCCCGGCGGGGAAATAGTCATAAAAATTGGAATGAGAAACCCAATTGGAGCCGCCCCTGAGGCATTTACGATTGGAACACCACCCAGAATAGCACTCACATTTCCACAAACAAGCAATGCAATGGGGAAAAAAAGCCAGGAGTTTACTGAAGGAGATTTGCGTAGCGCTACTATAGTGCAAGCTGCAGATCGAACCAGAGTCGTTTTTAACCTGAATCAGATGTTGACTTATGGCCCTCCCAGCATTGAAGGAAATAATTTGGTACTGACCTTAAAGCCGGTTGAGGGGCAGGCGGGAGCACAAGTTTCAAATTTTGCCGAAGCAAAGTCTGGAACACAAAAACACAGTCTGCGTGACGTTGATTTCCATAGAGGGACCAATGGAGAGGGGCGTGTACAAATAGATTTGTCAGATCCCAATGTGGGAGTAGACATTAAACAACAAGGTAAAAAATTAATTGTCGATTTCTTAAAAACAAGTTTACCCCGTAATTTGCAGAGAAAATTGGATGTGGCTGATTTTGCTACACCAGTTCAAACGCTGGACACTTTTGAGCAGGGCGAAAATGTCCGACTAGTGGTTGAGCCTAAAAATCAATGGGAGTATTCAGCATACCAAGCCGATAACAAATTTATACTTGAAGTCAAACCGATCATCGAAGATAAAAAGGCAGAGAAGGCAAGATTGGGCTATACGGGGGATAAGTTAACGCTAAATTTCCAGAATATTACTGCACGTGAAGCGCTAAGCGTCATTGCAGACTTCACAAATTTGAACATAGTGATTAGTGACACCGTCGCAGGGAGTTTAACGTTACGGTTGAAGGACGTTCCCTGGGACCAGGCATTGGATATCATATTACAAGCAAAAGGACTGGATAAACGCGTTAATGGAAACGTGATGCAGGTCGCACCCCGTGAAGAAATTGCCTCCAAAGAGAAGATAGAATTAACAGCAAATCAAGATATCGCCAATCTTGAACCGTTGCGTACCGAAAGCTACCAGCTTAGCTATACAAAGGGATCAGATATGGCAACCTTGTTGACGAATGAAAAACAGAAAATTTTAACTAAGCGCGGTAGTGCTGTAGTTGATACTCGTACCAATACGATATTTGTACAAGATACGCCTTCAGGGCTGGATGAGGCACGTAAGATTATTAAGCAGCTGGACGTATCAGTTAGACAAGTGGTTATTGAGGCACGGTTTGTTGAAGCATCAGAGACCTTCAGCAGAACATTGGGAGGGAAATTAGGTTCTACGAATAACCCGATAAATGTGCCTAACTATCTACAACCTGGTACTGGATTTGGAAATGCAAATGTGAATTTACCTGGACAAGGTGGGGGTGGTGTGTTGGGAATGGTGTTTACAGCTGCAAGCGGCCAGGCGCTGAGTTTGGAATTAACAGCTTCGCAAATTGATGGTAAGACCAAATCGATCGCAAGCCCAAGGGTTCTCACTGCAGATTCTACCGTAGCTACAATTGCATCCGGTACTCAAATACCCTACCTTAGTGTAAGTGCTGCTGGATCAAATGTATTGTTCAAAGATGCGGTATTAAGTTTAAACGTAACTCCTAAAATAACCCCTGATGACCGGATTAATATGAAGGTAGCGCTTTCACAGGATACTGTTGGACCTACTTTGCAGGGTTCAGCTGGCCCTAGTATCAATACCAAAAAAATTGATACGCAGGTTCTGGTTGAGAACGGCGGTACGCTTGTGATTGGTGGCGTTTATACACAAAACGAAACAGAAGCAAAAAACTCCGTCCCATTGCTTGCTGATATTCCGATTTTAGGCTGGTTATTTAAAAATGAAACGAAGACAGCTGATAAGAGAGAGTTGCTGGTATTTATAACCCCCCGAATTCTGAGTGAAAGTTTGAATCTTCAATAAATAATTATCAGTAGAGAATAAGCCCGGCAATTGCCGGGCTTATTTTTTGTCTGGCTGGATAGGGCTGGAATAAATATTCCGTTACAATTCGCTTTATGCAATCAAATATCAAATTACCCATTAAGCGAGTATCAGGAAATATTGTATTAATCGGGATGATGGGTTCAGGTAAAACCACTGTTGGGCGTTTGCTGGCAAAGCAGCTTGGAAAGATTTTTATCGATAGCGATGAAGAAATTCTGAAACGAACAGGCGTAAGTATTCAACATATTTTTGATGTTGAGGGTGAGACAGGATTTCGACGTCGTGAAGCTTGTGTCGTTCAAGAGCTGCTTCAGCAAGATAATATCGTGTTGGCGACAGGTGGCGGTGCGGTGCTCGATTCATGTAATCGAAAAATGATGCGCCAAAATGGAACGGTAGTTTACTTAAAGAGCGGAATTCATGATCTTTGGCAACGTACTCGTAATGATCGAAATAGGCCCTTGTTACGAACAGCAGATCCACGTGCAAAATTGCAGGAATTATTCGAGCAACGCAATCCTCTCTATACAGAAATTGCAGATATTGTTATGCACACGGGCAAACAAAATGTGCAAGTTTTATTGTCTTCATTACAACGTAAACTGAATTCATCGAATAACATCAGGCGAACAATGAGTAATATACAAACATTAAAAGTTGGATTAGCTGAGCGCAGCTACCCTATCCATATTGGGAGTGAAATATTTTGTAACACAGAGTTGCTTCTGCCCTATTTATCACACAATCGAGTTGCGATAGTCAGTAATACCACAGTGGCTCCACTGTATCTTGATATGCTGGTTAAAACGCTGGAAAAAAATGGTATTAAAGTTGTACCCATCATTCTTCCAGATGGTGAAAAGTTTAAAAATTTCGAGACACTCAATTTGATTTACGACGCACTATTGACCCATCGATGTGAGCGTAATACTCCTTTAATTGCTCTGGGGGGTGGGGTAGTAGGTGATATGACTGGCTATGCCGCTGCAACTTATTTACGTGGCGTACCATTTATTCAAATACCGACAACTTTGTTATCACAGGTGGACTCTTCAGTGGGCGGAAAAACCGGCATTAATCATCCTCTGGGCAAGAATATGATCGGGGCGTTTTATCAGCCATTACTAGTGCTGGTGGATATGTCGACCCTCAATACTTTGCCTGATCAAGAGCTTCGAGCGGGTTTGGCGGAGGTGATTAAGTACGGGTTAATTCGAGATCTGCCTTTCCTCGTGTGGCTTGAAGAAAATATTGAAAAATTGTTAGCGCGCGATGTTAGTGCGTTGCAATATGCAGTTAAGCGAAGTTGTGAGAACAAGGCTGAGGTCGTAGGAAATGATGAGCGTGAAAGCGGCGAACGTGCCCTGTTAAATCTAGGGCATACTTTTGGACATGCAATTGAGAATGGTATGGGTTATGGCGTTTGGCTTCATGGTGAAGCGGTCGCGGCGGGTACCATGATGGCAGCAGATTTATCACGGCGTATGGGATGGATAAGCGAGCAGGATGTGAATCGTATACGATTACTTTTTGAACGCACCGGATTGCCGATAATCGCTCCGAAATTGGGTGTCGACCAGTATATGAATCTAATGGGACTCGACAAAAAAATAATCGATGGGCAAATGCGTTTCGTATTGCTCAAATCTTTGGGGCATGCTGTGATATCGAGTGAAGTACCCGCAGACATGTTGAAAGCAACTTTGGAAACGTGCTGTGAACAATAGTCAATTAGCATCCTATGCCGTTGGTCAACACAATACGCGCGGTCGAAGGGTATTAGAGAACCCACCGACCGGGCGTAGTGAATTTCAACGAGACAGAGATCGAATTGTTCATTCTACAGCCTTCCGCCGCCTCGAATACAAGACACAGGTATTTGTAAATCATGAAGGTGATTTGTTTCGCACGCGGTTAACACACAGTATAGAAGTCGCGCAAATTGGGCGCTCGATAGCACGCCGTTTAAATCTTAATGAAGACCTGGTAGAGGCAGTAGCATTGGCCCATGACGTGGGACACACTCCTTTTGGACACGCAGGTCAGGATGCACTCAATACGTGTATGAAAGTTCATGGAGGTTTTGAACATAACCTACAATCACTAAGAGTAGTTGATAAGTTGGAAGAGCGTTATGCCAACTTTGATGGACTTAATTTAAGTTTCGAAACGCGTGAGGGTATTCTAAAACATTGTGCATTAAACAAAGCGGCAAAACTGGGTGCAGTAGGTGAGCGTTTTATTAATGACAAGCGGCCCTCATTAGAAGCACAAATCACCAATCTTGCCGATGAAATTGCCTACAACAACCATGACGTAGATGATGGTTTACGCTCTGGATTGGTAACGTTGGATCAGTTATCCGAAGTAAGGTTATTTTCAGAGCATTTGGTTGCGGTGAAACAATCCTATCCTCAGTTGGAAGGGAGGAGAATTGTTCATGAAACGGTTCGCAGTATGATAGGTACATTGGTTTCTGATTTGATTCAGCAAACAGAAACGAATATTCATAATTCATCAGTGGAAGTTTTGGATGATGTCCGGAATGCGCCCGTTCTAGCAGCGTTTAGCACTGGATTACTTGAACAACAACGCGAGTTAAAAAAATTTCTACATACTCATCTGTATCGGCACTATCGAGTAATGCGTATGAGCGTTAAGGCAGGACGTATAATTAATGAGCTTTTTAATGCATTTATGAAAGACAGCAGGTTGTTGCCTCCTCAATATCAACGTCAGGCAGAAAATGACCAGGCCAGGGCAGTAGCAGATTACATTGCAGGCATGACGGATCGATATGCAATCAAGGAATATCGAAGGCTGTTTGCCGTTGAGGAAGAGTAAATTTGGAGTATTGGCCGTTGATTTTTAGGAAATAAATATTTACAACAGATTTAACCCTCTCAAGTTTTAGGCAAGACTCCCAAATTTTGAATTGGCGTTATCCAATGAACCCAGGTAATTGGCTTAAAGTTATGTTTTGCTTGTCCACTTGCCATAAGGTCACTAAATGTCGTAGAATTCGCGCCCTTTGGCATAAGCTAAATTACATACAATAGGTTTTTAACCATGGTTATTATTCGTCTATCACGTGGCGGCTCAAAGAATCGTCCATTTTTTAATGTAGTAGTAGCAGATTCGCGCAATCGTCGCGATGGTCGTTTTATTGAACGCGTAGGGTTTTTTAATCCGGTTGCGTCCGAAGGTCAGGAAGCTTTACGTTTGCAATTGGAGCGTATTACACACTGGCAGGAAAAAGGCGCTCAACTGAGCGAGACTGTTTCCAAGTTAGTCAAGCGTGCTGGTGCTTCAGCAAAAGTATAAGGTACCTGACTCCATGGTAGTCATGGGGCGTATTGCAGCTGCACAAGGATTACTTGGGTGGGTCAAAGTGCAAGCATTTACAGAGCATCTTGATGCGTTGATAGGTTACGACACGTGGCAGCTTGGTAATGATGATCAAGACTGGCGTGAATTCAAGGTACTCGAGTGCAAATTACACACCAAGGTATTGGTTGCCAAACTTGAAGGCATAAGCGATAGAACAGCTGCTGAAAAATGCAAAGGACTATTGATCGCAGTGCCCCGAAGCAGTTTGCCTAAAGTAGGGGAGGATGAGTATTACTGGTCTGATTTAATAGGTATGACTGTAATCAATCTTCAAGGAGAGTTACTAGGTGTAATAGACAACCTGCTGGACATGGGTGCAAACGATGTAATGTGTGTTATCAAAGATAAAGTTGAAATCCTGATTCCTTTTTTAGCACACGTAGTACATGAAGTTAATGTGGACGAGAAAACTTTACGGGTTGATTGGCAAGCGGATTATTAGGTGAAATGCATTTCGATGTCATCACATTATTTCCCGAAATGTTCGATGCAGTCACCCAAAGTGGTATTACGCGTCGAGCACTTGAACAGGGAAAATATACTTTACATACGTGGAATCCACGTGAGTTTACAAGTGACAAACATCGTAGCGTAGATGACCGGCCATACGGTGGTGGTCCAGGCATGGTAATGATGGCAGAGCCTTTGACTTTGACTATTGAAGCAGCAAAGGGACATCAGAAACAAGTCGGAGTAACAAAAAGTAAAGTAATACATCTCTCGCCACAGGGTCGAACACTCACCCATGAAATCGTAAAAGAATTTTTGGCGAGGGATGAAGGAATAATTTTATTGACGGGCCGCTATGAAGGTGTTGACGAGCGCCTGATCAAGAAGCATGTTGATGAAGAGCTTTCTATAGGCGATTATGTTTTGTCTGGTGGAGAGTTGGCTGCGATGGTATTGATTGACAGTCTGGTGAGGCAATTACCCGGTGTATTGGGTGATTCTGAATCTGCACAGCAGGATTCCTTTGTAAAGGGATTGCTGGATTGTCCACACTATACGCGCCCAGAGGTTTATGAAGGCGAGGGGGTTCCGGAAATATTATTATCCGGACACCACGCCGAAATAGAGAAGTGGCGGTTAAAACAGGCTTTGGGTCGCACATGGCAACGCCGTCCAGATTTGCTGACACAACGTCAGTTAACTAAACAGGAAGCTCGGCTACTGGCAGAGTACCAGCAGGAACATGCTTCCATACAACAAGAGGAAAACAAATGAATCTGCTCGCTATATTGGAACAAGAAGAAATTGCAAGACTGGGCAAGGTGATCCCGCATTTCGCACCTGGAGATACCGTGATTGTTAACGTAAATATTGTTGAAGGTGAGCGCAAGCGTACCCAGGCATTTGAAGGTGTGGTGGTTGCCAAGCGCAAGGGAAACGGCCTGAATGCTTCATTCATTGTGCGTAAAGTATCCGCCGGTGAAGGTGTCGAGCGTACATTCCAGACACATTCTCCTACAATTGCAAGCATTGAAGTCAAGCGTCGCGGCGATGTGCGTCGTGCGAAGCTGTACTACCTGCGTGATCGTTCGGGCAAATCGGCACGTATCAAGGAAAAACTGGTTGCACGTAAAACGGCAGCTTAAAGGTGTATATATTGCTATAACTTAACTGTATTAAAGAATTTTATCGGTAATATTTTATGATGAAAATGACTAAAATTATTTCTGTAGTGTTACTAAGTCTTTTAATTGCTGCATGCGGCGGAGATGGTGTAAACGTTGTCTTTAATAAGGCTGGCGGTAAAGT
>Ga0315270_10000211_pt1 | contig 33872 bp, 34 predicted proteins | sample C1_bottom_MG_FD_204932 | JGI IMG/M metagenome (GOLD analysis project Ga0315270, IMG submission 204932) | Sediment microbial communities from Yellowstone Lake, YNP, Wyoming, USA - C1_bottom | ecosystem: Environmental > Aquatic > Freshwater > Lake > Sediment | place: USA: Wyoming | collected... | reverse complement strand
CGCTGGTTTTCCACTTGCCGCCCTTGATGGTCGTGACGCGATGATCGCTTTTGGAATGAATGGCGATCCGCTGCCGTTAGATCATGGATATCCGGCGCGGGTCATCGTTCCCGGACTTTACGGATACGTATCGGCCACAAAATGGCTTACTCGTATTGAGTTAACCCGCTTTGATCAGAAGCAGGGGTACTGGGTTCCTCGAGGTTGGTCAGCATTAGCTCCGATAAAAACGCAATCAAGAATCGATACGCCAAGAGCTAGTAGCAGTATCAAAGCTGGCAAAGTGGCAATTGCCGGAGTGGCTTGGGCGCCGACCAGAGGAATCTCAAAAGTTGAAGTTCGTGTTGATGGTGGCCCATGGCGCGAAGCGACTTTAGGTCCAGAACTTGGAAAAACAACCTGGCGGCAATGGTGGATCGAATGGTCAGCGACTAAAGGCGAGCCGAGCATTTCGGTGCGGGCAACCGATGGGACCGGAGCACTTCAAACCAGCAATCGCACCAGTCCAGATCCAGACGGCGCCGAAGGTTGGCACCAAATCAATTGCACTGTCGTCTGAACGAACTAGTCCGCCAGCTTCATCTCAACCGCTAATTGCAGCTGCGGCTTGAGCTGCTATGCCGGCAGCGATTGCAATCTCTTCAATGTCGCGATCGGTGTGGGCGCCAGAGACAAACCAGGCTTCAAACGCCGACGGTGGCAATGAGACACCGTTGTCCAGCATGGAGTGAAAGAACGCAGCGAAGGCTTTAGTGTCTTGTCGCTGTGCATCTTTGAAATTCCCCACTGGGTTTGCATCAAAGAAGATGGAGAAAAGATTTCCAGCAGTTTGCACCTGATGAGCAACACCTGATGTTGTAAGCGCCAATGAAACGACTTCCGCAACTTCGTGCGCTCTGGTGTTCAGGGTCTGGTAAAGATTTTCATCGCATAATTCAAGAGTTGCTAAGCCCGCTGCAGTTGCAACTGGATTCCCGCTCAGTGTTCCGGCTTGATAGACCGGGCCAAGGGGTGCCAACTGGTCCATGATTGATGCTTTGCCCGCTACTGCAGCAACCGGGTATCCGCCACCAATAACTTTGCCAAAGGTTAAAAGATCTGGAGTCCAGTTCTCTTTTTCATACACCAAACCCCACCAGCCACCTTGCGAAACACGAAAGCCGGTCATGACTTCATCAAGGATGAGTAGCGCTCCTGCTTTCTTGCAGGTCTCGGCCAAGAAAGCGTTAAAGCCAGGTAGTGGCGGAACAACGCCCATGTTCGCGGGCACTGCTTCAGTCAGTACCGCCGCAATTTCATGGCCGCGGGTTGCGAAGAGTTCAGTGATTGCAGCCATATCGTTATAGGCAATAACTACAGTGTCTTTAGTTTGGCCTTGGGTAACACCGGGCGAATTAGGCAAGCCGAGAGTGATAACTCCGGAGCCGGCTTGCACCAACAGTGCATCTGAATGCCCGTGGTAGCAGCCAGCAAACTTAACGATCACATCGCGCGAGGTGGCCGCTCGTGCCAGTCGGACCGCAGTCATGACTGCTTCGGTGCCTGATGAAACGAACCGAACTCGTTCAGCTGCTGGTACTCGTCGATTGATTTCCTCGGCTAACAGAACTTCATTAGGACCAGGGGCACCAAAGGAAGATGAATTCGCGGCGGATGCAATAACTTTTTCAACAACATGAGGATGAGCATGGCCAAGGATCATTGGGCCCCAAGAGCCAACCAAGTCGATGTATTCATTTCCATCGACATCAAAAATCCGAGATCCCTTACCGCGAACGAAATATCGCGGCACTCCACCAACTGCCGAGAAAGCTCTCACGGGAGAGCTAACACCGCCGGGAATAAGTCGTTTCGCGCGCTCATGCCAGGCTTCAGAGAGCGGGATCAAACCTTTGTTGTTCATACTGAACCGGTTTTCAAAAGCTTTGCTGCTTCCAACGCCCAGTAAGTGCAGATTACCGAAGCACCTGCCCTGCGGATCGAGGTGAGAATTTCTAGGATTCCTCGCTCACGGTCAATAAACCCTTGTGTGGCAGCGCTTTCCAGCATCGCCATTTCACCGGAAACAATGTAAGCAGCGGTCGGCACATCCACGAGTTGGGTTGCCATGCTAAGAATGTCTAGATAGGCAAGAGATGGCTTCACCATAATGATGTCGGCACCTTGGGCAATATCTAGTTGAATCTCACGCAGCGATTCTCTGCTATTGGCCGGGTCTTGCTGGTAACTCTTCCGGTCCCCGGTCAATTGGGATTCAACTGCATCGCGAAATGGTCCGTAGAAGGCAGAAGCGAATTTTGCCGCATAAGCCAGAATCAAAACGTCGGTGCGATTGATCAAATCAAGATGAGTCCTGACGGCACCAACTTGTCCATCCATCATTCCACTGGTGCCAAGAACATGGGCGCCCGCATTAGCGAGGACTTCAGCCATCAATCCATAAATTTCTAAGGTGCGATCGTTGTCGACTCGACCAGCCTTATCTAGCACTCCACAGTGACCATGATCAGTGAATTCATCTAGGCAGAGATCGGCCATGATCACCAAGTCATCGCCTACTTGTTCACGGGCAACACGAACAGCTCGGGAGAGAATGCCATCAGGGTTCAGAGCTTGCGTTCCATCTGCATCGCGATTCTCAGGTACTCCAAAAATCATTACGCCACCGATACCAGCGGCTAATGCGTTTGCGATCTCTTCTTGAAAAGATTTCATCGTGTGTTGAACAACTCCTGGCATGCCAGGAATTGGCGCAGGTTCAGTAAGTCCCTCTCGGATGAACATCGGTAGAACCAGCGAAGAAGGTGCAACGCCATTTTCCCGAACCAAGGCTCGGATTGCTGGGGTTGCTCTTAGTCGTCGTGGGCGTTCGATTATGTTCATGAGTCCTGCCTCGTGAGGAGAGCGGCGATTGCTGTGGCAACCGTAGCGGGGGAGGGATCTTTTGCCACGGCATCTACCTTAATTCCAAGATCGGCTACCGACTTCGCAGTCGTAGCTCCGGCGCAGATAATTGGCAGTTCTGGCGCTGATACCTGGGCCAAAAAGGCTTGAGCCGCGCTGGGGGAGCGAAGTAGAACCGCCGCAATTTCACCGTTACGTACCAACTGGGCGGATCCAGGTTCCTTAGTCACCCGTGAGGTTAGGTAGACAACCGCTGTTTTTACGGTCCAGTTGGCTCCCTCAAGTTGACGCGGGAGTTCGGTCATCGCCAAATTTCCACCGGGGATTACTGCGATTCCTGGAGGGAAATCCAGAAGTGCGGTTGCCAGCGAAACTGAATTTGCTTCCGTCGGGATCAGCACGTGGTTTGCGCCCAACTCAGTCAAGGTTTTGGCAGTTGCCTGGCCGATCGCGGCAAAGCGTAGATCCTTCCTAGCATTTAGCGCAGTCTTAAGCGCATCGGCGCCGACAATCTGCGCCCAATACTTTATGGCGTTGACCGAGGTGGCAATCAACCAGACCAAGCCATGAGACTGGGTTAGAAAGTCGAGCAACGATATTGCTTCGTACTTATCATCACTAACCGAGATTTCTAAATACGGATCAATTAAGGATGCAACTCCGAGTTCGGCTAAGGCTGCGGCATCCGATTCATTTCCGGTTGCCCGAATCAATAAGACTGGCTTAAGCATCTTTCCTGCTGAGTCTTTGCCCGAGCGGTGTTGAGCGGATCTGGTTGGCTGCCTCAAGACCAAGTTTTTTGGCAGTTTCAGTATCAATCAGATCTACAGGTTCGCGTTTCCAGGTCACTCGGTGGTGTTCATTTGTTAGTGGATCTGAAAGCTCGGCGATAAGCGTCAAGATGTTATTTTCGAAAGTTGCATATGCTCCAATGGCAGTTGCGCAGGTGGCTCCAATGCCGACTAACACGGCTCGCTCTGCGGCGGTACAAAGTTCTGTTGTCGCATTATTTAATTGGGAGAGTTCTTTAAGCAGCCCAACATCGGTGCTACGGCATTCGACGGCCAGCGCGCCTTGAGCTGGAGCCGGAACTAATTGGTCGAGGCTCAGGTATTCGACGATTGCACTGCTTTTGCCTACCCGATTCAAGCCGGCTGCGGCGAGAACAGCCGCATCGAATTCGCCATCGGTGACTTTTTGCAAACGAGTATCGACGTTTCCCCGGATTGGAAGAACGATTAGGTCTGGTCTAAGAAATGAAATGCGGGCAGCGCGCCTTGGCGAAGAGGTCCCTACTCGAGCGCCAGCGGGCAGTTGGTTCAGCAGAAGGCCGGTTCGCGACACCAGAACATCGCGCGGATCTTCGCGCTCAGGAATCGCAGCTAATGCGATTCCCGGTTCAGGCATTGATGGCAAATCCTTGAATGAGTGGACTATGAAATCTACTTCACCTTGAGCAAGAGCGCTCCGAAGTGCTGTGACGAAAACACCTGGCCTTACTGGGTTTATTAAAGATGTGGTGACGTCGTCGCCATCTGTGCGAATGATTACTTCTTGAATAGTGGCGCCAGTTAATTCTGCTACGGCCTTCCCAATCGTTCCAGCTTGGGTTCTAGCCAGCAGACTTCCTCTGGTTCCTAGCCGCAATACCCGATCAGACATCTTGTTTGTGGTCAACGTCGATGCCAAAAAGAAGTTGTACCGCCTGTCGATAGTCCTCTTCGTTTCCTTCTCTAGCCAATTCACGGGCTCTAATCGAAGGGGTATGCAAAAGTGCGTTTGTAACACGATGCAGTGATTGAGCCACTTCGCTAGCAACGTCTTCACCAGAACGTCGTCGCACTCGATCAGTTTCTTCATTGATCAGCAAACCAACATGCGCTCGCATTGATGCGACGATGGGATCGACTGAGCGAGAAGCAACTTCTGCTTCAAACTCAAGTACTGCATCCTGAACGATTGCACGCGCTGCAGCTACTGCGTCGGCTCGTTCGCCTGGTGCGTTCTTACCGATTACTTCTAAGTCGATGATGTCTACTGAGGAAAGTTCATGAACATTGGCAGCCACGTCAGAGGAGAGGGCAAGATCAAGAATCGGCAAGACTGCGTGAGTCGATCGTGATTGTTGGAGCAGCGCCGCATCAATGAGATGAGTTCCGGTTCCGCTGCAGGCGGCGACTAAATCGGTGCTGGCCAGCGCCTCACCGAGTTCTTCGAGGTTGATGGCTGTTGTTCCATGAGATTCGCTAAATCTGCGAGCGCGACCGCTGGCTGAAAAAACTGCGATCTCAGAACAGCCCATGGATTGCAGAGCCGAAACTACGACCCGCGCGTATGCGCCAGTTCCTAGAACCAGGGCGCGCTTTCCAGCCACTTCCCAGTGCTTCTGTTCCACAATTTGAAGGGCCACTTGGGCGATGGATCGTCCAGCTGCGCCAAGGTCGGTTGAGGTTTTTACTTTTTTTGAAGTGGCCAAAGCCCGTTGAAAAAGTACTTCGATCCGAGAGGTCGACTCGCCTCGATGTTGGGACTGTTTGAAGGCTTCTCGAACCTGGCCGGCGATCTCGGCTTCTCCCACGATCATCGATTCAAGCCCTGCGGTCAGGCTGAAGAGGTGATTGATCACGGTGGATTCAAAGGCCACCCGTAAAGCCTGTTGGCAATATTCAAGCCCCAAACCGGATACCTCGGCGATTAGGGCAATCGTCTGGTCTACGGCTTCGTGGAAGCGTTCGGCCTCTAAATAGAGTTCAAATCGGTTGCAAGTGGAGATGACGACTCCGCCGGAGATCCCGCAACTTTTGGCCACATCCCCGAAGAGGGCTTCCCTGATTGGCCCGGCGAATCGCTCGAGCTTTTCCAGTTCAGCTAGGGGGAGGTCATGGTGGCTCGAACCGATGAGTACTAGGGCCACCCCGGAAGGATACGCCCCAAATGCCTGGCATGATACTCAGGTGGGCTTACCGCAGAATCATCCGCTGGTTACAGGTGCAACGAGTGAATCTTTACTGGTTGCCGCCTACCGCGGGATAAGGCGAGAGCGGAACCCCATCTGGTTTATGAGGCAAGCTGGCCGCTCGCTTCCTGAATATCGGGCACTCCGTGAAGGAGTCCCCATGCTTGATGCCTGCCTTAGGCCTGAAATGGCTGCTGAGATCACGATTCAACCGGTTTCTCGACATGGGGTAGATGCGGCCATCTTCTTTAGCGACATCGTGATCCCGCTCCGCTTGGCTGGGATTGACGTCGACATTGTGGCTGGGGTTGGGCCGGTCATGGCCAATCCAGTTCGAACCAGAGGAGATCTGGATCGACTCCAAGAGTTGGACCTAGCCGCGCTGGCCCCGATAACCGAGGCTGTTGGCCTGGTGGTTAAAGAACTCGGCAAGACTCCGTTGATTGGTTTTGGCGGGGCCCCATTTACGTTGGCCTCATATTTAATTGAGGGCGGCCCTTCCAAAGAACTGCCGGTGACTAGAGCTCTCATGCTCGATGATCCCGATCTTTGGGCGCAGATCCTCACTTGGGCTGCTGGGGTCACGAGTCAGTTTCTTCGGGCTCAGGTTCTGGCCGGGGCAAGCGCGATCCAACTTTTTGATTCTTGGGCCGGGCGTTTAACCCTTGACGAATACCGCAAGTTTGCCGCCCCATATTCGAAAATTGTTATGACCGCGGTATCTGATTTGCCAGTTGCCCGAGTTCACTTTGGCACCCAAACAAAAGAGCTTCTTAAAGATATGCATGAAGTTGGTGCAACAGTCATGGGCGTAGATCAATTCACTCCGCTTGATTGGGCCAACGATTTGTTCGATGGCAAGGTTCCATTGCAGGGCAATATTGATCCAGAATTATTGACGGCCCCCTGGGAGCAATTGCGCTCGCACGTTGAACAGGTGCTGGTGCGCGGAAGTGGAGCACCTGCTCATATCGTTAATTTGGGACATGGTGTCCCACCAAATACTGATCCCGATGTTCTCACGCACATAGTCGATTACGTTCACGGTAAATCATGAGCGAAATCCGCGCAGTTCAAGCCTTAGTCCTTGGTGGTGGGATTTCTGGGCTAGTTGCTGCGAGGGATCTAACAGAGCACTTCGGATCCATTTTAGTTCTAGACAAAAGCGATCAACTCGGCGGATCGTTAGGCAGCGCTTTGATTGCTGGTGAGAATGTTGACTCAGGCGCTGAAGCTTTTGCGGTAAGTCGAAATGATGCTCTGGAGTTGATTGAATCTCTTGGGTTGACCGATGCATTGGTAGTTCCTGATCGAGCAGATGCGCGCATTCGATCAGGCGACGAAACCTATTTGATTCCATATGGAATTCTAGGAATACCTAGTGATCTAGCTGACCCATCAGTATTGGCCGCAGTGGGAAGTGATGCACTAGCAGCCGCGCGCGAACTTGATGCCAAACCATGGAATGTGACTGCGCCGATTTCTATCGGAGAGTTAGTTCGCCTGCGACTTGGCGATGCATTTGTTGATCGCATTTTAGCGCCGGTAGTTGGTGGCGTGCATGCCGCAAACCCAGACCTGCTTGAAGTTGATGCAATTGCCCCAGGGTTGCTCGCCACTGCCACCAGCCTTGGATCCTTGACCGCGGCGGTGTCAAAAATGCGTGCATCTGCTGCAGCTTCGCGTCCGGGTGGGGCGATCATGAGTTTAAGAGGCGGCATGCATGTGCTCGTCGATGCGCTGGCTTCAGAGTTGAGCAATCGCGGGGTTTCGTTTCTGCTTTCCTCGTCAGCTAAGTCCGCAACTTTTGCTGATGGGCGTTGGCGAGTTATTACCGAGAATGGTCAAGAAATTTCTAGCGAAGTTCTTGTAGTGGCCTTGCCCTCAAAGGTTGCAGCTCAACTTTTTGCAAACGATAAAGAACTTAATGAACCGCTTTCCCAAGTTAAGACGGTGGACGTTGCAATCGTTCTTCTGGTTTTACGGGCCCCAGAGTTAGCGCAGGCACCACTTGGCTCTGGCGTGTTGGTGACTGCCAATAGTGAGATCGCCGCAAAGGCGTCGACCCATGCCACGGCTAAGTGGGCTTGGCTTGGCAATAAATTTGGCGACCGCCACCTAATTCGCTTTTCCTATGGTCGAGATGGTCACCTTCCCGATGATCTGCTCGGGTTGCCAGCCCAGGCCCTCGAGGATGCCATTGCTCTTTATGGCCTGGATTCTCCCGAGGTAATTGAGGCCAAGACGGTGCTTTGGCCAGGGGCGCTGGTTCATCCCGGCTCAGGCCATCTGGAGGCGGCTAAACAGTTAAATTCAGCCGTATCCAAGCGGGCGAACCTAGCCATTGTGGGTGCGGGTCTAAGCGGAAACGGGATCACCGGAGCTATTCGGGCTGCTCACGAGGCGGTCACTCAGTTGAGCGTGCGATACTTCCACAATGACTGAGCAGCCTTTAAAAAATCTAACTTCGCGCCAGATCAACGAGACCATTAGATACACCTCGTGGGCGGTATATCGCCGCAATGCCGCACTAACTGATGAGAAGAGCGCAAGCGCCCAATTTGTTGACTTAGTCAATAAAGCCGCTGAGCAAGACGTGCAACTTCGTGGGGTATACGACGTATCAGGAATGCGCGCAGATGCTGATTTGATCTTCTGGTTTCACGCACCAAAGGCCGAGATGATTCAGTCGACGTTAAGAGATCTTCGCCGCACCGCTCTCGGCTCAAGCCTTGCTCCGACTTGGTCGGCCATGGCGCTACATCGCCCGGCCGAATTCAATAAGGGCCACGTTCCAGCTTTCATGACCGGTGCCGGTGCAAAAGATTGGCTCTCGGTATACCCGTTTGTTCGCTCATACGAGTGGTACCTGCTCCCAGATGAGGAGCGACGAAATCTATTGATGGAGCATGGCATTGCTGGACGCGATTTCACTGGCATGTTGAGTAACACCGTCGCTTCTTTTGCACTCGGTGATTACGAGTGGATTCTGGCGCTTGAGTCCAATGATCTCTATGAAATTGTTGACATGATGCGTCATCTTCGTTCGACGAAGGCGCGCTTGCACGTGCGTGAAGAGATTCCGTTCTTCACTGGCCGTCGAGTTGAGCCTGAAAAAGTGGCTGGTCTCATCGCGTGAGTTACAACGCAATTCTGCTGACCTCTTTTGGTGGTCCTGAGGGACCAGAAGATGTAATTCCATTTCTGGAGCGAGTCACCGCTGGCCGCGGCATTCCAAAAGAGCGATTGGCTGAAGTGGGCACTCACTATTCGGCGATGGGTGGAGTGAGCCCGATTAATGCGCAGAATCGTAAACTTTTGGCGCAGATCAAAGAAGAGTTGGCTAAGCGAAACATTGAGATTCCAATTTATTGGGGCAATCGAAATTCAGAGCCGTTTTTTCCAGTGGTATTGAACGAGATTCACGCCGATGGTCATGATCGAGTGCTGGCACTTATTACTAGCGCATATTCGTCATATTCTGGATGCCGTCAATATCGGGAAAATCTTGCACAGGCATTAGTTGAAACCGGACTTACTGGCTCAATGACGATAGACAAAGTGCGCCATTATTTTGATCATCCAGGTTTTATCGAACCTTTTGTGAAGGGTTTGGTTTCTGCTCTCCAGACGTTGGATTCTGAGGGCTTTGGCGCCGACGATGTGCATCTGTTTTTTTCAACCCACTCAATTCCGATGACTATGGCGCAAACATCTGGATCGCCCAGTTTTCGTGACCAATTGGTCGAAGGCGCCTATGTGGCCCAACACAAGGCCAGTATCGCTTGTGTGCTGGAAGGAGTCGCAAAGATCCTCAATCGGAAACTGCCAAACTGGTCATTGGTCTACCAATCCCGCAGCGGAGCACCTCACACGCCTTGGCTTGAACCCGACATTGGTGATGCCATAAGAGATGCATCAGTCAGCGGCACTAAGGCTGCCGTCGTAATTCCGATCGGTTTTGTAAGTGACCACGTTGAAGTTATTTGGGACCTAGACCATGAGGCAAAAATCGTCGCTGACGAAGTCGACATCAGGTTTATCCGAGTGCCCACTCCAGGTGTAGCGCCAGAGTTTGTGGCTGGAATTGTTGACTTGATTGAGGAACGAATCGGTTCAACTCAACCCAAGACGCTTTCACCTTTAGGACCATGGCCTGAATTTTGCGCGGTTGGCTGCTGTCCAAACTCAAAGGTTGAGTTGCCAACCATCGCCGATGTCTTGAGTTAGAAGCGATCTTGCTGAAACAAATATCTTCTGATCAACGCAAGATTCTTCAAGTGCTTTCCGGACTTGCTCTGGGCATGTTCTTGGCCGCGCTGGATCAGACCGTGATCTCAACAGCTAGTCCGACAATCGCCACTTTGCTGGGGCACTTACCAAGCCAGTCTTGGTTGATTACTTCCTATCTCGGAGCAACCCTTATAACGACACCAATTTATGGACGACTCTCTGACGGGTTTGGCCGACGCCGCCTATTTATTGCAGGGCTGATTATTTTTCTCGTAGGTTCTGCTGTTTGCGCTTCAGCTTCATCTTTCCAAATGCTTGTGCTTGGTCGAGGACTACAAGGGCTAGGAGCGGGTGGACTTTTCTCCCTTGCCTTCGCGGTGATTGCTGATTTGGTTTCGCCTAGAGATCGCGGGCGCTACATCCTCTTTTTTGTTGCAATCTTTGGCTCGGCCAGTCTTCTAGGTCCGCTTATTGGTGGCTTCATCGCCTCTGCAACCAGAATCTTTGGCATTGATGGTTGGCGTTGGATATTCATTCTCAACCTGCCAATCGGATTTCTGGCTATTTCTTTGGCTTTGCGTTACTTACGAGTTCCACAGCGTCTCGTCCGTCAAAGATTAGACATCTGGGGAGTCTTAACATTCGCTCTTTTCATACTCGCCCTCCTCAGTTTTAGTGAAACAGCAAATTCAGATTTCCTTTCCTCGATTCGAAGTTGGATAGTGATCGTTGGAGTCGGTGCGTTTGTGACATTTTTATATGTTGAACAAAAGATGCAGGCCCGCGCATTTATTCCACTGCATTTTTTTAGTAACCGCTTGTTCGCCATTACCGTTGTAATCAGCGCAATAGCAGGAGCCGGGATGATTATCGGACTGCTCTTTACTCCGCTAATCGTGCAGGTTCGTTATGGCGTCTCCGCGGTTACCGGCGGGTTCTTGCTACTGGTAATGGGTTTTGGAAATCTTTTCGGATCTGGACTTGGAAGTCGGATGATTTCTAAATCTGGGCGCTATCGAGAACTGGCGATCTTCGGACTGCTTGCCTTTGCCGTCGGCTTTGTACTCCTTGAAGTTTTAATGGATGCTGGTTTTATCGGAATAGGTGGTGCGGTGTTCCTCTTGGGTGTCGGTGCTGGACTGGTTACCCAATTTGCTTCCGTTACTGCTCCCTATGCATTAGGGGAAGAGCACTTGGGCGCGGGTTCGTCCATTAATACCTTTGCTCGACAATTCGGCAGTGTATTAGGCGCCGGATTTTCACTGGCTGCACTATTTCATTCTTGGAAATTTCGTGACGGAATCTTGAGCAAGACAATTTCGACTCAAAACTCATCACTGCAACATCTATCGGCAATTGCCAAAAACAGTTTTGTGGAGGCTGCTAGCCCGGTTCTGGTTTATTCCGCACTCCTGGTGCTGGTTGGCTTTGTCATAGCGCTCTTTCTACCTCGTGGCGTGCTGGCCGAAGGTCATAGATCAGGCAATTAGAGCTTGGCCTCAAGGCATCGGTTAACCTACAGATGTGGCTATTAAGGACCCCAGTCGAGAGTCTTACTTTCCGTCAATTGAGAAAAAGTACGGCGAGCCCATGTCGTATTGGTTTGCTGTTATGGCCGAACTGGCCGATCAGAAGTATCCGGACCAGATCGCATATCTTCGATCAAACTACGGATTTACTCAGACACATGCCAACGCCCTAGTCATGTATTCACGTGGTTCAAAATCAACTCAACGCTTCAATGCCATCACTACAAAGTATCCCAACTTAGAACTTGTGATTGCTTGGAATCAACCGATGCTACGAAGAGATGGCAAATAGCTATTCGGAGTTTCTGTTTCAAAGAGTCACATACTTCTAGCTCCATGGAGTAAGGAGGTCATTGAGAAGTTCACACCAAGGATGAAAGATTTGGATGTGAAGAAGAAAACGATAGGTGTGCCTAACGATTGGAAAGTTGACGAGAAGCTTTTGTAAGCCATGATCAAGGCACGGCTCTCCGAGCCAAAGTAACGGAAACTTCATCAAATCCATATAAAACCAATAAAGATTTCGCCTGGTGAGTAACCCAGATTGGTGTTGTTAGATAATTGTATCTAGGTTCCGTGAAGGAAGCGTTATGCAGAAAAAGTTCCTACTCATCAGCGCGTTAGTTCTGGTTGCGATTGGAGGTCTGCCGGCGACGGCTGCCGTCCACACTGATTTTCGGAACCTGAGTACGCACTCGCCTTCAGGTCCAAGCACTATGCCAGGGATGGATAGCGGTTCAAGCACTATGCCAGGGATGGATAACCAAGATGGCACGACAGACGGATCGTCCCACCCGCGACCTCTTAAACCAGTTCTGGGCGTATTCGGGATTGCAACTTCTGCGGTGTTACTTGGCGCTGGTTTCCTTCGCCGTCAGGATCGCGCCCAACGTAAGGTCAAACAAAACAGCCTCGCCTCACGCAGGAGCCAAAAGTGAGTAGCACGGTTAAGGCCAGTATTGATCCCGACGATCAACACTTTGAGCTGCAACGCTTCGAACCTGTCGGACGTAATCTGCTCAAATACAAAATCGTATCTACGATCATGCGCAGCAAGTGGTATCCCGGGTTATTACAGATCCCGATTGCAGCCGTGTTCGGATTGGTCGCCTACGAACTTCTAACCGGACCATCAAACGCGCACGACAACGCGGGTACTGCACTTATGTGGGTTCTTTGGTGGCCACTCATTCCGATCATTTATGTCTTCTTGGGTCGGTTCTGGTGCGCGGTTTGTCCGTTCGCAGCGCTGTCTGACTTCATCCAGAAATTGGTTGGCGCGAATCGACCAGTACCGACGTTTTTGAAGCGTTACGGAATTTGGATAATCGACGCTTCGTTCCTTGCCATTACGTGGGCCGACCACGTTTGGGGAATCGTCGAATCCCCTTGGGGCTCGGGGATTTTGTTGCTATTGCTTACTTTCGCAGTCATTGTTTCCGGAGCATTCTTTCAGCGACGCACATTCTGTAGGTACGTCTGTTTTCTTGGCGGGCTATCTGGAAACTATGCCCGTACCGGGATGCTCGCACTGCGAGCGGATTCCGATATCTGCGCCACCTGCAAGTCAAAGGCCGCCTGCTACAACGGCACTGACACAGTTGACGGATGCCCGCTCTTTTCTTTTCCTCGCACTATGGATTCCAATGCCAACTGCAACTTGTGTGGGAACTGCGTAAAAGCCTGTCCGAATGATGCCATCACCCTCACCGTGCGAAAGCCAACCAAAGAACTCTGGTTCATGCACACTCCCAAGATCGAGGAGTCGTTCTTGGCCATGGCGATCATGGGCATTGTTCTGATTCAAAACGTGACAATGCTCAAAGTGTGGAACGAGATACTCGCAGGTGTCACCCGCGTTACAGGGATTTCCAATTACGCGATCTTGTTCACTATCGTGTTTGCAATCGGAGTCTGCCTTCCGGTCGCATTACTTGCCATCGCATCCAAAGTCGCGTCTAGTAGAAATCTGGAATCCACTCGTCAAAACTTTGCCCGATTCGGATACGCGCTCATTCCGCTAGATGTTGCTGCACACGTCGCGCATAATCTTTTTCACCTGTTGTCAGAGGGTAAGTCAGTGTTCTACACCGTTGCTGCGCTTTTTGGAAAACACGAGATGGGCTCTACCGCTTTGGTTAGCAATGGCACGATCCAAGTTCTACAGTTCGCTCTGCTTGCGCTGGGACTGGTCGGGTCTTTCTACACTGTCAAACGGATCACTAACCGCAGGTATAACACTCCAGCGCGCCAGCGCTCTACCCAGTTGCCATTCTTGATACTTGTCGGACTTCTTGGTGCATTGAACGTGGTCTTGTTCTTGTTCCCAATGGCGCACCGGATGTGATCGGTCTCGTATTCACCAGATTCACTTGGATTATCCGTGGCCTACGCTCATAAATTTGAAACGCTCGGATACTTCGCAACTGACGAGATATGGGTGTACCGCAATAGTTATTTCAAATATCAACTTGGGATGCCATTGTCAGGGACGCAACTAATGTCTTAACCGCTCTGCGAGCTCGTTTAATACCCGGCAACCGCAGTATGGACAGATTCGGTTAGGAGTGTTTCGCTAGTGGAGGAGAGACAGTTTTGAAACTCTTTAACCTGAGCGAGTTGGTCACCACGAACAAACTTGAGAAAGCCATTGCGCCACCTGCATACATTGGATTGAGTAGCCCAGAAGCTGCGATCGGGATTCCAACTATGTTGTAGCCAAATGCCCAGAAGAGATTTCCTTTGATCACGCGCAAGGTTCGACGTGAGAGGCGAATCGAATCTACTACCGCCCAAAGATCTGCCCGGACCAACGTGATGTCAGCAGCTTCGATAGCAGCATCAGTTCCGGTTCCCATCGCAAGGCCTAGGTCGGATTGTGAAAGAGCGGCAGCATCATTAACTCCATCGCCAACCATCGCTACGACCAAGCCTTTTGCTTGAAGGCTCTTTATCGCATCGACTTTTCCTTCTGGCTTTACCCCGCCAAGCACATTGTTTGCTGGAATCCCGACTAGGGCAGCAGTTGTGATTCCAGCCGCTTGCGAATCACCGGTAATCAACCAAGGATCAAGACCAAGTTTTTTTAGTTCGCCAAGAGCGGCAGTCGTCGATGGTTTAGGTTCATCGCCAATATCAAAGACCGCAACTGCCTTTCCATTGATTGCCGCGACGACAGCACTTCGTCCGGCATCACGTGCCTTTTGGATTGCTGCATCAAGGACTTCGGATACTTCCAGTACTGAGTGCAGGATTGCCTCTAAGGAGCCGGCTAGAACAATCGCGCCATCGACCACACCAGAAACACCTTGCCCTGGAGTGGAGTCGAATTCGCTCGTCGGAAGAATGGTGAAGCCTTCATGTCGGGCGTAAGAAACAATGCTTCTGGCCAATGGATGCTCACTGGCATTTTCCAAACTCGCTACTAACTGCAAAACTCGATGGCGATCGCCGGTGATTGTTACTTCATGGACACTCATTACTCCGGTGGTTAGCGTTCCGGTCTTGTCGAGGGCGATTGTGTTGACTCGACGAGTGGATTCCAGGATTTGGGGACCTCGAATCAAGACCCCTAACTGTGCTCCACGACCAGTACCCACCAGAAGCGCCGTTGGGGTGGCTAAGCCCAGTGCACATGGGCAGGCAATTACCAAGACGCTTACTGCTGCTCTGATTGCATCAGACTGACTGAAGTCACGAGAGATCCAAGCGAAGTATGTTCCGATAGCGATTACTACAACTGTTGGCACAAATACTGCACTGATTCGATCGGCAAGACGTTGGACTGGCGCTTTCTGCGCCTGCGCTTCGGTCACTAAGTTGGCAATTCGACCAAGCTCAGTGCCAGAACCAACTGCGGTTGCGCGCACTATTAGGCGACCGCTGGTATTGATTGTTGCGCCAGCAACGTGCGAACCAACAGTGACATCAACGGGTAGTGACTCGCCGGTTAACAATGAGGCATCAATTGCGCTGGCCCCTTCGGTAACGATTCCATCGGTCGCGATCTTCTCGCCTGGACGCACAACAAAGAAATCGCCGATTTGTAGTGATGCGATGGGCACTGTTACTTCTTCACCATCTTTTAGTACAACAACTTCTTTGGCACCAAGGTTTAGCAGAGCACGGAGCGCATCGCCAGCGTGGTGTTTGGCTCTTGCCTCAAGAAATCTCCCCAGCAAAATAAAGATCGTTACACCGACTGCCACCTCTAGGTAAACCTCGCCTGGCTGCCCCAACAAAACGGCTAGTGACCAGAAGTAGGAGGCAAAAACGCCAAGGGTAATAAGGGAATCCATTGAGGCGCTGCCGTGGCGTAAGGCATTGAGTGTTGCGCGATGAATTGGCCATGCTGAAATGAAGACAACCGGGGTGGCCAGGGCAAAATTGGTCCAATGCAGCGGATGCCAAATGTTGGTCATTGAAAACAGGATGACTGGTAAGCCAAAACCTAGGGCGAGTATCAATTGCCAGAGGTAATTTGCGGACTTCTTTTTTGATTCAGGGGTCTTCAAGTTTGCTTTATATCCGGCGCCTTCGACGGCAGCGATAAGCGTTTTCAATTCGATACCGGGCTTGGTGAAAACAGTTGCCGTTTCAGTTGCGTAGTTTACAGTGGCCGTCACGCCTTCGACTTTGTTGAGTTTTTTTTCAATTCTTGACGCACATGAAGCGCAGGTCATTCCTTCGAGCGACAACTCAACAGTTTTAGCCACCTAGTACTCCTTTGAGAGTTTTTTAGAGTTGAACCGTCGCATAGTCGCCGGCTTCGGTTACGGCCGCTTTGACCTGGTCAAACTCAATCTCATTTTCAGTGGCCAAGGTCATCAAACTCTGACCGCCCTTGACTAAGTCAATCTTCACTTTGTTGACCCCAGCTAACGCAGAGACTTCTTCGGTGACCGATTGCACACAGTGCCCGCAAGTCATTCCGGTGATTCCGTATTTTGATTCCTGATCCATAATTCTCGACCTCTTCTCTGGTCAAAGTCTAACGTGGGGTCCTCGATTCAATAGGGTGCCTAATCGACTACCAGTTCGCCTCGTTCCACAAAATCAGGCGTGAGATTGAGCACCCGGAACCAGAAACCCGCACTCCAGCCCAGTAGTAGCGTCCAAAGCACGGTTCCAAGACCAACTGGACCCCGAAGAACAAGACCGCCCACGAGGCCGATTCCCTCGATGGCCAGACGCGCCTTCCAGACCGGCCAATCGAATTTACGATGGAAGGCGATCATCACGCCATCTCTAGGCCCAGCACCAACATGGGTTCCGATATAGATGGCGATCCCAAGTCCGGTGATCACCGTGCCTGACGAGAAAAGCACAACTCGTACCAGGAAATTCCAATGCGTTGCGTTGGCGATTGGATCGTTTGCATAAAGAAGATTTACGACGTTTCCAACCACGAGAATGTCGCAGATAGTTCCAAAGCCTGGCTTTACCCCAAGCGTTAAGCCAACTAACAACACTACAAAGCCGGTACCGATCATGGCTGTTCCTGTTGCTATGTGCAGATGATGTCCGAGTCCAACATGGAGGACATCCCAAGGCGAAACACCAAGGCCTGCATGCAGTGCCATGAAAACCCCAATGCCACAAACGATTGAGCCAGCAATGGTCTGTGGCAACTTCCGAAGTGGTGGCACCGGCTTGATTAGTTGAGTGCGTCTATGACGCTTTGATGAAGCAAGCCGTTGCTAGTGATTACGTCAGCGCCATGGGGGCCGTCAATACCAGCGATGCTGCTAAACCGACCACCAGCTTCTCTGACAATTATGTCTAGCGGTGCCATGTCCCAAAGTTTTAATTCAGGCTCGGTCGCAATATCGACTGCACCTTCAGCAACTAGAAGATGGGACCAGAAATCTCCATAGGCACGTTGACGCCAGCAGTTTTCCGCTAGAGCAGCAAACTTTTCAGCAAGGCCGACCAAGCGCCAACCGCGTAATCCAGAGAATGAGATCGACGCATCTGCGAGTTCTGAAACCTTAGACACCTGAATCTGACGGGTCTTGCCATTCACGTCGATGGTGAAAGCACCGCCTCCTTCACGGGCAAACCAGCGCCTGGCCATGGCTGGGGCAGAGACAACACCTACTTTGACGATGTCCTCTTCAAGGAGAGCAATAAGCGTTCCCCACACCGGAACACCACGAACAAAATTCTTGGTGGCATCGATTGGGTCAATCACCCAACTTCGCTTCGAGGTTCCTGAGCGTTCTCCGAATTCTTCGCCGATAAAACCATCATCGGGGCGGTGTTTAGCCAACTCGGCGATGAGGGTTTGTTCCACTGCTCGATCAGCATCTGTCACGGGGGACAGGTCCGGCTTCTTCTCGACTTCAAGGTCTAAGGATTGGTAGCGAGCAAGGGTTATCTCGTCGGCTAGATCGGCAAGGCGCAACGCCAGTTGCAAGTCTGATTCGTAATCGGTCACGTCGGAACGCTACTAGATACAATCCGCCGATGGACACAATCCTTGGCCTACCGGTCCACATACTCATAATTCACGCTGTTGTTGTATTGATGCCAATAGCCTGCCTGGTGGTTATGGGGATGCTAATTCGGCCCCAATGGCAACGTAAATATCGGTGGGAGATACTGGCGTTGGTGGTCGTCGCTACTGCGACGGTGCCACTGGCAACTAGTAGCGGAGAGGCACTGGCTGGACGAGTGGAGCAACTCTCCACCACCAACAAGGCGCTGGTTGCCGCTCACGTAAATTCTGGGGAGAACCTCACTCCCTTTGCTTTGCTCCTTCTTCTGATGACCGTATTGATCCTCTGGCGAGGATCGCACCTTCAATCCAAGATCAAGACGGTGGCATCGGTTCTGGCCGTGATTGCCGCTCTTGGATCAATTGCTGAGGTAGCCATAATTGGACATTCAGGAGCCAAGAGCGCCTGGGCTAGAACGGTGGCAAATACTCACTCGGTGCCTAATAACTAAATCTTGGTGAAGCCAGCAATCTACGAAGGCTGTTTACCCGCTCTGCCCTGGATGGGTCGGTGGCTGCCCAGGCAGTAAGGGCGCACTCTTCAGATTCATGAGTGCAGCCTCGAGGACAGTCATCGACTACTTCAATGATGTCATCGAAAGCGGCAATTATTCGAGCTGGATCAAGATGGGCAAGGCCAAATGAGCGAACACCAGGGGTGTCAATCAGCCAGCCGCCACCTTCTAGTCGAAGGGCCACTGCACTAGAGGAAGTGTGCCGTCCTCTTCCGGTTACCACGTTAACTTCGCCGGTAGCCCGCATTGCACTTGGAATCAATGCATTGACCAAGGTCGATTTTCCAACACCTGAATGTCCGATGAAGACACTGCTCTTATTTGCCAGCAAGGTGCGGATGGGTTCTAGATCGCCACCCTTTTTCGTGGATAAAATCTTTAACGGCAATGGACGATAGGCAGAGAGAAATAATTCAGGGTCGGCTAAATCTGATTTGGTCATGAGCAGTACCGGTTCAATTCCAGCATCAAATGCAGCAGCTAAGCAGCGGTCAACTAAACCCGATCTTGGTTCCGGATTTGCACAAGCGGTAACGATCACCATCAGGTCGATGTTTGCAACGATTACTCGTTCAGTTGGGTCATCGTCATCTGCAGTTCGTCGCAAGATATTTCTACGTTCAGCAATAGACACTATTCGTGCGAGCGAAGTGAGGTCGCCATTACTGTCGCCAATTACCGCGACGTGATCGCCAACGACGACTCCCTTTCGACCTAGATCGCGGGCTTTGATCGCAGTGATACTAATTCCATCTTCAGTTTCACAAGTTATCCGCCCGCGATCAATTTGGGTGACTAGCGCAGGGAATGTGTCAGAAAAGGTTGGTCGGTCTTTACTTCGCGCTCTAGTACTGCGAGTGGCCCTGATTCGAACATCTCTCTCGTCAAAATTTCGAGTGCCAGTTTGACGGACCATTAGGCCTCAATCATTTTCGACCAGAGACCGACAAAGTCAGGAAGAGTCTTTTTGGTTGTTTCAATATTCTCAACTTCGACGCCAGGCACTAGTAAACCAATAAGTGCGCCAGCAGTTGCTAATCGGTGGTCATCGTAAGTATGAAAGATCCCGCCATGCAGGGTTTGTGGGTGGATTTCAAGACTGTCGTGACTCTCAATTACATTGCCGCCAAGACTATTTATTTCGGTAGCAAGTGCGGCTAGCCGATCTGTCTCATGAAGACGCAAGTGTCCGATATTTCTAAGATGCGATTTTGTCGTTGCAAATGCACACAGGGCTGCGATCATCGGGGTCAGCTCGCCCACATCATGCAGATCTACATCGATCCCGATGAGTGATTCGCCTGCGCTAACTCTCAAGCCTTCTGAAACAAGGTCAACCTTCGCACCCATCATCGCAAGTAAATGGCGAAGTTGATCTCCCGGTTGAGTAGTCCTTGTTGGCCAGTCTTTAATCGTGACACTGCCGCCCGTGATAATTGCCGCCGCTAAAAAAGGCGCAGCATTCGAAAGGTCAGGTTCAATCACCATTGTTTGTGGCAATAGTGGACCGCTTTCCACTTGCCACGTGTTTGTTTGCGAATCATCAACGATCGCACCAAATTGTCGAAGCATTTGAATTGTCATCTCAATATGCGGCATCGATGGAAGAGTGGCGCCAATGTGGCGCACGATGATTCCCTCCTGAGTTGCCGGTGCAACCAACAAAAGTGCAGAAACAAATTGGCTAGATGCGCTTGCATCGATTGACACATCTCCACCGCGCAAAGAGCCAGTGCCATCGACCGTGATTGGTATTGCATTACGGCCATCGTCAATGATGTTTGCGCCAACTGCCCGAAGTCCGGAGATCATCGGTCCAATTGGGCGCTCGTGAGATCTTGGGTCACCGTCGAAATGAATCGGTCCGGTAGCCAAGGCAGCCACTGGTGGTAAGAAACGCATGACGGTGCCGGCATTTCCTACATCTACGTTTGCTGGCCCGCGCAATTGACCGGGAGTGATCTGCCAGCCAGCAGCGAGGTCTTCAATTTTCACACCAAGAGACCTGAGCCCGGCCGCCATCAACAAGGTGTCGCGGGAAAGGAGCGGACGAGTTAGCAGGGAGGTGCCACCGGCAAGAGCTGAGAGTATTAGCGCTCGGTTGGTGACCGACTTGGACCCTGGGATCTCCAGAACGGCCGTTATCGCGCCGTGCGCCATCGGTGCTGGCCAATGCTCTTGAGTACTCACGGGAAGACCTTACCGTTCCGGGTTATTTGGCCGGAGTGATCGCGCTGTCTTCGACTACCGTTTAGAGTCCAGATATGTGCGGCAGATACGCCTCTTCTAGAAATCCCGAAGACCTCATCGAAGAGTTTGAAATTGAAGTTGCCCCGCCTATGAAATTGGCTCCCAATTGGAATACCGCCCCGACTCAATCGATCTACGTGATTGCTGAGCTGTTGAAAAAGCGCACTCTCCTCATTGCCCGTTGGGGTCTTATTCCATCGTGGGCAACTGATCTGAGTATGGGCGCTCGAACGGTTAATGCTCGGATGGAATCCGTCGCTGAGAAACCCTCGTATCGGGCGGCTTTCAAAACGCGTCGTTGTCTGATTCCAGCTGATGGCTATTACGAGTGGTACCAAGGGAGGGTGTCTGGTTCATTAAAGGCGGTACCGAAGCAGCCTTTTTATCTCCACCGCAAAGACGGTAGATCTTTAGCTATGGCTGGACTTTATGAATACTGGCGAAATCCAGTTACTGATGAGGTGCTCACTTCGGCGACGATCATCACTACCAGTTCGCAAGGGGCGTTATCCCAGATTCACGATCGGATGCCGGTTCTGTTGCCAGAAGATCGCTATCGAGCCTGGCTTGATTCAGAGGAGCGAGCCAAAGCAGAACTGCTCGAGCTTTTACAGGTCCAAGAAATGGATCAGGACCTGGTAGCCGAGCCGGTTAGCCGCCTGGTCAATTCGGTTCGAAACAATGGGTCAGGGCTGATCAGGCCGGTCCCATTGGAGTTAGAAACCCCCTTGATTTAAGCCTCAAGGAATGAGCGGCCGGACAATGGGGTTTAGGTCAGTATGGGAAAAGATTGTGAAACTGCCAGTCGTAGGCCGGTTGCGCGTCTATTTAGCCAAGTCGCGGCCAGCCAGATAGCCTTCATGGCGATGGCAAGCAACGCCGGCGAAAGCCGAACCAAGGAGAGCGTCGCAGTTCGAACTGCGCGCTTTGAGCGGGATGCCCTTCCCTTTCTGGACCAGATTTACGCAGGTGCTCTGCGATTGACCAAGAATCCCCATGATGCCCAGGACTTAGTTCAAGACACTTTCGCGAAGGCGCTGACCTCATTTCATCAGTATGAAGATGGCACGAATCTGAAGGCTTGGCTCTACCGAATTCTCACTACGACTTTTATAAACACTTATCGCAAGGCCCAGCGCCAACCGCTGACCACCGGCGAGGAATTGCAGGAGTGGCAGGCGGCTGAGGCCGCCACTCATACCAGCGATAAGGGTCGCTCGGCCGAGACGGAAGCGCTGGACCATCTTCCTGACTCGTCGGTAAAAGAAGCACTCCAAGCCCTACCTGAAGATTTCCGGCTTGCCGTCTACTTGGCAGACGTCGAGGGTTTTTCATATAAAGAAATTGCTGAGATTATGGATACGCCGACCGGCACTGTGATGTCCAGGCTTCATCGCGGCCGACGACTACTTAGGGAATCGCTGGCCGATTACGCACGCGAACAAGGTTTCCTTTCTGCGGGAGGTGATTCTGAGTGAGTTGCGGTAACCACCACGACACTCCCTGTCGAGAAGTACTTGAAGCAGCGTTCTTTTACATCGACGATGAATTGAGCGAAGGTTCGGTTCGTCGGGCAATTACGATTCACTTGGAAGAATGCGGACCATGTTTGGAAGAGATTTCATTCCTTCGGCGACTCAAGCAAAAGATTTTTAGTTCTTGCGAAGAAACCGCGCCCGACACGCTACGGGATGCGATACGCACTCAGATCACCCAATTACGACTTACGATGACGGAAATAGAAATTCATAACGAATAGGAGTTCATCGTGCCGAGCAGATCATCTGGCGTTCATGACATTCGTGCCGAGATGGTTGCCAATGTTCTCTCCATTCAGGTATCGGTGGGCGAAGAAGTTGGCGTCGGTCAACAGGTGTTACTTCTCGAATCGATGAAAATGGAAATCCCAGTACTTAGTGATGTTTCCGGAAAAGTTATCGAAATCGCTGTTTCACCAGGGGATGTTATTCAAGAGGGCGACCTTTTAATCCGAGTCGGTTAAATGGGCGATTTATTTTCACAAATAATTGGCGCGGTTGGTTTTTCTTCGCTGACGGTACGCGCTGCTGATACTGCAGTCGCTCTTGGCTCTGGTGATGTGCCGGTACTTGGCACTCCCAAAGTTGTTGCACTGGCTGAAGCTGCCTGTCTTGCTGCCTTGCAGGATCGACTTAATCCAGAGCAAACCAGCGTCGGCACTCGTGTTGAGTTGGATCACTTGGGCACCAGCGAGATTGGTGCAAGCGTGCAGGCGTCGGCCAGTGTCGTAGGCAGCAGTGGGCTGAAGTTGGTTTTCGAGGTTGAAGTGCACGAGGGTTCTCGACTTGTGGCTAAGGGAGTTATAACGCGCGCCGTGGTGGATCGGGTCAGTTTCTTAGCTAAGGCGGCAGGCCAAGCCCGGGTTGATTAACCGTGAGCGGCGGCTTGCCTCACCTCGAGAGGCGGCTTCGCTCACCTCGAGAGGTCTAATTGCCGCGGCGGTACTCCTCAGGTACTACGGGCGCAGACATGGTGCGAGGAGAAAGCCCCAAACCACGCACATGCGTTGCAATTTCACTCAGTGAGGTAACCCAAACGGATGAATCAGAAACCACATCTTTGATCAGACCTTCAAGTGCCCGTGCTCGCGAAGGTCTTCCTCCCAAGAACGGGTGATTAGTAAGAACAAAGCAGGCACCTTCGTCGCGAAGCGCTTCATATTCCAATCGCCACATGTCGACGACTGTAGTTGGATTCACAATGATTCCACTGCCAGAAATATCTGGAAGAAAGCAGTACTGCTCCCAATCATCTAGTGCCCACTGGATTGGAATCTCAACAATTGATTTTCCATTTCCAGCAGCAAGCTCGTATGGATGATCGCTATCCATCAAAGTGGAGTCGTATAGAAATCCTCGTTCGGCAAGCAATTCGGGCGTTGCATATGTTGGTTCCCACATCGGCGCTCGATATCCGATAGGCCGCACTCCAGCGACCTCTTCTAGCGCTTCAAGACCACGATCTAGATAGATAGCTTCGTGTTCCCGGTCGACACCCTGGAGTGATTCGTGCATATACCCGTGGTGACCGATTTCATGGCCTGCTGCGACGATGTCTCGCACGACTTTTGGATAACGATGAGCGGTGTAGCCAGGAACAAAAAATGTTGACTTGATTCCGCTTCGATCAAGCACATTCAACAGTCGCGGTACACCTGATAGTGGGCCGTATGCCTGATGGCTCATCACTCCTGATCGATGTTCAGATCCAGGTGAAGCGTAAAGAATCGCGGACTCGGCATCTAGATCGAAAGTAAAAGCCGCAGCCGCTCGTTTCCCGTCGGGCCATTGAATCGGACCTGCTGGCTCAAACTCGTCCACGAATCTCCGCTCCATTAACTTGAATGATCTGCCCGACCAAAGCTTGCATGCGAAAATCTGCCAGCATCGCAGCGGTTTTTGCAATTTCTTCGGGAACGCCAATTCTGCCTAACGGAATATCCTTTGCGTAAATCTGGTGCATCTCAGCGAGCGGGATACCGGCGGCATCTGCGTCCACTTGAAGTTGCGGAGTATCAATTACGCCAGGGGCGATGCCATTAACAATGATGTTCTCCGGCGCTAACTCGCGACCAAGAGTTTTCACTAGAGAAACTAGTCCCGCTTTTGATGCGGAGTAAGCCGTTGCTTCTGGCCAGCCGATAATGCCCCAGATTGATGAGATGACAACGATCCTTCCTGCACCGCTTGCCCGCATTCCTGGAAGCGCGGCCTGGATCAGCCAGAAGGTACCGTTGAGATTGGTCTCAACTACCTTCCACCAGTCTTCATGGTTATAACTCACAAAGGGAGCCATGGACATGTAGGCGTGGTTTGAAATCAATACATCAATGGGGCCAACATCGCTTTTGATTCGTTCGAACATGGCAAAAACCTCGGCGCGCTTGGACACGTCGGCGACTGCGGCATAACCACCAATAGCGTTTGCCAGTTCATGAAGGCGAGGATCATCCACTCGATCGTTGACGACTACTTTTGCACCGCGAGCGGCAAAGGTTTGAGCAATTACTTTGCCCATACCCTGAGCAGCTCCAGTTACCAGGACTACTTTTCCTGCATAGGTTGGAATCGACATAGCTAGATCACTGCTCCGGAGTTTGGCGAAATAATTTCTCCGGAGGTAAATGTTGCTTCTTCGATTAGGTAACCCACTACGTATGCAATTTCCTCAGGTTTGGCCAACCGCCTACTGGGCAGAGTGGCTAGATATTCGGGTGCCCGCCAAGGAGAATCGGCGGCTAAAAGTGGGGTGTCGGTTGGTCCTGGAGCGACTCCGTTAACTCTGACTCCAGATCCTGACACTTCTGTTGCCAAACTCCGAATGAGTCCGATTATTGCTCCCTTGGCAGCCGCATAATGGACATCTTCGGAACCCCCACCTATCGCTAATTCAGAAGTCACGCCGACGAATGCGCCTGATTTCATTTCGACCATATCGGGGATAACTGCTTGGGCTAAATTGAATGCACCACCGAGGTGGACATGAAGCATTCGATTCCACTGCTCTTCGGTGATTTCAGCTGCCGGAATCATTTCGTAATATCCAGCAGCACTTACTGCAGCATTAATCTGACCCAGGGATTGGCGTACCAAATCCACGCCTTTTGCAACTGCCTGATAGTCAGACATGTCTAGAACTACATCACAGTCGCTAGTTGCTGGTCTTAGATCAAAACCAGCAACTAGCCAACCACGGGTTTTTAATTCCGAAGCGATTGCAGCCCCGATACCACTGGCTGCCCCTGTGACAATTGCAATTGGTGATTTAGTCATTGAGGAAGAATCAGGCATCTTCATTTTCGTCAATGTCATTAACTGCGACCAAAGTCATACGGCCTTTGAGGTAGGTAGAAATTGCTAGACCCACAACAAATAACCCGATGGAGGCGATCCAGACTGAGAAGTCAAGATAACGAGAACCGGTGTAAACGACTCTTGGCCATGAGATGTCAAGGAACATAAAGACGGCCCAAATCAGAGCGATAAAGGAAATTGCCTTGCTCGCTTTTCCAAAGTTGAACGGTCCTGGTACCCACTTGCCAGTCAATCTTGAAATTATCACTCCAGCCAGTGGGAAGAGGAACGCTAGATAAAAACCACCAGTGGTGAAGTTGATCATCAAGGTATAGAAGTTTGGTGTCGTCTGGCTCAAGATCATCATGACTGCACCGATACCAGTGGCAATGAACAGTGAGGTAACTGGCTGCTTCTGCTTCTTGCTCAACTTGCTAAGTGTCTTAGCGGCTGGAAGCGCGTTGTCACGAGCAAAGGCCCAGATGATTCGAGATGCTGATGTTTGAAGTGCCAAGAATGAGGCAAGGAATCCAATGGTGAAGAGGATCTCCGCAAATTTCGCAGCACCTGTGCCTAGCTCCATTTTTAAGGTGTCATATACCGGGTCAGCGCTATGAGCGGCGATGTCGCTAGGAATCGACAAGATGATAGCTAGCGAAGCGAAGATGACGACGAGGGCAACAAATGAGATTGAGAAGATGATTGCCTTTGGCAGGTTCTGCTTGGGGTTCTTAACTTCTTCGGCAATGGATCCGGCACTTTCGAAACCAACGAAGGAGAATCCAACGAAAGCCATTGTGATCAAGAAAGGACCAGAGAGGCTTAAGTAATTGTGTTGTGAAAACCCATCAGTAACTACAGAGAAGCTGTTGTTGCGGTGGAACATTAGAAGCAACAGTCCAAGTCCGATGGAGCCAAGGATCTCGGCGATGATCGAGCCGGTCATTAATATCTTTAGGACCGTACGGCCAGTGATATTTGCGATGGTTCCAAGAACCAAAATTAGCAACCCGATTGCGACCTGCTTTGACATGGCCAATCCACCGATATTCAGCGCTACGGCAGTTGGGTCTTGCCCGATAACTCGAGCAACGAAGCCACCTGCGCCGATGGCTACCGTGGCCATTGCCACTACCAGAGTCCACATATAGAACCAGCCAGCAAGCCAGCCGTATCCTTGACCGATTAGTCTGCCCGACCACTGGTAAATGGAGCCCTCAAGTGGCCAGCGCGATACCAACTCTGCGAATACAAAAGATACGAGCAATTGGCCTAGGAAAACAATTAGGAAGTTCCACCAGAAGCTTGGACCTGCAGTGGAATACCCCAGACCGAAGATTCCGTAGAGAGCAACGATTGGGGAGATGAAAGCGAATGCAAAAGCGAAAGAAGACCAGAGAGTAAATTCGCGCTTTAGCGTGTGCTCTGAATCGTGCACGGATGGTTTAGCGGACATGCTGTATCCTTTTTCTGTCGCGGATTTTGTGTGGGTTGATGAATTTCGCCTCAAATTAGTCTCTATCAGCGTGAAGAGCAAGGCTTATGAAAAGGAACACAATGGCTCACGATTCTCTTCCTCGAATCCGCTCTGGCAATACGGTCGGACAGGTGGATGCCACTCAAGTTCCTCGCTACGCAGGTCTTGGCACTTTTGCCAGACTTCCTCAAATTGATGAGGTTTCAGAAGTTGATATAGCAGTGGTCGGTGTTCCTTTTGACTCTGGTGTGACCTACCGGCCAGGTGCTCGATTTGGACCTGCACATGTGCGAGACGCATCCCGCCTGCTCAGACCATACAACCCAGCTTCCGATACTGAACCGTTTGCATCTCAACAAGTTGTAGATGCCGGTGATATCGCAGCTAATCCATTTGACATCGAAGATGCACTTAAGAGTATTGAGAACGGAAGTCGTGCCCTGCACGAGCGAGCCAAGAAAGTAATCACGATCGGTGGAGACCACACGATCAGCCTTCCATTGCTTCGGGCACTGGCAGCCAAACACGGTCCGATCAGCGTCGTGCACTTCGACGCCCACTTGGATACTTGGGATTCATATTTTGGCGCTGATTACACGCACGGTACGCCTTTCCGTCGAGCCTCCGAAGAAGGTTTGATTGATCGCGATGGCTCGATTCATTTAGGAATACGTGGATCGTTATATTCAAGAAAAGATCTACGCGACGATCAAGACTTGGGCTTTGAAATATTTTCAAGCATTGAGTTCCAAGATCTCGGAGTGGCTGCGGCCATTGAAAAGGTTCAGCGAAGAGTTGCTGATCGTCCCGTTTATGTTTCTATCGATATCGACGTATTGGATCCGGCTCATGCGCCAGGAACTGGAACTCCAGAAGCTGGTGGATTAACAAGTCGAGAATTACTCTCGGTGCTCAGATCATTTTCAAAGAACAATCTTGTTGGTGCTGACGTAGTTGAGGTGGCGCCGGCTTACGATCATGCGCAAATAACTGGCGTTGCTGCCTCTCATGTTATTTATGAGTTGCTCAGCGCGATGGTCCCTAAGTAAGCCTCATTTCCGTCGAGAGGCGGCTTGCCTCACCTCCAGCGGCGGCTTGCCTCAATTAGGTCGCCGGCGCAATCGTAGAGATATTCAGCATTTGAATTTGAGCTGGCAAGCCAGGGCCTAACAAGATCTCAACGCCTAGAGAGCCATGATTGCCCGCTAACTGCCAGGACAGGTGCGAGGCGGAATTGCTCTTGATATTGGTTGCAACTGGATCGTTTAACAAACCATCGATTTCCTCGATGCTTCGGTTCAACTCAGATTTACGGTAACTGTGCGGATGATCCAGTTCCATGTTGTTTGCAAATATTTGATCTGCAATTGAGTCATTCCAATTTTGGATCAAACTGTTAACCGCCAATTGAAATTCCTGGAGTTCCTTCGACGGCAGTGTGGACGCTTTGGCAATCGCGTCTTTTTGAAGCAAATACCTCAAGGCTTTTGCACTTGCTATGACGGGAGCCGCATATCTGCCATTTGCTAGAGCGATGACTCCAATTTTGCTCCCAACCTGCCAACGCATATGAGAGCCATAGCCCGGGTAGCCGCCTGAGTGACTGACGATGGTCCCAAAATCTGAATCTTCTTCGACGAACAAGCCAAGGCCATAACAAGCTGAAATGATCCCTACTTCGTTGAGTCTTGTGAGTTGGGCGGGAGGGATCACTCTTTGACCTTGTTGCATCTCACGCCTGCTGGCGGCAGCAATTAGATGGTTGCCATCGGCAAGCCCTTCGTCAAAAGATTGAATTAGGAATCCAACCCACTTTGCTAAATCGTCGATGTTCGTCAATAGCCCACCAATGGCTGAGAAAGCTCCTTCGCCGGTGAACGGTTCCATTTCCCAGATTTCATTTCGCTTTACATACCCAGTGGCGAGATTCTTCAAGCGATTAAAATCAAAACCAGAACTTGTCATGTTGAGTGGTGTCAAAATCTCTTCAGTGACGAAATCGGTGAACGGCATTTTGGTAATTGTCGAGATGATGGCAGCGGTTAACGCATAGCCTAAGTTGGAATATTCAAATTTCGTGTTCGGGACAGTATCGAAACGAAATCCAGATTGAATAAGTGCGTGGAATTCATCTGAGGTAAGAGATTCTTGCCGGTCAGCCCATTTGTCATCTGTAGGAAACCCTGCGCTCATGGTGAGCAACATCCGAGTGGTTATCTCTGGTGAGTTAGAAAAAGGAATTCGCACCGTTTTGAAAGCTGGTAAATAATCCGAGATTGGGGCATCAAGTTTGAGTAGACCTCGATCACGTAATATCAATGCAGCCGCCGCTGTGAAACTTTTAGTCATCGATGCCACTCGAAAGACTGTTTGAATGTTCGGTGTCTCTCCGTCAAGAGCGGAGACTCCAAGACCCTTGGAATAAATAATCTGGTCCTGATAGGTCACTGCATAAGCCAGTCCTGGAGATCTTCCTGCATCGAAAAACTCGTCAAATATTTGATCTACTTGCTCAAGGTCTTCTGGAGAAATCTTCATTGGCAGAGCCTAGTTGACCTTAGATGCCGGTAGTTGTCCTTGGGTAAGCAATCGCTGGGTCGGTCGCGATGTTCACTAGATAGGGGATTCCGCTAGCAAAGGCCCGATCAAGTGCAGCGCCGATGTTTGAGGGATCGGTTACGAACTCTCCACCGGCACCCAGAGCAATTGCAACTTGGTCGTAGCGAGTTTGATGTCCGAGATCGGCAGCAACGTCATATCCGAATAGTGATTGCATGGGATGTTTCTCCAACCCCCAAGCACTGTTATTCCCGACGACCATAACTACTGGAAGTTTGTGTCTTACTAACGTGTCGATTTCACTTAGTGCGAACCCGATTGCACCATCTCCTAATAACAATGCGATTTGTGCCGAGGGACGAGCAAGTCGTGCGGCAATAGCAGAACCCATTCCGCCACCAAGGCATCCATATGGTCCCGGATCCAGCCAACAACCTGGCCGTGCCGGTTCCACAAACTTTCCGGCAAATGACACAAAGTCGCCACCATCGCCAATGACTATTGCATCATCGGCGAGTCGCGGTAGTAATTCGCCGATGATTCGCGCCGGATGAATGTATGGCGCATCACTCTGGAGAACTTCTTTTTCTTTTTCCATCGCAACTTTCGTTGCATCTTGCAATGTCTGGGCCCAAGACCCAAAGCGCGATTGTAAATCTTGTGATTGCAGGGAGTCATGTAAAGCAAGCAGAATCATGGAAAGGTTGCCTGAGGCATGCCCAGCCTGAGTTCCATGTGTTGCCAATTGGCCTGGAGAGTCCGCAATGTGAATTACCTTTGCGTTGCCAAAACGGCCATAGCCAAGTCGAAAATCAAGTGGCGTACCTACGACGATTACCAGGTCGGTTTCGCGAAGGGCAACCGACCGAACTTTGCTGACTAACAGCGGATGACCGCGCGGGATGATGCCGCGTGCGCTTCCGTTAGTTACGACGGGTATGCCAAGGGCTTCCACAAAGTGAAGAGCCGCAACCTCTGCCTGATCCGCCCAAACGTCGGTCCCTAAGATGAGTAGCGGCTTGCTCGCAGCAGAGATTGTCGCGGCCATTTGGTCTATCTCTAACGAGTGAATTGAAGTATTACTGGGCTTCCATTCAGGAAACTTAGTGACTGGAGTGGGACCAAAGAAGAGGTCCATTGGGATATCGAGAAAAGTCGGACCGCGGTGCGAGGTTCGGGCCAGAGTTAGTGCTGAATAAACGTCGTCTTCGATTCCCTCTGTCGTGATTGCCGTTTTCGCGCTCTTGGTAATTGGTTTAAGGAGTGGGGGGTGATCAATTTCCTGCAATGCTCCTTGACCCCAACGATTTGTAGGTGCTCGTCCACCGATAACCAACAGTGGCGCTCCGTTGTATTTTGCATTGGCGACTGCACTGATTCCGTTAGTCACGCCAGGTCCGGCTGTCACTGCCGCCAATCCTGGGGTTCTGGTCAAGCGCCCTGTCGCTTCTGCGGCGAAGACTGCGGTTTGTTCATGTCGCACATCGATAATTGGCAGTTGTGGAGTTTCGTGAACGGCTGCGTCATAAATTGGGAAGATGTGTGCGCCAGACAATGTGAAGAGATGTTTTACGCCATGTGCCTTTGCGCCGGCTAGCGCACCGTCACCGCCGTGTGTTTCGCGCTTTTGGGTCATACGGCCAGCGTATGTGTTTGTCCTGGCTTCGTAAATGAAAAAGACTCAGGCGGCAAATCCAAAAAGATTCGCCGCCTGAGTCAAACGGGTGTTACTTCTTGGTTGCCCAGAAGATTTCTGCGATCTCATCAATCTTGGCTAGCAAACTATCCGCGACGGCTACGTCATTTGTACCTTTAGTGCCGCCGGCGCCAGCAAGTTTTGTTGCCTCGTTGAATAGGTCGTTCAACTGTGGGTAAGCCTCGAAGTGCGGTGGCTTGAAGTAGTCAGTCCAGAGCACCCAAAGGTGTTCTTTAACCATGTTCGATCGTTCTTCTTTGATTGCCACTGCGCGTCCCTGAAAGACGGGGTCGGTACTGGCATTGAATTTCTCCATGCAAGCTTTCACAGAGGCTGCTTCGATCCGGGCCTGGGCTGGGTCGTAGACGCCGCAGGGCAGATCGCAGTGAGCGTGGACAGTGGTAGGTGGGGTTAATAAGCGCGCGATCATAAGACGCACTCCTTCCGTCGGGTGAGCCAAGCTCGTTGCTGTTGGCATCTTGCTGATGTGACACTACCTGTCATGGGCAAAAGATTCCTCTCAGGGCCGATCGCGAGGCTGGTGGTGGCGGGTGATTCCATGCTGCCGACTTACCGGGCGGGGGACTGGCTGGTGGCTACCAAGGTGAATCGGCTTGCGCCGGGTCAGGTGGTGGTGATTGAACGAGAGAACCGTCCGGGACTATTGATCATCAAACGGATCGTGCGAGCGCAGGGTGAAAAATGGTGGGTTGAAGGTGATAATCCATTGGCCAGTAATGATTCGCGAACTTTTGGACCTATTGAGTCCTCTGAGATCCTGGGTCGCATTCGTTTTCGGTACCGACGAGCCTAGAATCGACACGTGTACTTCACTGACCGAGGAATCGAAGAGTTAATCGCTCGACGTGGCGAAGAAGACGTCACTCTTGAATGGGTTGCGATGCGCCTCCAGGAGTTCGTTGATTCGAACCCAGAGTTTGAGACAGCTGTCGATCGATTAGCGACCTGGCTGGCTCGTCTCGGCGACGACGAGTAGTCGCAATGCTCGCTGTATACGCAGACTCAGCAAATCCAACGGACCCGCTTGCCGCTTTAGTGGTTGGGGAGCGGCCAGAGCCTGAACCACGAAGTGGATGGCAACGCGTCGAAGTTAAAGCAGCAAGTCTCAATCATCATGATATTTGGTCATTACGCGGTGTAGGTCTGCCGAGTGATCGACTTCCAATGATCTTGGGTTGCGATGCTGCAGGGATTGATGAGAGTGGTCGCGAAGTTGTAGTGCATGGAATTATCAACGATCCAGACTGGACAGGTTCCGAAACTCAGGATCCGAAACGCTCACTGCTTTCAGAGAAGTTTCAAGGGACGTTTGCAAAATATGTGTTGGTACCAGAGCGGAATTTAATCCCTAAGCCAGCCGAACTTTCATTTGTTCAAGCTGCCGCCTTACCAACTTCCTGGCTTACGGCATATAGCGCCTTGGTTTCCAAGTCTGGGTTGAAACCTGGCGATACTGTTCTGATTCAAGGCGCGGGGGGCGGAGTCTCAACAGCATTGACGGTCCTTGCGCACGCAATGGGTTTTCGCGTCTGGGTGACCACGCGGGATCTGAGTAAAAGAGAACGCTCAATAGCGTTAGGTGCTGACGAAGTTTTCGAATCAGGTGCACGTTTGCCGCAACGAGTTGATGCCGTAATGGAAACTGTTGGTCAGGCGACTTGGGCTCACTCAGTTCGAGCCCTTCGTCCCGGTGGCACCATTGTTATTTCTGGCGCAACAAGTGGTGATGCTCCGCCAGCGGAATTGACCCGTATCTTCTTCCTTGAACTAAAAGTCATTGGATCCACAATGGGCTCAAAATCCGAACTGGAATCCATGTTGAAATTTATGGTTGACCACAAGATTGAACCAGTGATTGATCAAGTCCTACCAATGAGTAACGCTGGTGAAGGATTTGCCCGAATGCTGGCCGGAGATGTTTTCGGAAAGATCGTTTTTACTCTTTAAGACCTAGATCTTGTTAAGTGCGGCTTGCAAAGAGGTGGCCCAACTCTGGCTCGTATAAGTGGCGCCACCGACGCCTTGAATGTTTGCCGACTGCGCTGCGAGAGTTTCTTGAATCAAATACGGCACCGCCTGCTGGTTGATCCAAGTAGACCTGCCACCTTGAGGTGTTTGCAGTGCGGCCGCACTGATGATTTTGGTTCCTTGAACCGTTATTTGAACTTGTACTGGACCAAACGGAGTTTGGATCGTGGAGCCGGCAATGGTGCGAGTAGTGGTAGCGGCCTGAGTCTTAGTTGGTGTTGGTGTTGGTGTTGGTGTTGGTGTTGCAGTTGCAGTTGCAGTTGCAACTGGTGTCGCTTTTGGCGTCGCGTTGGGTTGAGTTTTTGTAGAGGTCGCAGCTTTAGTTTTTGTCGCCGTAACCTTCTTAGTAGCAGTTTTTGTGGTGGCTTTGGTT
>Ga0315270_10000210_pt1 | contig 33974 bp, 26 predicted proteins | sample C1_bottom_MG_FD_204932 | JGI IMG/M metagenome (GOLD analysis project Ga0315270, IMG submission 204932) | Sediment microbial communities from Yellowstone Lake, YNP, Wyoming, USA - C1_bottom | ecosystem: Environmental > Aquatic > Freshwater > Lake > Sediment | place: USA: Wyoming | collected... | reverse complement strand
CGAGCGCCTCGACGGCCTCGTGAGGACGTACTCCCTCGGGATGCGCCAGCGCGTCGGGATCGCGCAGGCGCTCCTCTCGGACCCGTCGGTTCTCATTCTCGACGAGCCCACGAACGGCCTCGATCCCGCGGGCATCCGCGAGATGCGCGAGCTCGTCCGCCGGCTCGCGGGCGAGCACGGCCTCGCCGTCTTCGTCTCGAGCCACCTCCTCTCGGAGGTCGAGAAGATGGTCGACCGCATCGCGATCGTCCACCGCGGGCGCACGCTCGCGAAGGGAACGCTCGCCGAGCTGACGGACGGCGGCAAGCGCGGCCTCGAGGACCTCTTCCTCGAGCTGACGGGCGGGGAGACGGTGTGACATGCCGGTGATGGTCGGCCTCGTTGAAAACGAGTGTTTGAAGATTCTTAGAAGGAAGAGATTCAGGCTCATCCTGATCGTCCTGGCCGCGCTCCTCTGTCTCGTCGTTTTCGCTCAGAACAGGCAGCAGCAGAACCAGCGAAAAGAGCATCCGGAGAGGGACTGGCGCGCGTCGGTGGAAAAGCGCGCCTCGGACCTCGAACGCCAGATGAACCAGAGGCGGGGCATCCCGGAGCAGTGGAAGCGCTGGATGAATTACGAGTCGGGGAGATTGCGTTATTACCTTTCTAAGAATCTTGATCCGAATTCCCTGACTGGTCCCGTCTTCACGCGCACGTTCGCCGGCGTCGGCAGCGTTCTTCTCATCCCCCTCCTCATCGCGGTCTTCGGCGCGGACCTCGTCTCGTCGGAGTTCGCCGAGGGAACTGTCACGCTCCTCCTGACGCGCCCCGTCGCGCGCTGGAAGGTGCTGCTCTCGAAGCTGATCGCGATGGTGCTCTTCACGACGCTCACGCTGCTCGCGGCGTTCGTCCTCGCGTGGGGAATCTCCGGCGTCGCGTTCGGCTGGAGCGGGTGGGGAGCGCCCATGCTCACCGGCTTCCGGCTCGGCTCCGGCGCCGCGGGCGGCTTCGATCTCTCGGCCGTCAGGATCCTGCCGCTCTGGCAGGACGCGTTCGCGGCGTGGGGCCTTGCCTGGCTCTCGGCGCTCGCCGTCGGGTGCGTCACGCTGCTTCTCTCGGTCCTCTTCCGGTCGGCGGCGGCCGCGATGGGCACGATGATGGCGACGCTCGTGGCCGGCACGATCCTTTCGCGCATCGCCTCGGACTGGGACGGCGCAAAGTGGTTCTTCGTGACGAACCTGCCGCTCCCGGAGTTCTACGCGGGCATGCCGGCGCCCTTCGAGGGGATGACGCTCTCGTTCTCGGCGTGGGTGCTCGCGGGGTGGGCGGCGGCTGCCATCGCCGCGGCGTTCGCGGTTTTCACGCGGCGCGACGTCACGGCCTGAACGGGCCCCGGCGGCTACAATTGGCCCCTTCATGAGCGACTCGTCCTCCGCCCTCGTTCTCAACGCCATGCTCGAGGAGTTCGGCGACAACGCGCCGTTCGCGCAGGAGCTCTACGCCCTCTACCGCCTCGACCCTGCCCTCGTCGACGAGAACTGGCGCCGGAAGTTCCGGGCGCTGGAGGACCGCGTCCCCTTCGCGATGAGCGTCCCGGCTCGGGCGATCGCTCCCGAGCCGCTCTTCCTGCCCGAGGCGGCTGCCGCGCCGTCGCAGGCCGCCCCGGCGCCGGCGGCTCCACCCGCCCCGCGCCCGGCGCCCGTGGCCGCGCGCCCCGGCGAACAGGCTGTGCCGATCGCGGGCGGCGCCGCTACGATTGCCCGTAACATGGAGGCGTCGCTCGGCGTCCCCACCGCCACGACGAACCGCGTCGTCCCGGTGAAGAACATGGAGGAGAACCGGCGGATCCTGAACCGCCACCGCGAGGCGCTCGGCCTCTCGAAGGTCTCCTTCACGCACTTCGTGGCGTGGGCCATCGTGCGCGCGCTCGAGAAGCACCCGGGGATGAACGACGCGTTCGGCGAAGCGGACGGGAGGCCCGCCCGCATCAAGAAGCCCGCCGTGAACCTCGGCATCGCGATCGACATCACGAAGAAGGACGGCTCGCGCTCGCTCCTCGTCCCGAACATCAAGGATGCAGGGAAGATGGCGTTCGGCGAGTTCCTCGCGGCGTTCGACACGCTCGTCTCGAAGGCCCGGAAGGGCGCGATCGAGCCCGACGCGTTCGCCGGTACGACGATCTCGCTCACGAATCCCGGCACGATCGGGACGACGTCCTCGCTGCCGCGCCTCATGCCGGGGCAGGGCGCCATCATCGCGACGGGCGCGATGGGCTACCCAGCCGAGTTCCAGGCCATGCCGGACGACGTCATGTCCGCGCTCGGCGTTTCGCGGGTCATGAACGTCTCGTCGACGTACGACCACCGGATCATCCAGGGCGCCGAGTCCGGGGGGTTCGTCGCGACGCTCCAGGACCTTCTCCTCGGCGGCGACCGGTTCTACGACCGCATCTTCGAGGACCTGAAGGTCCCGCACCGGCCGATGCGCTGGGAGAAGGACGCGAGCTCGCCGTTCTTCGGCGGCGCGAACCGCCTCGAGGCCGTTGAAAAGCAGGCGCGCGTCCTCCAGCTCATCAACGCGTACCGCGTGCGCGGCCATCTCGTCGCGGACGTGAATCCGCTGGGCGTGGACGCCGTGCCGTACCACCCGGACCTCGACCCGGCGACGTACGGCTTCACGCTGTGGGACCTCGACCGGCCGTTCATCACGAACGGGCTCGCCGGCCGCGACCACGCGACGCTGCGCGAGATCCTCGAGGTCCTCCGCCAGACGTACTGCGGAAAGATCGGCGCGGAGTTCATGTACAACCAGGACACCGCGCAGAAGACCTGGCTCATCGAGCGCATGGAGGGCTCGCGCAACCGCGCGAACCTCTCGCGCGAGGACCGGCGCCGCGTCCTGAACGCGCTCGTGAAGGCCGAGGCGTTCGAGAAGTTCCTCCACACGAAGTACGTGGGCCAGAAGCGCTTCTCGCTCGAGGGCGGCGAGGCCGCCATCGCGCTCCTGGACCGCCTGCTCGACCGCGCCGCCGAGGCCGACCTCGGAGAGGCTGTCATCGGGATGTCCCACCGCGGGCGCCTGACCGTCCTCGTGAACACGGTGGGGAAGCCCGCCGGCCAGATTTTCGCGGAGTTCGAGGGGCAGGTGGATGCCGAGTCGATACTCGGGTCCGGCGACGTGAAGTATCACCTCGGCGCCGTCGGGACGCACCTCGCGCCGGGCGGTCCGAAGCTGGCTGTTTCTCTTGCGCCGAACCCCAGCCATCTCGAGTTCGTCGACCCCGTCGTGGAGGGCATGGTCCGCGCCAAACAGACGTCGCTGGGCGACCACCGCGAGCACGCAAAGGTGCTTCCGATCCTTCTCCACGGCGACGCCGCGTTCGCGGGGCAGGGCATCGTCGCCGAGACGCTCAACATGTCGCAGCTGCACGGCTACCGGACGGGCGGCACCGTGCACGTCGTCGTGAACAACCAGATCGGCTTCACGACGAACCCCGCGGACGCGCGGTCGTCGCCATACTGCACGGACGTCGCAAAGATGGTGCAGGCGCCCGTCTTTCACGTGAACGGCGACGATCCCGAGGCCGTCGTCCACACGGTGGACGTCGCGAGCGAGTACCGCAACGCATTCCGCCGTGACGTCGTGATCGACATGGTCTGCTACCGCCGATACGGCCACAACGAGGGCGACGAGCCGAGCTACACGCAGCCGCTCATGTACGTGAAGATCAAGGCGCACACGTCGGTCGCGCGCCTCTACGGCGCCGCGCTCGTCAAGCAGGGCGTCTTCTCGCAGGGCGAGGTCGACCAGATGTGGGCCGAGGCGAAGACCGCGCTCGACCGGGCCTACGACGAGGCCCGCGGCGGTGCGAAGTCCGGGTTCGACTCGCTGATCGCCGCGCCCGCGAAGCGTCTCGATCCGAAGGGCACGGTTCGCGAGCGTCTCGCCGAAGTCGCCCGCGCCGTCTCCGCCGTGCCGGAGGGCTTCGAGGTCCACCCGAAGCTCAAGGCCATCCTCAAGAAGCGCTCCGAGTACGCGAGCGGCCGGCCCGAGATCGACTGGGCGGGCGGCGAGATGCTGGCGTTCGGGATGCTTCTCCAGGGCGGCACGCCCGTGCGCCTTTCGGGGCAGGACTCGGGGCGCGGCACGTTCAGCCAGCGCCATTCCGTCCTCGCGGACGCCGTGACGGGCGCTGAGTGGACGCCGCTGAACACGATCGCGCCCGAGCAGGCCGCGTTCGAGGTCATCGACAGCCTCCTCTCCGAGAACGCCGTCATGGGCTTCGAGTTTGGCTACGCCGTGGCGGACCCGTCGACGCTCGTCCTGTGGGAAGGGCAGTTCGGCGACTTCGCGAACGGCGCGCAGGTCATCATCGACCAGTTCATCTCGGGCTCCGAGCAGAAGTGGAACCAGCGCTGCGGCCTCGTGCTGCTGCTGCCGCACGGGCAGGAGGGCCAGGGCCCGGAGCACTCCTCGGCGCGCCTCGAGCGGTTCCTGACTCTTTGCGCCGAGGACAACATGCGCGTCGCGAACGTGACGACGCCCGCGCAGTACTACCACCTGCTGCTCCGCCAGATGGCGGGCGACGAGAGGAAGCCGCTCGTCGTCATGACGCCCAAGAGCCTGCTCAGGCACCCGAAGGCCGTCTCGACGATCGACGAGCTGGCCGACGGCGCGTTCCACCCCGTGCTCGACGACCCGGCCGGGCCCTCGCGGGCACGCCGGGTGATCCTCGCGAGCGGCAAGGTCGCGTGGGACCTCATCGCGGCGCGCGAGAAAGAGGACAAGACCGACGTCGCGATCGTGCGTCTCGAGCAGTACTACCCGTTCCCGGGGCACGAGCTCGGGCTGGTGCTCCGGCGCTACCCGCAGGACGCCGAGCTCGTCTGGGTGCAGGAGGAGCCGCGCAACATGGGCGCGTGGCGCTTCGTGCGCGAGCAGTTCCTCGACGGCAAGGTCGAAGGCCTCGCGGCCGGCCGCGCGCTGCGCTACATCGGAAGGCGCGAGCTCGCGAGCCCCGCCCCCGGCTCGCACCACGCGTTCGCGCACGAGCAGGAAACCCTCGTCGCCGAGGCCCTGCGCGTCAGCGCGCGGGAGACGGCGGCGGTTTAGCGTCCGGGTAGGCCATACTTTCGCGCATGAAGAGCGACCGCGCGCGCCCCCTCGCCCTCGTCCTCTGTCTCGCCCTCGCCGCCGGATGCGCGACGGCGCCGCCCCCGCCGGAGAAGCGCGGCACCGTCCCGCAGCTCTGGCCCGGCTCGATCGGAGGCTACCTGACGAAGGAAGAGGCCATCGACAGCCTCGCGCTCGTCCCGCCGCCGCCTGCCGCGGGCTCCGCTGCGCTCGCGGCCGACGAGGAAGCGAATCGCGCGGCCCGAGCGCTGCGCGGGACGCCGCGCTTCGCGCAGGCCACCGAGGACGCGAACCTCACGTTCCCGCGGGCCGCCGGCTCTCTCGCGTGCGCCCTCGGCGCGCCGATCACCGAGCAGGACACGCCGCACCTCTACGTTCTCCTCCGCCGCGTTCTCTCCGACGCGGGCTACTCCACGGGCGCAGCGAAGAACAAGTACATGCGAAAGCGCCCCTTCCTCGTAAACGGCGAGCCGACGTGCACGCCGCCCGACGAGAAAGAACTCGCGAAGCAGGGCTCGTATCCCTCCGGCCACAGCGCGGCCGGGTGGGCGTGGGCCCTCGTCCTCGCCGAGCTCGCCCCAGACCGCGCCGAGGCCGTCGTCGAGCGCGGCCGCGCGTTCGGGCAGAGCCGCGTCGTCTGCAACGTCCACTGGCAGGCCGACGTGAACGAAGGCCGCATCCTCGGCGCCGCCACCGTCGCGAGGCTCCACGGGGACGCGGCGTTCCTCACCGATCTCGCCGCCGCGAAGAAGGAGCTCGCCGCGGTGCGCGCGAAGGGCGCCGTGCCCGATCGAGACTGCCCGGCCGAGGCGGCCGCGCTCGCCACGGCGCTTCCGCCCGCCGCCGCCGCCAGCTCGCCGCTGCCCGTCGCCGAACGCCGGGCGGTCCTGAAGGCGGCGCGGGAGATCGCGCTGAAGGCCCGCTACGCGACGCTCGTCACGATCGGTCCCGACGGCCAGCCGCAGTCACGGATCGTCGATCCGTTCGGCCCGGACGAGGAGTTCACGGTGTGGATCGCGACGAACCCTGCGACGCGCAAGGTTGCCGACCTCGAGAGGGACCCGCGAGCCACGCTTCAGTTCTTCGAGCCATCGCTGCCCGCGTACGTGATGCTCGCGGGAACCGCCGCCGTCGTGACCGACCCCGAGATCAAGGCCGGGCGCTGGAAGGACGAGTGGACCCCGTTTTACAAGGACCGCCAGCGCGGGCCGGACTTCGCCCTTCTGAAGTTCGTCCCACGGAGGCTCGAGGTCGTCAGCCAGTCCCACGGCCTTCTGAACGACCCGAAGACTTGGCGGCCGGTCTCGGTCGAGTTCCCGGCGAAGACGCCCTGAACCGGATGCCGGACGTAACACCGCTCGCGGACCGGATCCCGCCGCGCGGGACGACCGATCCAGACGAGATCCTGGGCCTCTTCCTCGACTGGGTGGCCTCCACGGGCCTGACGCTCTACCCGGCGCAGGAAGAGGCGCTTCTGGAGATCATGGCGGGCAAGCACGTCATCCTCGGGACGCCCACGGGCTCCGGGAAGTCCCTCGTCGCGCTCGGGCTGCACTTCAAGGCCGCCTGCGAGGGGAAGGTGTCGGTCTACACGAGCCCGATCAAGGCGCTCGCGAGCGAGAAGTTCTTCTCCCTCTGCAACGACCTTGGGCCGGAAAACGTCGGGATGCGGACGGGCGACGCGAGCATCAACCCGGACGCGAACGTCATGTGCTGCACGGCGGAGGTCCTGTCGAACATGGCGCTGCGGCTGGGCCAGGCGCTCGACGCCCCGTACGTCGTGATGGACGAGTTTCACTACTACGCCGACAAGGAGCGCGGCGTGGCCTGGCAGGTGCCGCTCCTCGTCCTGCCGGGGACGCAGTTCCTCCTCATGTCCGCGACGCTCGGCGACACGCGCGCGATCGCCGAGCGGCTCGAGCGCGACACGGGCCGCGCGGTCGCGCACGTGACGTCCGACGAGCGGCCCGTCCCGCTCGACTGGGAGTACCGCGAGACGCCGCTTCACGAGACCATCGAAGAGCTTCTCGCGGCGAAGAAGAGCCCGATCTACGTCGTGAACTTCACCCAGCGGGAGTGCGCCGAGCTCGCGCAGTCGCTCACGAGCGTGAAGATCGGAACGAAGGAGGAGCGCGACGAGATCCGGAAGATCGCCTCCGGCGTCCGCCTCGCGACGCCATACGGCAAGGAGTTCCGGAGGTTCCTGTCGTTCGGAATCGGCGTCCACCACGCCGGACTCCTCCCGAAGTACCGGCTCCTCGTCGAGCAGCTCGCCCAGAAAGGGCTCCTCCAAGTCGTGTGCGGGACCGACACGCTGGGCGTCGGCGTGAACATCCCGATCCGGACCGTGCTCTTCACGAAGCTCGCGAAGTTCGACGGGACGAAGGTGGGCCTCCTCTCCGTTCGCGACTTCAAGCAGATCGCCGGGCGCGCGGGGCGGCGCGGGTTCGACACGCAGGGCAGCGTCGTCGCGCAGGCGCCCGAGCACATCGTCGAGAAGCGGCTGGCGGAGAGGAAGTCCGAGGCCTCGGGAAAGAAGGCGCGCACGGTGAAGGGCCCGCCGAAAGGCGAGGTTTCGTGGACGGTCGAGACCTTTCAGAAGCTGATCTCGCGGCCGCCCGAGACGCTCGTCTCCCGTTTCCGGCTGACGCACGGGATGGTGCTGTCGCTCCTGCAGCGGGATGAAGCCGAAGCGCCGGCCCGCAATTTCGCGTCTCTCCGCGACCTGATCGCGCGCTGCCACGAGGACGAGGGCACGAAGCGCCGGCTCGTGAAACAGGCGGCCGTCCTCGTGCGCTCGCTCTACCGGGCAGGAATCCTCGTCGTCGAGGGCGAGGGGCCGTACCGGGTCGCCGTGGCCAAGGACCTCCAGTTCGACTTCTCTCTCCACCAGGCGCTCTCGCTCTTCGCGCTCTCGGCGCTCGAGGAGCTCGACGGCGCCTCGCCGACGTACGCCGTGGACGTCCTCACCGTCGTCGAGTCGATCCTCGAGGATCCGGACGTCATCCTCCGGCGGCAGGTGGACAGGGCGAAGGGCCGGCTCGTGACGGAGCTTAAGGAGGAGGGCGTCCCGTACGAGGAGCGCATGGAGCGGCTCGAGGAGGTCACGCACCCGAAGCCCCTCGCCGACTTCCTGTACGGCGCGTTCAACGCTTTCCGCACCGCGCACCCTTGGACCGCGGGCTCGGACGTCAGCCCGAAGTCGATCGGGCGCGAGATGTTCGAGACGTTCTCGGGATTCTCGGACTACGTCAAGGGCTACGGCCTCGAGCGCAGCGAGGGCGTTCTCCTCAGGTACCTCTCGCAGCTCTACCGCACGCTCGACCAGACGGTGCCGGAGCCCGCGAAGACCGACGAGGTCTGGGATGTGCTGGGCTTCTTCCGGTCGCTCGTGGGAGAGACCGACGCCAGCCTTCTGGAGGAATGGGAGCGGATGCGCCATCCGGAGCTCCTCCTCGCGGAGAGGGCCGCGCCCGCCGCGCCGGCGAAGAAGGCGGAGGCGACCTGGCTCACCGAGCTCCTCGCGAACCCGCGCGTCTTCGCGGCGCGCGTCCGCGCGGAGGCGCAGCTCCTCGTCCGGGCGCTCGCGCGAAGGGACTGGGAGGAAGCGGCCGAGCGTGTGTGCGCGGAAGCGGGCGACCTGTGGGACGCCGCCCGCCTCGAGGCCGCGCTCGCGCCGTTCTTCGAGGAATACGGCGAGCTTCTTTCCGGCGCCGAGGCCCGTCTTCACCATTTGACGAAGCTGACGTCCACCGGCCCGAGAAAATGGGAGGTCGCGCAGACGCTTCTCGACCCGAAGGGCGACAACACGTGGGCGGTCTTCGCGGAGATCGACCTGACGGACGCGGGCGCGCCCGACGGCCCGATTCTGAGAATCCGGCGCATCGGGGCCTGAAGGAGGCTATCCTGCTTCAGGTGGTGCCCGTGTCTACTCCGTTTCTCCTCGGCCTCGTCCTCGTCCTCGGCGCCCTCGGGATCTTGTATTTCCGGGCCCGTTCTTCCCGAGACTCCAAACGCGCGTCGGCGGCGAGCAAGGCCCGCAACACGGCCGTCCGCAGCGCGCAGAGCGTCGAAGCGGCGCTCCGCGGGCGGCGCTGAGGCCAACTCGGCGGCACGCCTGACGGATAATCCCGTCAGAGCCTCGTGACAATCCAGGCAGGCACCCGACTCGGCGCCTACGAGATCCTCTCGCCTCTCGGGGCGGGCGGGATGGGAGAGGTCTACCGGGCCCGTGACCCGCGCCTCGCGAGAGACGTCGCGATCAAGGTCCTGCCGCAGGATTTCTTAGAGGGTGAAGAGGGGAAGAAGCGGTTTGAGAGGGAGGCGCGCGCCCTCGCGAGCCTGAATCATCCGAACGTCGCCGCCATCCACTCATTCGAAGAAGTCTCCGGCCGCCACCTCCTCGTCATGGAGCTGGTTGAAGGTACGACGCTCCGCGAGAAACTCGACTCCGGGCCGGTCCCGCCGAAGCAGGCGGTGGACTACGCCCTCCAGATCGCGAAGGGCCTCTCCGCGGCGCACGAGAAGGGAATCGTCCACCGCGACCTGAAGCCCGAGAACCTGATCGTTTCGAAGGATGGCCACCTGAAGATCCTCGACTTCGGCCTGGCCAAGAGGACGGAGCAGACCGCGGGCGGTGGCGAGACGAACGTCGCGACGGAGTCGAAGCACACGGAGCCGGGCGTCGTGATGGGGACGGTCGGCTACATGTCGCCCGAGCAGGTGCGCGGGCTGCCCGTAGACCACCGGTCCGACATCTTCTCGTTCGGCGCGATCCTCTACGAGCTGCTCTCGGGGAAGAGAGCGTTCAAGAGAGACACGCCGGCCGACACGATGTCGGCGATCCTGAAGGAAGAGCCGCCTGAACTCTCCGAGTCTGGCCGGAGCATCCCGCCCGCGCTCGATCGGGTCGTCAAACACTGCCTCGAGAAGGATCGAAACGATCGGTTCCAGTCCGCCAAGGACATCGCGTTCGCGCTTTCGGAGGCCTCGGGTCAGGCGATGACGAGCGGCGCGCAGGTGAAGGCCCCTGCAACGGCGCCGACGAGAGCGCTCGCCGTCGTGCTTGTCATCACCATCCTTGCTTTCTCAGGAATCCTCCTCTTCCGCCGCTCGAACAAGTCCGCGGCGGAGACCACAGGCCCCAAGCGCATCGCGGTCCTTCCCTTCGAGAACCTCGGCGCGCCCGAGGACGAGTACTTCGCCGACGGCATCGCGGACGCCGTGCGCGGGAAGCTCACATCCGTGCCGGGAGTCGAGGTCATCGCGCGCGGCAGCTCGACGCCCTACCGGAAGACGGCGAAGTCGCAGAAGGAGGTCGCCCGCGAGCTGGGCGCGAGATACCTGCTGACTGCGACCGTGCGCTGGCAGAGGAGCGGAAGTACCAGCCGTGTGCAGGTGAGCCCCGAGCTGGTCGAGGTGAAGGAGTCCGGTGCGCCCGCCTCCAGATGGCAGCAGCCGTTCGACGCGGCGCTGACGGACGTCTTCCAGGTGCAGTCGGACATCGCGACGCGAGTCGCGCAGGCGCTGGGCGTGGCGCTGGGATCGGGAGAAGAGAAGCGCCTGGGAGAAAGGCCCACGCGGAACTTCGCCGCCTACGACGCCTTCCTGAAGGGCGAGGAGGCCTCGAAGGGAATGGCCGTCGACGCTCCGTCCGGCCTCCGGAAGGCGCTCGGGTTCTACGAACAGGCCGTGGCTCTGGATCCCGGCTTCGCGCAGGCGTGGGCGCAAGTCTCACGGGCCAACTCGCGCCTTTATGAGATCGGAAATCCCACCCCTGCGATGGCGGAGCGTGCCCGCGAAGCGGCGGAGAGGGCAGTGACGCTCGCGCCGAACCACCCCGAGGGGCATATGGCTCTCGGCAACTACCAGAACGCCATCCTCAAGGATCCCACCCGCGCCGTGGAGGTGTACGCCCGAGGGCAGCGCCTTGCCCCGGGCAACGTCGACCTCCTCGTGGCGACTGGAGTGTCGGAGCGGGGTCTCGGACGGTGGGAGGCGTCTGTCGAGCATTTTCGCCAGGCGGAGCGCCTCGATCCCCGGTCGGTCCTGACCCAGGATCGGCTCGGCGAGACTCTCGTCCTCCTGAGGCGATACGCCGAGGCACGCGAAGCAATTGACCGGGGCCTCTCCCTCGCGCCCGATCACCTCTATCTGATCGAGCTCAAGGTCATGACCTTTCTGGTTCAGGGTGACATGGCCGGAGCGCGTGCCGTGATGAAGGCCGTGCCGAAGGATGTCGAGCCGATCGCACTCGTGGCCCAGGTGGCGAACTACTGGGACCTCGTCTGGGTCCTCGACGAGGACGAACGCTCTCTGCTCCTTCGCCTGACACCGAGCGCGCTTGACGACGACAGAGGGAGCTGGGGGCTTTGTCTCGCTCAGGCCTACGCCTTGAAGGGAGATGCGCCGAACATGCAGACACACGCCGAGGAGGCGAGAAAAGCGTTCGAGGAACAGCTTCGCGCAGCTCCCAAGGATGCGCAGCGTCACGTCCTGCTCGGCCTCGCATTGGCATATCTGGGGCAAAGAGAGGAAGGCATCAGGGAGGGAGTGACCGGCCTCGCGCTCCTGCCTGTGACGGAAGATGCGTACTCGGGCCCATATCTTCAGCACCTGCTCGCGCGCATCTATATTCTCTCCAACGAGCCGGAGAAGGCGCTCGACCAGCTCGAGCCACTAATGAAGATCCCTTTCTACCTCTCGCCCGGCTGGCTCCGAATCGACCCGAACTTCGACGCGCTGCGCAAGAATCCGAGGTTCCAGAAGCTGGTGGCGGGGAAGTAAGCGCCCCGGATCCCCTTACCGTGAAGAGCGACGCGATACGCGTCGCGCGTCGGGCTTGATCCAGCGCTCCGCCCAGGCGGCCATCGCTTCGATCGCGGAGGCCAGGTCCCGGCCCTTTTTCGTGAGGCTGTATTCGACGCGGACTGGCGTTGCCGGAACGACCGTGCGCTGGACGATGCCCTCCTCTTCCAGCTTCTGCAGCCGTTCGCTCAGCATCCGGTCGGTGATGTCGGGGATTGCATCCCGCAGCGTCGCGAAGCGGCAGCGGGAGCGGAGCAGCAGGTAGACGATGGCGCCCGTCCAGCGGCGACCGACGAGCTCGATCGCCCGGTGATACCGGCCGCAGAGAGCCAGGTCGGGGGCGGGGGAGCCTCGCATCTGTCTCACAAGGAGGAGGATACTCCGACCGGCTCCCGAATTACAAGTAGCTACTTGACAAATAGTAACTATACTTAATATAGTCCTCGTCGTCGGCGAACACTTCGTCACGTTCGCCGCAGAAGGAGATCGACTCATGGACTCTGGAATTCTCGCCCTCCGGCTCGTGCTCGGGCTTCTCATGGCGGCTCACGGCGCCCAGAAGCTCTTCGGATGGTTCGGCGGCCACGGCCTGGCCGGCACCGGCGGGTTCTTCGAAGGCCTCGGCTTCCACCCCGGGCGCGCCTTCGCGGCAGCCGCTGCGACCAGCGAGGTCGGGAGCGGCCTCCTGATCGCGCTGGGCCTCTTCGGCCCCGTCGGTCCGGCCCTCATGGTCTCGGTCATGGTCGTGGCCGCAGTCAGCGTTCACGGCGCGCATGGCCTCTTCGCGGCGACGAACGGCATCGAGATGCCGCTGCTCTACGGGATCGGTGGCGCGGCGCTCGCACTCACCGGGCCCGGAACCTACTCGTTCGACGCGCTCCTCGGACTCTCGGCTTACTGGACCCCGGCCGTCAGCTGGGCCGTCCTCGTCGCCGGTATCCTTGGCGGCGCTTTCAACCTGGCCCTCAGGCGCAAACCCACCCCGGCCCCGGCCGCGGCGTAAACCAGTTTCTCCCGGAAAGGACCTTCTCCATGGCGACACGGAATCGTTCGAAGGGCGTTCTCGCGATCGAGCAGTCTCCGCCCCGGCATTGGGTCGGCGACGGGTTTCCGGTCCGCTCGATGTTCTCGTACGACTCCGCCCCGCACCTCAGCCCGTTCATCCTCCTCGACTACGCGGCTCCGGCTGAGTTCAAGCCGGCCCTCGCCCCGCGCGGCGTGGGCGAGCATCCGCACCGGGGCTTCGAGACCGTGACGATCGCCTATCAGGGCGAGATCGACCACCGCGACTCGGCGGGCCACAAGGGCTCGATCGGCCCGGGCGACGTCCAGTGGATGACCGCGGCCTCGGGCATCGTGCACGAGGAGATGCACGGGAAGGAGTTCACGAAGAAGGGCGGCACGCTCGAGATGGTGCAGCTCTGGGTGAACCTGCCGGCGAAGTTCAAGAAGGCCCCGCCTGGGTATCAGGACGTCGTCGGGAGCCGCACTCCCGTCGTCGCCCTCCCGCACGAGGCTGGCTCCGTGCGCGTGATCGCGGGGGAGTTCGAGAAGGCGAAGGGCGCGGCCCGGACGTTCACGCCGATCGAAGTGTGGGACGTGAGGCTTCGCGCCGGGAAGCTGGCGAAACTGAACGTGCCGGCGGGCCAGTCCACGGCGCTCCTGTTCCTGCACGGCGGCGGGCGCGTCAACGGCGAGAAGTCGGTCGACGAGGGGCAGCTCGTCGTCCTCGAGAGAGACGGCGAGACGCTCTCGATCGAAGCCGCGGCGGACGCGACGGTCCTCCTCCTGTCTGGAACCCCGATCGACGAGCCCGTCGTCGGCTACGGGCCGTTCGTCATGAACAGCGAGAAGGAGATCCGGCAGGCGATCGCGGACTACCGCAGCGGGCTGATGGGGCACCTGGACTGAGGGCCCCGAGGTCGATCCTCCTCAACCCTCGCGCGGGTGGCGTTTCCTTGCTTCCTTCCGCGCCGCGCGGTTGAGCGTCTCGTCGTACGACGAAAAGCGGACCTGTCGCGCGCCCTCTTCGCACAGGGAGAGATACGACGCGAGGTGGATGCTGTCGAAACCGCGGAGGTGGTGCTTGTCGGAAAGGTCTCCCGCGTCGCGGTAAACCGCCTCGCTGACCTCGAGGCTCAGATACCGGGGCCAGTCCAGCTCGAAGTCGCTCTTCGCCTGCCCGAACCCCGCGGCCGTCAGCCCGCCCTCGCGCCGCTGCCGGGCGAGCGCCGCCCGTGCCTCCGCGTACGCCACGACCGACGTCGACACGAGCTCGGCCCGCTCCACGAGGTCTCGAACGGGGCGCGAGCCCCCTTCCTCGACATAGAGTTTCACGAGGCTGCTCGTGTCGAGGTAGAGGATCAACGGCGGTCCTCGAGGACGATCTCCGACGTGGTCTTCTTCCCCTTCAGCGCGGCGGCCTTGGCGCTGCCGCGGGGCTTGCCGCCGCTCCAGCTCGCGGTGCCAATGCGAACCTGATCCCAGCCCCATCGGGCCTCGTTCGTCTCCTCGATCGGCGTCAGGGCCGCGAGGGGCTCGCCCCGATCCGTGACGACGATCCGCTCACCTTCCCCAGCGCGCCGCCGCCTCGAGCTGGTTCCGCAAGCGCGGCCGCCTCGGGTGGGCCACGTGTCCGCACACGGAGATCGGTTTCATCCGGATCGCCTCGAACCCCGCGTTCTCGCGCGACGCCGTCTCGCCGGGAGAGGCCGCGGCGCTCCTCCGCGCGAGCACGCCGGCCTCCCGTCACGTCTTCTGGCCGGAAAGGGAGCCGCCCTCGGAAAGGCTCGCGGCACTCGGCCCGGCTCTCCACGGACATCAGCAGGTCGCCGACGCGCATCTTCTGCAGCTCGCGGAAAAGAGAGGAGGCCGGCTCGCGACGTTCGACCGCGGCCTGTCCTCGCTCGTGGGCCCCGGCCTCGTTTCCGCCGCGCACCTCGAGGTCATTCCCGTCTGACGGCCCCCGACTTCGTTTCTTTCTGGTACCACGCTTGCAACGAAAGGCGCGTAGGTCCCGCTCTTCGGGGCCGGATACGAGAGGCATGTGATGAAACACTCGGGCCCCGGTGGCTTTGCTGTAATTCTTTCCGCCCTCTTTGTCGCAATTGCCGTCGCACCGTCCGCGCGCGCGCAGGGAGACTTCCGCCAGACCGTCGCGCGCGTCGCGTTCGTGCAGGGCGAGGGGTCCCTGCAGCGCGGTGACGATCCCGGCAGCTGGCAGCCGCTCGCGGTCAACGTGCCGATGACGATCGGCGACCGGGTGTGGACGGGCACGTCGGGGCGCCTCGAGCTTCAGGCTCCGGGGTTCCGGGCGTTTCTCGCTCCTCGTACGGACCTGACCGCGCTCAACCTGACGGAGGACGTCCAGCAGTACTCGGTCTCGCAGGGCACCGCGAGCTTTCGCATCATCTCGATGGACGACGAGGACGAGTTCGAGATCGACACGCCGAACGCGGCCATCTCGCTCGAGCGTCCGGGCCTCTATCGCGTCTACGTCGACGGGGCTGGCAACACGCGCTTCGCGGTCCGGCTCGGGGAAGCCCGCGTCGCGGCCGCCGGCGGCGAGGTGTTGCTGCGCACCGGCGAGGAGATGATCGTGACCGGGATCGACAATCCCGAGTACGACGTCGTCGCGATTCCGTTCGCCGACTCGTGGGACCGCTGGGTGAGCTCGCGCGAGCTGCGCCGGCACGAAGTCGTTTCGTACGACTACACGAGCCACGACGTCCTCGGCGCCGAGGACCTCGACGCGTACGGCGACTGGCAGTCCGTGCCGCAGTACGGCCGCGTCTGGCGGCCCCGCTCCGTCGCGGCCGGCTGGGCGCCGTACCGCGTGGGACACTGGATCTGGCAGGACCCGTGGGGCTGGACGTGGGTGTCATCCGAGCCGTGGGGCTGGGCGCCGTATCACTACGGCCGATGGGTCGTCGTCTCCTCGCGCTGGTGCTGGGTGCCCGTGGCCCCGAACGTTCGCCACGTGGCCTACGCACCGGCCCTCGTCGCGTTCGTGGGCGGCGGACCGGGTTGGTCCGCGTCCGTGACCCTGGGCGGGGGAGGGTACGTCGGCTGGTTCCCGCTCGCGCCGCGCGATCCGTTCCTGCCGTGGTGGGGCCGTCAGACGGGCAGCCCGCCGTCCTCCCGGAACATCGTTTACACGAATCGCGCGTATGCGACCGTCGTCGAGAGGTCGGCCTTCGTGGGCGCGCGCCCTGCACAGACCGTCTTCGTGCGCGATGCCGCCATCGTGCGGCAGCTCGAGAGTGCGCCTGTCGTGCGCGGGCCGCTGCCGGTCCTTCCGACTCGAGAATCGCTCCGCTCGACGGCCGCCCTCGCCCCGCGCCCGCCCGATGCGGCGTTCGGGCGTCCCGTCGCCGTCCGCCTCGCACCGCCGGCGGCCCCGCCCGCGTTCGACAGGAAGGTCGAGGCCATCCGCGAGGGCCGCGGGGCCCCGTTGACTCCCGAGTCCGCCTCCCGGCTCGGCGCCCAGCCCGGGGTGGCCGCGCAGCCCGCGGTCGGAGTCCGTCCCGTCGTGTTGCCGGAGAGGAAGGTGCAGCTCGCGCCCCGCAAGGATGCCGAGGGCGCGCCGCCCCCGGATCCGATCCGCGCGCGCTCGCGTGAGCTCGCGATGCCCGAGCCGAAACCGCAGGCAAGGCCCCAGGAGAGGGCGCCCGTGCGCGTCGAAAGCGAGCAGCCGGTGGGCCAGGCCCGCCCCGTGGCTCAGCCGCAGCCGGCGCCTGTGGCTCCGCCTCCCCCCTCGGCCGCTCAGGCCGCGCCTGCGCCGCGGCCCCAGGCTCAGCCGTTCAGCCGTCCGCCACGGCGCGTCGTCGAGCCCGGGCCGGACCCGATCGCGCACGAGGCGCCCGCCGCGCGGATCGAGCCGAAGCCCGAGCCGAAACAGGAGGCGAAGCCGGCCGCGAAGCAGGAGCAGCAGGTCGCTCCGGCGCGCGGGAACGAAGCCCCGAAAAACGAGCAGAAGCAGGAACAGAAACAGGGCCAGAAGGACGAGCAGAAGCAGGACAAGAAAGACAAGAAGGACTAGCGGGCGGGGGCGAGGTCCGCTCCGCGCGCTTCGAGCAGCTCGCGAAGCAGCGACCGATGGCAGCGGCTCTCGTCTGCGCAGTAGCAGCCGACGGAGAAGCTCGTCCCGTGCGAGAGGGCGGCGAGGAGGTCGAGCACGCGGCTCGCGTCGGGCTGTTTCATCTCGGCGCGGTACCGCCTCACGAACGTCTTCCACGCCCGCTCGTCCCGAGCCCCGAGGGCTTGCTTGACGAGCGCCTCGCTGGGCGCGAGGTTCGGGAGCCAGACGTCGTAGAAATCCCGCTTCGCGAAATCGGCTTTCGGGACGCCGCGTGGCGGCCGCCGCACGGTGCCGATCCGCAACCCCTCGCCCGGATTTCGCAGGCTTCCGAGTCGGACGATGCGGATCGGCATGGCGTCGCCGCCGGGCTCAACCCTTCTTGAGCGCGGCGGCCGTCCAGATGGCGCCCGCGAGATCCACGGCGCCGAAGAGCGCGAGCGCCGGCCTGGCAAAGCCCAGCAGGACGAACGCACCGAAGCAGACGAAGACGTACGTGCGCATGGCGATCGTGGCCCGGAAGAACGGGACGAGTCCGGCGCGCGCGGACGACACGTAGTACCAGCCGATCGCCACCGTGAGGACCCCGGCGACGCGCAGCCAGACCTCCGACGTCGGCGGGAACCCGAACGGCGCGAGGACGAGGTTTGGGATCGCGATGAGCCCGAGGCCGAGCACGAGGACGTAGATCCCGAAATAGAAGACGGTCGACGCTGCTTTGGTCAATCTATCTCCTAGAAGGCTTCGTCGACGGGCTTGTAGACCCCGTCCTTCGCAAATGGCACGTACTCGTATCCGCGGCCGATCGGGTCGTCGTGGCGGACGGTCGTGTAGTCGATCCCGAGCGCGGAGTAGATCGTGCAGGTGACGTCTTCGATCCGGATGTCGCGGTTGCCGCTCCAGCCGAAGTCGACGACCTTGCTCGCGGTCGCGTCCGTGACGCCGATCGCGCGCCCGCCCGCCACGCCGCCGCCCGCCAGTGCGACGCCCGTCCTCAGGAAGTGGTCGCGGCCGCCCTGCCCGTTCGGCGCGCCCACCGTCCGCCCGAATTCCCCGAGCATCACGACGAGCGTCTCGTCGAGGAGCGTCTTGCCCGGCGCCGCGCCCGGCGCGGCTTCGAGGTCGGCGAGGAGCGTACCGATCGCGGGGTCGAAGAACTTCATCTGGGAGAAGAGGCCCGCGTTGGCGCCGTAGATGTTGCTGTGGTTGTCCCAGCCGCCGACCGTGAGCTGGATGTACCGGGCCCCCTGGTTCGCGGCGAGGAGCTGCTTGGCGACGAGGGCCGCGCCGCCGAACGACGTCGAGCCGTAGCGCGCGTAGTCAGCCGCCGTCCAGCTGAAGAGGTTGTTCACGGTGGGGGAGTCCACGAGCGCCTTGGCCTGCCCGTAAAAGTCGACCATGTCGGCCGGAGCGGCGCCGAGCGGGGCGCCTGTGCGGTCGGCGTCGAGGGTCTGGAGGAGGCCGTGGCGCTCCGCGAAGGCCGCGGCGCCGCCGTAGGCGTTCGGCTTCACCGAGGCGAGGCCCGTCGCGGAAAGGCCGGTAGCGACGAGCGGCGCGTACCGCGCCGGCAGGTACCCCGATCCCTTGGACGGCGTCGCGTTGAGCGCGATGAAGCCGGGGAGGACGTCGCCGGCCCTGCGCTGCGCCGCGAGCTCGAGAGAGACCACGGAGCCGATGTTCGGCGCGATGTCGCCGAGGACGCCGGCGGGGTTCCGCGACTGCTGCGCCCACGTCTGGGCGAGGGAGTGGACGGCCGCCCACGAGAGCACGGAGCGCAGGAGCGTGATCCTGCCGAGGTGCTGCGAGATGTTCGGCATGAGGCCCTGGGCGAAGCGGACGTTGCCGCCGAACGTCGTCGGGGCGAAGGCGGCCGGCGTCCACGGGCCTTCCTTGAGGTCCCAGAGGTCGGAGTGGCTGGGGCCCCCCGCCATGAAGACGAAGATCAGATTCCGGGCCGAGCCCTTGAGGGCGGGAGAGGTCGCCGCCTCGAGGCGGCGCGGCGGTGCGAGGGCGTTCGCGAGGTACGAGCCGGCGATGCCGGTGCCGGCGAGCTCGAAGAACCGGCGGCGCGAGAACGACGGGCCGAAGACCGGGAAGCTCTTCCCGCCGAGCGTGCAGGCCTCGCAGATTCTCTTTTTGGTGCTCATGTTTCTCTCCGCCTCAGTAGAACGCGAACTCGAGCTTGTTGAAGAGCGCCCACTGGAGGTTCTCGGCCTTCGTCGCGAGCAGGGCCGTCGTGGTCCCGGTCTTGAGGTAGTTCACGGCCGCAGTCTTCTCCGCCGCGGTCGGGAAACGCGACAGCGTGCCGAGGAAGAGCGCGTCCGTGATTTCGTCCGGCTTCTGCGTGGCCTTCAACGTGCGGGCGACGAGAGTCGCCGCGGTTCCGCTCTTGATGCGGTTCACGACGGCGTTGTCGTTCATGAGCGTGAGGGCCTGAATCGTGGAGACGTCGCCGGAGCGGAGGTTCGTGTCGCGGTTCCCGCGCAGGAAGGCGTTCAGGAACGCGGCCGGGCCGCCGCCCTCGGTCGGGTCGGGCAGGAGCATCGCGCGCGTGACGGACGGGGCCGAAGCGACGGTCAGCGTGTCGAGGACGCCGCTGGCGGTTCCGAGAGCGTCGAAGAGAGGCTCGGCCGGGACGCGGCGCGCGACGCGGCGCGCGAAATAGCGCGTCCAGGTTTCGTTCCACGGCCCCGGCGCGTAGCGCGCCGAGAGCTGGTAGGCCTCGGAGTTCGCGAGCGTCCTGAGGAGCGAACGGAGGTCGTACCCGGCCGCGACGAACGCGCTCTGCAGGCGCGTGAGGAGGGCCGGGTGGCTCGACTGGACCGTCTGGCCCGGCGGAAGGTTGTTCGGGTCCTGAAGGAGGAGGTCGAAATTGTCGGGAGGGTCGACGATTCCGATTCCGAACATCTCCTTGAAGAGGAAGTTGACGGACGCCCGCGCGAACTGCGGGTGGGACGTGAGCATCCGCGCGTACTCGGCGCGCAGCGGCTTGCCGGCCGCGGGCTTCTCCCCGGTGAGGTAGAAGGCCGTGTCGACCTTGTTCGGCTGTCCGGTCGCGGGCTGCCGCGGCGGGCGGTTGCCCGTCGTCGTGTTCAGGAGATAGGAGCCCGTCGTGTTGTCGGTGAGCGTGTACTTGGCCAGGTTCGTCGCAACGTCCGTCGTCCGCGTCGAGGTGGTCTGGGCGAAGAACGCGGCGTTCCTCCAGAAGTCCATGCGCGTCTTGAGCTGGACGTAGAGGTTCAACGAGTGGCCCGCGCCGTTGTGGCAGCCCGAGCAGTTGATCTGCATTCCCAGGAACTTCTCGCCCGTGACGGCCGCGAGGTTGTCGTAGTTGTCCTGCGTGACCCCCATCGTCGTGAGGTTGCGCACCCAGAAGTTCGGCGCGCCGTCCGCGAAGCTGTCGCCCGAGGCGCCGATCAGCTCGCGGACCATCTGGTCGTAGGGCTTCCCGGCGGCGATCGAGGCGCGGACCCAGGCGTGGAGCGCGTTGCGTCCCGGGGCCTGCTCGATTCCGTTCGCGCTCGTCGTCCGGACGTTCTCGACGAGGTCGCCGAACCACATCGTCCAGCGGTCGGCGAAAGCGTCGGACGCGAGCAGGCTCTCGATGGCGAGGGCGCGCTTGTCGGGACTGGCGTCGGCGAGGAAGGCCTTCACCTGCGCGGCATCCGGGACCTGCCCGGTGAGGTCGAGCATGACCCGTCGCAGGAACTCCGTGTCGCCGGCGCGGGCCGCGGGCACGACGCCGTCCGCGGCCATCTTCCCGAAGATTTCCTGGTCGACGGGGTTTCGGTACGCCTTTGCGACCGCGTAGGGTGCGCCGGGAGCGGCCGGAGTCTCGCGTGCGAATGCGGTACGCGCGGCGCGGCCCTTCGCGTGCACGTTCGGAAAGCGGGCGTGCGACGGCATCGGCGCGACGGGGCAGTCCACGTCGGCGACCGCCTGAGAAGGCGGCTGCGACTCATCCGCATCGTCCGCGGACGCAAAAAGAGGCGTCGCCAGCGCGGTGAAAAGCCCGAGCGCAGCCGCGCTCCGGTACACATGGACCAGCACCCCGTCGCGGCGTTCGCTCATGGACCGCACCTCCGGTTGAAGCTCGGCAGGGATTATAGCGATACGACCCGGCTCTCTAGCGCATGGACTCCATGACTCTCGCGAGGGCCTCGCGGCTGGGCCGGACGACGTCCAGCGGCAAGTTCACGAGCGACTTGCCCGTGGCGCCGAGGACCTCGGAGAACCCGGGCTTGGCGGGATTCACGTACAGGATGCCCGTGAGGATCTCCTGCTTTGCGTGGCTCTCGTGGATCGACCGGATCGCCTTCTCCTTGTCGGTCGGATCGTAGTCCCGGCCGACGCCGCGGAAGCGCAGGACGCTGCCGTCCGGGAAGGCCACGTCCTTCGTGTCGCCCGCGGGGATCTCGGCGAGCGTGTCCTCGAAGTACGGGACGAACCCGACGTCGTGGACGGGCGTCTCGTGCTCCTTGGCGTACTTGTAGCTCTTCGTGGAGCCCTCGTGGTCGTTGAACGTCACGCAGGGCGAGATGACGTCGATGATGGAAGTGCCCTTGTGCGCGATGGCCGCCTCGAGGATCGTCTGGAGCTGCTTCATGTCGCCCGAGAACGAGCGCGCGACGAACGTGCCGCCGAGCTCGATCGCGAGCGAGCAGAGGTCGATCGGGACGAACTCGTTCACGTCGCCCTTCTTGCGCGTGGCGCCGACGTCCGCCGTCGCGGAGAACTGGCCCTTCGTGAGGCCGTAAACGCCGTTGTCCTCGACGATGTAGACGAGCGGCAGGTTGCGGCGCACGAGGTGGACGAACTGGCCGATGCCGATGGAGGCCGTGTCGCCGTCGCCGGAGACGCCGATGCCGGTGAGCTCGGGGTTCGCGACGAGCGCTCCCGTCGCGGCCGACGGCATGCGGCCGTGGACGCCGTTGAAGCCCCAGGCGCGGTTCAGGAAGTACGCCGGGGTCTTCGAGGAGCAGCCGATCCCGGAGAACTTCGCGACCTGGTAGGGCGGGACGCCCATCTCGTAGAAGGCGTTGATGACCTGCTTCGTGATGACGTCGTGCCCGCAGCCGAGGCACAGCGTCGACTTGCCGCCCTCGTACTCGGCCTTCGGCAGGCCGAGGCGGTTCGTCTTCGGAATGGCACTCATCTCTTCAACCCTTCTTCCAGGACGTCTTGCGGTCCGAGAGGACGCCCTCGACGACGGTCGTCGCGTCGAGGGGGAGGCCGTTGTACTGGCGGATCGGGACGAACCGCGCCGCGATCTCGGGGAACTCGTCTCGGAGGATCGTCACGAGCTGGCTGTCGCGGTTCTGCTCGACGACGTAGATGCGCTCGTGCCGCCGGATCCACGCGGCCGTCTCGGGGCCGACCGGCAGCGCGCGGAGGCGGCAGTAGTCGAGGGGGACGCCGAAGTCGGCGGCGAGCTTGTCGCGTCCCTCGGCGGTGCCGTAGTGCGACGTGCCGTAGGCGAGGACGCCGGCCACGGCGCCGGGGCGGTCCTGGATCTCGGGCTTCGGCACGAGCGTCCGCGCCGTCTCGAACTTGCGCGCGAGGCGGTCGACGTTGTTCACGTAGTCGGTTGCCTTCTCGGAGTACTGCGCCTTCTCGTTGTGGCCCGAGCCGCGCGTGAAGTACGCGCCGGCCGGGGAGTTCGTGCCGGGCAGCGTGCGGTACGGGATCGCGTCGCCGTCCACGTCCTTGTAGCGCCCCCAGGTGTCCTTGACCTTCTCGATCGCCGCGGCGTCGAGGACCTTGCCGCGGTCGAGCGGCGCCGTGGGATAGGGGAAGGCGTCGGACATCCAGTTGTTCATGCCGAGGTCGAGGTCCGTCAGAACGAAGATCGGCGTCTGCAGGCGCTCGGCGAGGTCGAAGGCCTCGCCGGCCATCGAGAAGCACTCCTCGGGCGAAGCGGGGAAGAGGACGGGGTGCTTCGCGTCGCCGTGCGAGTTGAAGTAGCAGAGCAGGACGTCGCCCTGCATCGTGCGCGTCGGAAGCCCCGTCGAGGGCCCGACGCGCTGGACGTCGAAGAGGACGGCCGGGATCTCGGTGTAGTACCCGAGGCCGATGTACTCGGACATGAGCGAGATTCCGGGGCCGGAGGTGGACGTGAACGCGCGGGCGCCCGCCCAGCCGGCGCCGAGGACCATTCCGATCGAGGCGATCTCGTCTTCGGCCTGGATGACCGCGACGTTCTTTTTTCCGGTGGCGGCGTCGACGCGCAGCTCGTCGCAGAAGTCGATGAACGACTCGCAGAGCGAGGAGGACGGCGTGATCGGGTACCACGCGCACACCGTCGCGCCCGCGAACACGCAGCCGAGTGCCGAGGCCGCGTTGCCCTCGACGATGATCTTGCCCGCCGTCGCGTTCATGCGCTCGACGCGGTAGGGGATCTTGACGGGGAAGTTCGCGGCCGCGTAGTCGAGGCCGAGCTTCACGGCCGAGACGTTCAGGTCGACGGCCTTCTTCTTGCCCTTGAGCTGCTTGGCGATGGCGGTCTCGGACTCGGCCGGGTCGATCCCCATGAGGTCCGCGACGACGCCCACATAGATCATGTTCACGATGAGCTTGCGGAGTTTCGCGTGCTCGGGCGCCGCCGTGATCTTCACGACGAGCTCGGCGAAAGGCACGGGGTAGTACGTGACGTCGTCCCGCTTCTTCCCGGCGTTCTCGAGGCCGAGCTTCTTCTCGTAGACGACGTGGGCGCCGGCGCGCGCCTCGCGCACGTCCTCCTCGGCCGTCTCGGGGTTCATGCAGACGAGGACGTCGATCTCGCGCTTGCGGCCGATGTAGCCGTGCTTGCTCGCGCGGATCGTGAACCACGTTGGAAGGCCCTGGATGTTCGACGGGAAGAGGTTCTTGCCGGACACCGGGACGCCCATCTGGAAGATGGAGCGCATGAGCACGCTGTTCGCCGTCTGCGAACCGGACCCGTTCGCAGTGGCAACCTGCAGGGAAAAGTCGTTGACGACGACGCCGGAGGACGAACCCGCCCCGGCGGTGGTCTCGGTCAGGACGCTGGACATGGACGCTTGCTCCTCCCGCGGACTGGCCGCGGCCGAGGGATGTTACCCGCCTGCGGCCGGGCGTGGAAGAATCCGATGAGTGCGTCTCCTGTCCCTCTGCCCGTCGATCTCGGAGAGCCTCGCGGCGCTCGGTGCGGCCGGCGACCTCGTCGGGATCACCCGCTACTGCATCCACCCGAAGGAAGCCCTGAAGGAGGTCCCGCGCGTCGGCGGGACGAAGAACCCCGATTTCGCAGCCATCCGCGCCGCGAAGCCGGATCTCGTCTTCTGCAACGCCGAAGAGAATCGCGGCGAGGACATCGCGGCCCTCACCCGCGAGTTTGCCGTGGACGTGTCGCACCCGCGGACCGTCGCGGAGATTCCAGGCCTTCTGCGACATTTCGGGGCTGTCGCGGGGAAAAGAGAAGAATCGGAAAAGATTGCTTCGAAGGTGGAAGAGGCGCTGGAGTGCGCCGAGGAGGAGGCGCGGCTCACGGGATTGCGCTTTCGCTTCGTCTATCTCATCTGGAAGGACCCCTGGATGACCGTCGGGCCGCGCACGTACGTGGCCGACCTGCTCCGCAGGGTGGGGGGCACTCTTTCGCTCGAAGGATCTCCAAACGCCGATGCGCCGGACTATCCGGTCACATCCGAGAACGCGATCCTGCTTTCGCGCCCGGACGTCCTGATCCTCCCCGACGAGCCGTACCCGTTCGCAGGGAAGGACGCGGCGTTCTGGCGCCAGCGGCTCCCCTCCGCCTGTCGCGTCGTCCGCGTGAAGGGCGAGGACTTCTGCTGGCACGGCGTCCGCACGCTCCAGGGGCTCGTCGCGATCGGGCAGCTCGCGCGCCAGCTCTCGATCAGCCCCGCGTGACGCCGGCCGCCGAACGCTAGGACCGGTTCGACCCGCGGTGGTTCAGGAGGTCGAGGAACTCTTCCCGGACGGCCTTCTGCGCGAAGATCCCGCGGATCGACGACGTGACCGTCAGCGCGCCGGGCTTCTTCACGCCCCGCATCTCGACGCAGAGATGGCGCGCCTCGATGACGACCATCACGCCCTGCGGCTTGAGCTCCTCCTCCAGAGTCGATGCGACCTGCTCCGTGAGGCGTTCCTGGATCTGCGGCCTGCGGGCGAAGAACTCGAGGAGGCGCGGCAGCTTCGAGAGCCCCACGATGCGCTCGTTCGGGATGTACGCGATGTGCCCGTGCCCGTAGAACGGCACGAAGTGGTGGGCGCACATGGAGTAGAAGGGGATGTCCTTCTCCATCACCATCGCGCTGTACTTCTCGTCGTTCGGGAACGTCGTGAGCTTCGGCCGGTTTCCGGAGTCGAGGCCGGAGAAGATCTCGAGGTACATCTTCGCGACACGCTGGTCCGTGTCGACGAGGTTCGGATCTTTCTCGGGGTCGAGGCCGAGGATCTTGATCATCTCCCGGACGTGCTCGGCCAGCTTGTCGATGCGGGGGTCGGCGGCGACGGGGGGCTCGAAGATCGAGGAGGGGGCCATCGGAGCATCATACGGCGCGACAGGGGAGGACGGATGTCGGGAAAGACCGGGGAGGGGGCGACGAAGATCGTTGCGACGATCGCGGGCAACGCGGAGAAGCCGGGCGCGCTCGACGCGCTTCTCGCCGCGGGGGTGGACGTCGTCCGCCTGAACGGGGCTCACGCGAAGCCCGGCGACATCACGCGCCGGACGGCTCTCGTGAGGCGGGTTTCCGCGCGGCGGGGGAGGCCAATCGGCGTCCTCCTCGACCTCGGCGGCCCGAAGATCCGCCTCGGCGCGCTTCCGGGCGGCTCCGTATCGCTCCTGACCGGCCAGTCCGTCGAGATCGTCGCGGGCTCCGCGTCCGAGGGAGGAGAAAAGGGCGGCATCGTGCGCCTCGCGGTCACGTATCCGGCCCTCCTGAAGGACGTGAAGCCCGGCGCCGAGATCCGCATCGACGACGGCAGGGTCCGCCTCGAGGTGACGGGGCGGCGGCGCGGGGCGCTCCGGGCCGTCGTGCGCACGGGCGGCCGCGTCAAGAGCGAGGCCGGCGTGAACTTCCCGGACTCGACGCTCACGGCCCCGGCGCTCACGCCCAAGGACCGGCGCGACCTCGCCGAGGCGCTCGACGCGGGGGTGGACTTCGTCGGGCTCTCGTTCGTGCGCAGCGCGGCGCACGTCGCGCAGCTGCGGCGCCTCTTCGGGCGCGTCGCCGAGGACCGCCGCCCCTGGATCGTCGCGAAGATCGAGCGCCCCGAGGCGCTTCGGGACCTCGACCGGATCGCCGCCGCCTCCGACGCGCTCATGGTGGCGCGCGGCGACCTCGGCGTGGAGATCGGCCTTGCCCGCGTCCCGGCCGCCCAGCGCGAGATCCTCGCGGCGGGCCGGCGGCACGCGGTGCCCGTCATCGTCGCGACGCAGATGCTCGAGTCCATGATCGAGTGCCCCGTCCCGACGCGGGCGGAAGTGTCCGACGTCGCACTCGCGGTGCATGACGGCGCCGACGCCGTGATGCTCTCGGGCGAGACGGCGATCGGCGCCTACCCCGTCGAGGCGGTCCGGGCGATGGGCGAGATCGCCGGCGCCGCCGAAGTGCCCGACGCGGGGAGCGTGCCCGCCGCGCTCCCCGCACCTCCTCCGGGCGACTTCACGGCCGTCATGGCCCGCGCCGCGGCCGAGGCCGCGCGGCTCGGGGGCGCTTCGGTCCTCGTCGTCCACACCGAGTCGGGCCGAACGGCGCGCCTCGCGTCCAAGAACACGCTCTCGCTCCCGATCGTGGTCTTCACGCCCCGCGAGTCCGTGCGCCGGAAGCTGACGCTTCTGCGGGACGTCGTTTCGTTCCGCGTGCCGAAGACCCGGACCGTGGAGGAGCGCATCCGCGCCGCGGACGCGCTCCTCGCGAAAGTGCCGCGCCTCGCGGGCGCGACGATCGTCGAGGTGTCCGGCGCGTCGCCGACCGCGGGCGCGACGAACGTCGTGCGGCTCCGCCGGCTGCCCTGAGGCTCACTCCGGCGCGGGCGCGAGCGGCTTCATCGCGGGCGCTCCCGCGGGGGCGATCTCGAGGTCGTCGCCGTCCATCTCCTCGGAGTCGTAGGGGACGCCGAGGTACGACAGGAGCGTCGGCGCGAGGTCGACGGTGCGCGCCGCGCGGCGGTGGCCGGGCGGCACGCCGGGGCCCGCGAAGAGGAGCGGGACCACGGTCTCGCTGCGGCTGAGGGAGCCGTGCCCGGCGGCCTTGCCGGACACGAACCCGTAGCCCTCGGCGGGCGAGATGAAGACGTCGGGAGCGCGCGCCGAGTCGAAGAACTCGGCCAGCTGGACGACGAGATCGGGGTACGGCCCGGCCGCCGTCGCGTCCAGCCAGTCGTCCGCGTCGCGCGGGGCGCCCAGGAGGCCCCGGACCGCCGGGTCGGCGGCGTAGCCGAGCGGGTCCTCGCCCTCCAGCACGCGGTAGGCATACCGCGCGGCGGCGTCGCTGCCGTCGACGCGCGCGATCTCCGAGCGGCCGGAGGGCCCGTACACGACGACCCGCCCGGCCGCGGGGCCGCGCGTCACGACGAGCCGCACCTCGGGAGCGCGCGCGAGCGTCGCGGCGAACGCGGAGACGGGCGGCATCCTCAGGCGCGGCGCGGGCGGCCCTTTCGGACGTTTCTGCTTGCGCGTCCGGAACGCCGCGGGGATGTCCTCGCCCGTGTGCTCGGAGGGCAGCCAGATCATGGCGCCGCGGTATGCGCCGACCGCGATCATCGCGTCGCCGACGTCGTACGTCTTGTCTTTCCGGGGCGCGGGCACGAGGACGCAATCCCCCTTCGTGCAGTCGGCCTCGGTCGGATTCGCGCGTAGGACGCGGTTCACGACCTCGTTTGCGTCGACGAACGTGTGATACGTGCGGTTGCCGTGGTCGCCGACGAGGACGAACAGCACGCGGTCGTCGGCCTTCAGCCTCTTCAGGCGCTTCACGAGCCGGCCGAACGCCTTGTCGATCGAGACGAGGGTGGCGTGAAACTCGGCGCTGCCGGGTCCCTCGGCATGCGCGACCTCGTCCGGTCCGAGGAGATGGCCCCAGACGAGGCTGGGCAGGCGGCCGGAGGCGGCCGCGCCCGCGTACGCGTCGCCCATGTCGTCGAGCGTCTTGCGGTCGAGGAACGGCCAGTCGTAGCGGGCGTACGACGCCATGACGGCGACCGTGTTCTTCACGTGCACGGCCGCGCCGCGCGCGATGGGCGTCGTGACGGCGACCGTGTCGGCGGGGAGGCGCTCGAACAGCGTGAGTGCCGCCGGGGTCAGGAACTCGCTCGCCGAATAGGCCCGGAAGATGTTCGTGTGGGCCTCGCGCACGCGCAGGCGCCGGTCGAGCCAGACGTTCGCGGGGATCCCGTGGTGGCCCGGGAAGAGACCGGTGAGCATCGCGCCGAGGTTCGGGTACGTCTCGCTCGGGACGGACGCGACCGCGTTGTCGACGACGAGCGCGCGGTCGACGATCTCCCGGCGGATGTTCGGGAGCGCGCCCTCGGTGAGAAGGTGGTCGAAGGCCTCCTTCGACAGCCCGTCGACGAAGAGGACGCAGACCGAGGCGCGGTCCTTCGCGCCGGCGGCTTCCGCGGCGCTCTGGACGCGCGCGCGTACGGAGCACCCGGTGAGGGTCGCGGCGAGAGCAGCCGCGCAGACGAGACGGGGGGCCAAGCGCACGCCCGAAGGGTACAGGAGCGGACCGGGCCGGTTCCCGCGTTACCATGCCCGGATGCCTTCGTTCCGCGGCGCCGACCTGCACTGCCATTCGACGTTTTCCGACGGCGTCGACGCGCCCGCGCGCCTCGTCGGCCACGCGGTCGCGGCGGGCCTGTCCGTCCTCGCCCTGTCCGATCACGACGCGGTGCACGGCCTCCCCGAGTTCGAGGCCGCGGCGAAGGGGACGGGTCTCGTGACCGTGGCGGCGAGCGAGCTTTCGACGCGCTGCGACGGCGACGACGTGCACGTCCTCGGCCTCTTCCTCGACCCCGAGGAGCCTGCGATGAAGGCCCAGCTGGAGCGTTTCCGCGTGGACCGCGACACGCGGGGCGAGGCGATGGTGGAGAAGCTCACCGCCCTCGGAATGCCGCTCGACCTCGCCGCGATCCGCGAGGTGGTCGGCGGGGGCTCCTTCGGGCGCCCCCACATCGCGCGCGCCATGCTCGCGAAGAGCTACGTGAAGACGTTCGACGAGGCGTTCGACACGTGGCTGGCTCATGGAAAACCCGGCTACGTCCCGAAGCCGAAGTGGACGCTCGAGGAGGCGATCGCCGCCATCCGGACGGCAGGGGGGCTCTCCGTCATCGCGCACCCCATCTGGTACAAGGATGCCGAGCAGGTCGTCGCGATCGGCGTCGCCGCCGGGCTGGACGGCCTCGAGGTCTACCACCTCGACCAGGCGGGCAAGGAGAACGAGTTCGGCAAGCTCGCCGAGCGCCACGGTCTCTTGAAGTCCGCGGGCTCCGACTACCACGGCCCCGCGGAGGGGAAGCGGCGCGTCGGAGCGTGCCGCCTCGACGCCGCAGGCTGGGAGCGCATGGTCGCGGCGGCTGAGGCGCGCCGGGCGGAGTCCGGCCGGCCGCCCCTCGACCTTTCGCCGCGCTGACGACCCTTTTCCAGGGGAGGCCCGCGCGCGATATTCTCCCCGGTCCCGATGTCCGCCCTAGCCCCCGCCACCGCGGAGACCATGCCGTCGAGGCCCGACGCCGAGCGGAGCCTCCTGGGCGCCGTCCTCATCGATGGGGCGCTCCTCTCCCGGGTGATGGAGTTCCTCGCCCCGGACGACTTCGCGGCCGAGCCGCATCGCGTGATCTACGAGGCAGCGCTCGCGCTCGCGGACCGGCGCGAGGGCATCGACCTCGTCATGGTCCAGAGCGAGCTCGAGAAGACGGGCCGGCTGGAGCGGGCGGGCGGCCCGGCCTACCTCTCGTCCCTCGTGGACGTCGTCCCGGACGTGGAGAACGTCGAGGGCTACGCCCGGCTCGTCCGCGAGGCCTCGCTCCGGCGCCTCGTAATCCTCCAGTCGCGCCGCGCCATCCGCGAGGCCGTATCCGCCCCGGACGCCGAGACCGTTCTCGAAAACGCCCAGCGCGAGCTCGTCGAGATCGCGAAGGGCTCGATCAGGGGCGGCTTCGTGAAGCTTTCGCACATCGCCGAGAAGAACGAGGTGGAGATCCAGAACCTCCACGGCCGCGGCGGGATGCTCACGGGCCTGCCGTCCGGCTTCACGCGCCTGAACGCGCTCACGCAGGGCCTCCAGAAGACAGACCTCATCGTCGTCGCGGCCCGTCCCGGCATGGGCAAGACGGCGTTCGCGCTGAACGTCGCGGCGACGCTCACGATCCGCGAGAAGCACGTCGTCGGCTTCTTCTCGCTCGAGATGTCGGCCCAGCAGCTCGGCTTCCGCATCCAGTGCTCCGAGGCGCGCGTGAACCTCCAGCGGCTGCGCGAGGGGCGGCTGAGCAAGGAAGAAAAAAAGGCGCTGTTCTTCTCTACGCAGCAGATGCGTGAGGCGAATCTCTTCGTGGACGACACGCCCGCGATCACGCTCCTGGAGATGCGCGCGCGCGCCCTGCAGCTCAAGCAGCGGCATGGCCTCCACGCCCTGTTCGTGGACTACCTCCAGATCATGGGGACGCGCGGCAAGGTGGAAAACCGCACGCAGGAGGTCAGCGCGTTCTCGCGCGGCCTCAAGGCGCTCGCCAAGGAGCTCGACGTCCCGGTCATCGCCCTCTCGCAGCTCTCGCGCCGCACGGAGCAGCGCGGGGCCGAGAAGGAGCCCGTGCTGAGCGACCTGCGCGAGTCGGGCGCCATCGAGCAGGACGCCGACGTCGTTCTCTTCCTCTCCCGCCCGGAGTACTACGACAAGGACACGGAACAGAAGAACGTCTGCGACGTCATCATCGCCAAGCAGCGGAACGGCCCGACCGACCGCTTCACGCTCGGGTGGTCGGGCGAGTACACGCGCTTCTCCGACCTCGCGATGATGAGCGAAGGCCCGGGCCTGTGACGCCCGCGCTGCGCCCGACGCGGGCCGTCGTCGACCTCGACGCGGTGGCGTCGAACTACCGCGCCCTCGGGGCGGGCCTTCCGCCGGGCTGCTCCGTCCTCCCGGTCGTCAAGGCCGACGCCTACGGACACGGCGCCGTGCACGTCGCCCGGCGCCTTGCGAAGGAGGGCGCGGCCGCCTTCGCGGTTGCCGCCGTGGAGGAGGGCCTCGAGCTGCGGAAGGCTTGCATCACGCAGCCGATCCTCGTCATGGGTTGGATCGGGAAAGACCAGCTGCCCGCGCTCGTCGCGGGCAGGCTCACTCCCAACATCCATTCGGTCGAACAGGCCGAGGAATTGAAGATCTTCTTAGAAGGTGAAGAGGGGAGAGAGAAGGTTCTTCCCGTGCATCTCAAACTCGACACCGGGATGACGCGGCTCGGGCTGCGCTCCGAGGACCTGCCGAAGGCCCTCGAGATCATCGAGGGGATCGGGAAGAAGATTTTCTTAGAAGGTGTCTTTCAGAATTTCGCCTCCGCTTACGACGTGACGTCGGAGCAGAACGCGGACCAGTCGAAGATCTTCTTGGAAGGTTTGGAGAGAGTCCGCGCGGCGGGCCATCGGCCGTCCATGATCCACATGGACAACTCGGGTGGAACGCTGGCCCGTCTGGCCCTACTACCTTCTAAGAAATCTTCCTCTTCTGAGGTAACCCACGTCCGCCCCGGCCTGGCCCTCTACGCGAAGGTCCCCGAAATCCGATCCGAAGCAAATGACTCTCTCCGCGACGTCATGTCGTTCGTCTCGGTCGTCGACCAGGTCAAGACCGTCCCCGCGGGGACGCGCGTCGGCTATGCCGGGACGTTCGTCTGCGCGCGGACGACGACGCTCGCGGTCGTCGCGGCGGGCTACGCGGACGGGGTGCGGCGGTCGCTGTCGAACAGGGGACAGGTTCTCGTCGGCGGAAAGCGCTGCCCGATCGCGGGGCGCATCTCCATGGACCTCACGGAGGTCGACGTGACCGACCTGCCGTCGCCGCCGGTCCGCGGCGACGAGATCGTCTTCTTCGGCGCGCAGCGCGGGGCGCGGCTCGGCGTCGGCGAGGTCGCGGCCGCGGCGGACACCGTGGCCTGGGAGCTCCTGTGCGGCGTCGGCCCGCGCGTGCCGCGGGTCGTCGTTGAGAACGGCCACGAGGTGGCGCGCGTGTCGAGGTTCCTGTGAAGAACGTCCTCGAGGCCATCGGACGCCCCGTCCTCCGCCTGCTCGAAGGCGTCGGCCGGTTCTTCGAGCTGCTCGGCCAGACGATCCGCGGCTTTTTCCTGCCCCCGTACCAGATCTCCATGACGGCCAAGCAGGTCGTGCGCGTCGGGGTCGACTCCGTGCCCGTTGTCTTCCTGACGGCGCTCTTCACTGGCGGCGTCCTCGCGCTCCAGACGTTCAAGGGCTTCCAGCGCTTCCACGCCGAGGGCTACATCGGCTCGGTCGTCGCGCTCTCGATGCTCCGCGAGCTCGGGCCGGTCCTCACGGGGCTCATGGTGACGGGCCGCGCGGGCAGCGCGATGGCGGCCGAGCTCGGCTCGATGCGCGTCACGGAGCAGATCGACGCGCTCGTCTCGCTCGCGACGGACCCGGTCCAGTACCTCTTCGTGCCGCGCGTCCTCGCCTCGATCATCGTCGCCCCGATGCTCGTCGTCCTCGCGGACGTGACGGGAATTCTCGGCGGCTACGTCGTCGCGGTTCAGTACCTCGGCGCGAACCCCGTCGTCTACATGAACAACACGTTCCAGTTTCTGAGCATGGAAGACATGACGTCCGGGCTCATCAAGGCAGCCGTCTTCGGGCTTCTCTTCTCGATGATCGGGTGCCAGACCGGTTACGACACGAAGGGCGGGGCGGAAGGAGTCGGCACGTCGACGACGTCCGCCGTCGTCCTCGGCTCGCTCGCGATCCTCATCGCGGACTTCTTCCTGACGAAGGTGCTCTTCTGATGGCAGGCGTCCCGGCGATCCGCCTGCGCGGGGTCACGAAGGCGTTCGGGCCGAAGGTCGTCCTCGACCACCTCGACCTCGCGGTCGAAAAGGGGGAGTCGCTCGTCCTCCTCGGACAGTCGGGCATCGGGAAGAGCGTTCTCTTGAAGCACGTCGTCGGCCTCCTGAAGCCCGACGCGGGGTCCGTCGAGATCGACGGCGAGGACCTCTGGGCGGTCTCGGCGCGCGAGCGTGACGTCCTCAGGCGGAAGTTCGGGATGTCCTTCCAGGAAGGCGCGCTCTTCGACTCCATGAGCGTGGGCGAGAACATCGCGTTCCCGCTCGTCCGCCACACGAAGCAGACGAAAAAGGAAATCGCGGACCGTGTCGCGGAGTGTCTCGAGCTCGTCCGCCTGCCCGGCACCGAGGACAAGCGCCCGTCGGAGCTGTCCGGCGGCATGCGGCGCCGCGTGGGGTTCGCGCGCGCGATCGCGCTCCAGCCCCAGATCCTCCTCTTCGACGAGCCCACGACCGGGCTCGACCCGATCACGACGGACGTCCTCGTGCGCGTCATCGAGGAGATGCGCAGGAAGCTGAACCCGACGGCGATCACGATCACGCACGACCTCAAGGTCGCCTTCGCAATCGCGGACCGCGTCGGCCTCCTCGCCCACGGCAAGATCGAGATCGAAATGACTCCGAAGGAATTCGAGGCCTCGGCCGACCCGCGCGTCGCGGCGTTCGTCAAGGGCGACAGCGAGCTTTCGCCGCCGGAGCTCGAGCCGGAGCGGCGGCCGGGGGTCTCTCCCGCGGCCGCGCCCCCCGTATGATGGAGGCCGCATGACGACCACCGCGAAGATTGGAGCCTTCTTCGTCGCCGTGCTCGTTGCTCTCGGCGTCCTGATCCTCAAGATCGAGGACATCCACTTCGGAAAGAAGGCGCGCACGAACACGGCCGACGCGCACTTCAAGGACGTCGCCGGGCTGGACGACAAGTCTGCGGTCCGCATCGCCGGCG
>Ga0315270_10000209_pt1 | contig 33987 bp, 35 predicted proteins | sample C1_bottom_MG_FD_204932 | JGI IMG/M metagenome (GOLD analysis project Ga0315270, IMG submission 204932) | Sediment microbial communities from Yellowstone Lake, YNP, Wyoming, USA - C1_bottom | ecosystem: Environmental > Aquatic > Freshwater > Lake > Sediment | place: USA: Wyoming | collected... | reverse complement strand
GAGGTGCGAGGTGCGAGGTGCGAGGTGCGAGGTGCGAGGTTCTAGGCCTTGAAAGGCTTTGGCGCCTCGTGCCTAGCGCGTAGAGCCCAGAGCCTCGTCCCTCGTCCCTCGTCCCTCTTCCCTCGTCCCTGACGTTCCATGCGTTATCTCCCCGAACCGAGGCACCAGCACGGCGCGATTGCCAAAACCGGCATTCTGCTGATCAACCTCGGCACGCCGGAGGCGCCCACCGCAAATGCGGTGCGCCCCTATCTGAGGCAATTCCTGTCGGATCCGCGGGTGGTGGAAATATCGCGACCGCTTTGGTGGCTGATCCTCAACGGTTTCATTCTGCCGACGCGCCCTGCGAAATCGGCGGCAAAGTACGCGCTGATATGGACCAAGGAAGGCTCGCCGCTGGCGGTTCACACCGCGAAACAGGCGGCTCTGCTGCAAGGCTACCTGGGCGAGCGGATCAAGACGCCGCACCTGGTCACGTGGGCAATGCGCTACGGGCAGCCTTCGATCGAAACGGCCTTGCTCGGCCTGCGCGAACGGGGCTGCGATCGCATCCTGGTATTGCCGCTCTATCCGCAGTACGCGGCCAGCACCACGGCCAGCGCCTTCGACGCCGTGTTTGACACCGTGAAGCAAATGCGCAATGTGCCGGCGTTGCGACTGGTCAAGCACTACCACGATCACCCGGGGTACGTTGCGGCGCTGGCGAAGAGCGTCAACGACTACTGGATGATCAATGGCCGCCCGGACAAACTGCTGATGAGCTTTCACGGCGTGCCGCGCTTCGCGCTCGACCGTGGCGACCCGTATCACTGCGAATGCCACAAGACAGCGCGCCTGCTGGGCGAAGATCTCGGTCTCGCGCCGGAGCGCTACCAGGTTACGTTTCAGTCCCGCTTCGGGCGAACGCAGTGGCTCAAGCCTTACACTTTGCAAACGGTCACGGAACTCGGCAGCCGCAAGACCGGCAGGCTCGATGTCATCTGTCCGGGCTTCGTTTCGGATTGCCTGGAGACGCTGGAGGAGATTGGCGTCGAGAACAGGGCCGCTTACCTCGAGGCCGGTGGCCGGGAATTCCATTACATCCCATGCCTGAACGAGCGTCACGAATGGATCCAGGCACTGGCCAGCATCGCTGCCGAAAACCTGCAAGGTTGGGCGTCGGCGCACTGGGAGGCTGCGCCGGCGCTGCATGCCGCCGCCGCGGGGCGCGAGCGCGCGCTGGCCCTTGGCGCGAAAAACTGACCACCAAAATCTGGAGCAACAATCTAGAGCAACGTAGCGCCCTGATTGCGGCCGTGGTCGGTCTTGCGATCGACCTCTTGGTCGAGCGCTTGGTATTTCGCCACGATCGCCTCAGCCGCAGCGTTGGCGGCCGCACCCAGATCATCGCAATTGCTGGCGGGCTTGACGGCGAGCACCGCGGCTTCGATCTCCTTACCGGCTTTCAACCCGTGCTCCTTGTGACCATCTTCGTGGCGCTGCAAGGCCTCGAGGAATTTTGTCCAGCGGGCCTTCAGGGCGGCCGCCCCCTTGTCTTCACCACGCCACCTCGGCAGAGTCTGGGCAACCCCGACCGCCACGGCGACTTCCTTCATGGAGCACACGGTTCCTTGCTGCTGGTGCCGGAATTTCCATTGCACGTCCCAGCGGGTCTTGCCCGCATAGCGCCTGCCATCACCTTCAGGTGGGCCGTTCTGATCGAGTTGCGCGGCGAGCACGGTGGCGGACGGGCCGTCGATGTAGTAATAACTGGTGTGCATACGCACCAGCGGCTCTGCGGCAGCCGGCACGACCGGCATTGAGATCAGCGCCGCGCACGCGAACATCACCTTACGCATTCTTAAGCACTCCTGGAGGTCGTATCCACAAGGCAAGAGGCCGTGGAGATCGGGTCGGTAGTATAGCGCTCGCACTTTTTCGCCAGAACGGGGTTGAAACCGGCGGTCACGCCCCCAGATCACCTTCGATTTCGTCCCAGGAGGAATTGAATGCAGGACCAGAATAAGACAGCCGCAACGCCGGAAACCGATGTCGGGCACGCGCCGACCGATGTGGCCGCCAACGATCCGACCCCCCGGGACGCATCAGCCTTGGCAGGATTGCTCGAAAAAGCCGAGGCCGCCGCTCAGGAGCATCGCGACGCGTGGCTGCGGGCAAAGGCTGACGCAGACAACATTCGCAAGCGGGCACAGAGCGATTTGGCCAATGCCCACAAGTACGCCCTGGAGAATTTCTCGGTCGAACTGATCCCCGTGCGCGACAGCCTTGAAGCGGCGCTGGCCAGCGGGAACGCGGCCCCGGAGACGTTGAGAAGCGGCGTCGAACTCACGCTGAAACAACTCACGGCGGCGTTTGAGAAGTTTTCAGTTCGAGAAATCAACCCCTTGGGCGAGAAATTCGATCCCTACAAGCATCAGAGCATCAATATGGTCGAGTCCGATGCGGAGCCCAATTCGGTGGTCGGCGTGCTGCAAAAAGGCTACAGCTTGAATGATCGGGTACTGCGCCCGGCGCTGGTCAGCATCGCAAAACCAAAGGCTTCGGCTTGATTTTCGGGCGCGCAGACCAAATCTCGTAGAACAGAAGGCATTCTTACTTTCGAGCAAAGGAACCGTCATGGCAAAAATCATCGGCATTGATCTGGGCACCACGAACTCCTGTGTGGCAGTCATGGAAAACGGCCAGCCCAAGGTCATCGAGAACGCCGAAGGCGCGCGCACCACGCCGTCGATCGTCGCTTACATGGACGACGGTGAAATTCTGGTCGGCGCGCCGGCCAAGCGCCAGGCGGTCACCAATCCGAAGAACACCCTGTCCGCGGTGAAACGTCTCATCGGCCGCCGCTTCATCGAGAAAGAGGTGCAGAAGGACATCGGCCTGATGCCCTACAAGATCGTGCAAAACAGCAATGGCGACGCCTGGATCGAAGTGCGCGGCAAGAAGATCGCGCCGCCCGAAATCTCGGCGCAGGTGCTGATCAAGATGAAGAAAACCGCCGAGGATTATCTCGGCGAGCCGGTGACCGAGGCGGTGATTACGGTGCCCGCCTACTTCAACGATTCGCAGCGCCAGGCCACCAAGGATGCCGGCCGCATCGCCGGCCTCGAGGTCAAGCGCATCATCAACGAGCCGACCGCGGCTGCACTCGCCTTCGGCATGGACAAGAAGGAAGGCGACCGCAAGATCGCGGTCTATGACCTGGGTGGGGGCACGTTCGACATATCCATCATCGAAATTGCGGAAGTCGACAAGGAACATCAGTTCGAAGTGCTCTCCACGAACGGCGACACGTTCCTCGGCGGCGAGGACTTCGACCAGCGTTTGATGGACTACCTGGCCGACGAGTTCAAGAAGGACCAAGGCATCGACCTGCGCAACGACGTGCTTGCGCTGCAGCGCCTGAAGGAAGCGGCCGAGAAGGCCAAGATCGAGCTGTCTTCCACTCAGCAAAGCGAGGTGAATCTTCCCTACATCACGGCGGATGCGTCCGGACCGAAGCATCTGGCGATCAAGATCACGCGCGCCAAGTTTGAAAGCCTGGTCGAGGAATTGATCCAGAAGACGGTCGAGCCCTGCCGCATGGCCATCAAGGATGCCGGTGTCAAGCTCGACGATATCTCCGACGTCATCCTGGTCGGCGGCATGACCCGCATGCCCAAGGTGCAGGACAAGGTCAAGGAGATCTTCGGCAAGGAGCCGCGCAAGGATGTCAATCCCGACGAAGCGGTGGCGGTCGGCGCTGCGATCCAGGCCGGCGTGCTGCAAGGCGAGGTCAAGGACGTTCTGCTGCTCGACGTGACACCGCTGTCGCTCGGCATCGAAACGCTCGGCGGCGTGATGACCAAGCTGATTCAGAAGAACACGACGATTCCGACCAAGGCGCAGCAGGTATTCTCGACAGCCGACGACAACCAGACTGCGGTCACCATCCACGTCCTCCAGGGCGAGCGCGAGATGGCCGCCGGCAACAAGAGCCTGGGCCAGTTCAACCTGTCGGACATTCCGCCATCGCCACGCGGAATGCCGCAAATCGAAGTCGCATTCGACATCGACGCCAACGGCATCCTGCATGTTTCCGCCAAGGACAAGGCCACCGGCAAGGAAAACAAGATCAAGATACAGGCCAACTCGGGCCTCAAGGAAGATGAGATCAAGCGCATGGTGAGGGACGCCGAAGAGCACGCGGACGAAGATCGGCAGGCCCGCGAGTTGGTTGATGCGCGCAACCAGGCTGATGCGCTCATCCATGCGGTGAAGAAATCGCTCACCGAACATGGCGGCAAGATCGACGCGGATGAGAAGTCCGGAATCGAACGCGCGATCAAGGATACGGAGGAAGCCATCAAGGGCTCCGACAAGGCCGCGATCGAAGCTGGAACCAAGGCTCTTACGGAAGCGTCGCACAAACTGGCCGAGAAAGTGTACGCGCAGCAGCCGCAAGCCGGCGGCGCTGCACCTCAGCCCGAGGCCGGCGGCGGCAAATCCGACGAAGGCAATGTAGTGGATGCCGAGTTCGAGGAAGTGAAGGACAAGAAGTCAGCCTGACGGGGTCGGGCGCAAGCGTGAGGGGTGAGACGCACAGCCGGCTCACCCCTTGTGTTGTTTGGCAAAGCGAGGCGGCGACTTTGCGGCGAAAGAACTGATCAATGGCAAAACGCGACTATTACGAAGTGCTTGGCGTCAATCGCGATGCTTCGGAAGAGGACATCAAGAAGGCCTACCGCAAGCTGGCGATGAAACATCATCCGGATCGCAATCCGGACAATCCGAAATCCGAAGGGCTGTTCAAGGAGGCAAAGGAAGCCTACGAAGTGCTCTGCGACTCCGGCAAGCGCGCCGCCTACGACCAATACGGACATGCCGGCGTGGACCCGCAACCCGGCATGGGGGCCGGCGCGGCCGGCGCCGGTTTCGGCGGCTTCGCCGACGCGTTCGGCGACATCTTCGGTGACATATTCGGCGCAGGACGCGGCCGCTCCAACGTTTACCGGGGCGCGGACCTGCGCTACAACCTCGAAATTGCGCTCGAAGAAGCCGCGCGCGGCGCCGAAACGCGCATTCGCATTCCGACCATGGAAGAGTGCGAGACCTGCAGAGGTTCCGGCGCGAAACCCGGCAGTCAGCCGATCGCCTGCCCGACCTGCAACGGCCAAGGCCAGGTGCGCATGACCCAGGGATTCTTTTCGATTCAGCAAACCTGCCCGAAGTGCCATGGCAGCGGCAAGGTGGTACAGAACCCCTGCGGGACTTGCAGCGGCGCGGGACGTCTGAAGAAGCAGAAAACGCTGTCGGTGAAAATCCCCCCCGGCGTGGACGAAGGCGATCGCATCCGTCTGACGGGCGAGGGCGAGGCGGGAGTCAACGGCGGGCCGCCAGGCGATCTCTATGTGGTAATGCATCTGCGTGCGCACGACGTTTTCAAGCGCGAGGGTAATGACCTGCACTGCGAAATGCCGATCAGCTTCACCAAGGCTGCGCTTGGCGGCGAGATCGAAATTCCGACACTGGACGGTTACGCCAAGATCAAGATACCCGCGGAATCCCAGTCCGGGAAAGTATTCAGACTGCGCGGCAAAGGCATCAAGGGCGTGCGCAGCCAGTCTTTTGGCGACCTGCTCTGCCACGTTGTCGTGGAAACGCCGGTTAATCTCACGTCCCGGCAAAAGGAGTTGCTGCACGAACTCGAGCAAATCAACGAGCACGACGGCGGCCGCCACAACCCCCGCGCCAAGAGTTGGATGGACAAGGTGCGCGAATTCTTCGAGCCGTAAGCCTCGGCGCATTTTTTGAAGAACAAGAAAGGGCCGCTCTGCGGCCGTTTTTCACGCTGACGATGCCAGGTTACTTGCGGCGCCAGGTTGTGCCGGAAGGCCCGTCTTCGAGGATGATGCCGGCTGCGAGCAACTCGTCGCGGATGCGATCTGACTCGGCGAAATTCTTCGCCATGCGCGCCGCCTTGCGTTTCTCAATCATCCGGTCGATCGATTCAGGCGTGTGAGTCACGCCACTCCTCCCCGGTATCACCGCAGGGTCTGAAACCAAATGCCCATGGCCGCCAATCAGCGTCTCGGTCGACGCACCTCCTCTTTGCAAAAAGTCTACGGGGTCGCGCTGGAGCAAGCCCAGCACTGCGCCGAGTGACTTCAGCAGCCTGGCTGCTTGCGAGGACTTCGAAGTATTCACTTCTTTGGCAAGTTCTTGCAGCACGGCCACCGCTTCAGGTGTGTTGAAATCATCGTTCATCGCCACCCGGAACCGCACGGCATGGGGTTCGTTCCAGTCCACGGCGCCGGTTTGCGCCGGTCGCGTTTTCAGCGCTGTATACAGCCGGGTCAGCGCGCCTTTCGCGTCGTCGAGATGCTGGTCCGAATAATTCAGCGGGCTGCGGTAATGGGCGCGGACGATGAAAAAACGCACGACTTCGGCATCGTATCTGGCCAGCACGTCGCGTATCGTGAAGAAATTGCCGAGCGATTTGGACATTTTCTCGTCGTCCACGCGCACGAAGCCATTGTGCATCCAGTAGTTCACGAACACATGATCGTGGGCGCCCTCGGATTGCGCGATCTCGTTTTCGTGGTGCGGGAACTGCAGGTCCTGTCCGCCGCCGTGGATGTCGAAATGCGCGCCGAGATAACGCTCGCTCATGGCCGAGCACTCGATGTGCCAGCCCGGCCGGCCCCTGCCCCACGGCGAATCCCATGAAGGCTCACCCGGCTTGGCCGACTTCCACAGCACGAAGTCCAGCGGGTCGCGCTTGTTCACGTCGACTTCAACGCGTTCGCCCGCCTGCAATTCGTCGAGCGATTTGCCGGACAGCTTGCCGTAACCGCGGAATTCGCGCACGGCGTAGTAAACATCGCCGTTCTGCGCCTGGTAGGCGATCGCCTTATTGATCAATTGCCCGATCAAGTCGAGCATCTGCGGGACGTTATCAGTGGCACGGGGCTCCAGATCCGGTTTGAGCACGCCGAGCGCGGCCGCATCTTCGTCCATGGCGCGAATGAACCTGCCGGTCAATGCATCGATCGGTTCTTTGTTTTCCGCCGCGCGCTTGATGATTTTGTCCTCGATGTCGGTGATGTTGCGAACATAGGTCACCCGCAAGCCTGTTTCGCAGAGCCAACGCTTGGCCACGTCGAACACCACCATGACGCGCGCATGGCCGAGGTGGCAGTAGTCGTACACGGTCATGCCGCATACGTACATGCCAACCTTGCCCGCGGAGATGGGAAAAAATGTTTCTTTGGCGCGTGTCAGCGAGTTATATATCTTTAACATGGGTGGCGCTTGAAGCATGCTTGCGGGGGGCAGGCGCGGCCACTCACAAGGGGCTATTTTTTAGGTTGTGGACTGGAGCGCGCTGCTGGTAGAATCTACTATTAATTACAAGAACCTACCGTTTCTTATTGAGGTAAAGTTTAACACATGAGCCGATTCTCAATTTTGGCGCTGGGCGCTGTACTGCTGCTGGTGTCGCAGATGCAGGCCGGATTTGCGGCCAACAGCTACGAAGATGCCAGCAAACTGTTCAAGCAGGGCAACTACGCCGGCGCGCTGGAGAAGATCGAAACGCTCATCAGCGCCAATCCCCGCGATGCCCGGGCGCGCTTCCTCAAGGGCCTGATCCTGACCGAGCAGAACAAGCCCGCGGACGCGATCAAGGTGTTCACCTCGCTGACCGAGGATTATCCGGAGCTGCCGGAACCCTACAACAATCTGGCGGTGCTGTACGCCTCGCAGGGTCAGTACGACAAAGCGCGCAAGTCGCTGGAGATGGCGATCCGCACGCATCCGAGTTACGCGATCGCCCACGAGAACCTTGGCGACGTTTACGCCAAGATGGCGAGCGAGGCCTACGACAAGGCGCTGCAACTGGATCGCAGCAACGCCGCCGCGCAGACCAAGCTCGCTATGATCAAGGACCTGTTCTCTGGCAGCGTGGTGCCGGGCAAGGGTTCGACGGAGACGGCCGAACCCGCCGTTGCCGACGCGGCAATGCCGGCAACCACCGAGAAACCGGCGACGGCCGCCGCCAAGTCCGCAGCGCCATCCGCGAAGGCGGATACCGATGCCGTGCTGGCTGCCGTCAACGGCTGGGCCAAGGCCTGGTCCAGCAAGGATGCCAACGCCTATCTGGGGTATTACGCCCCCGGCTTCGAGGTGCCGGGCGGTGAAGCGCGCGCCAATTGGGAGGCCACCCGGCGCGATCGCATCGTCAAACCCAAGTCGATCGAAGTGAGCGTCGGGTCGCCCAAAGTTTCGTTCGATGCCAACGGCCGCGCGATCGTGAAGTTTCGCCAGGGTTACAAGTCCGACACGTTAAGCACATCCGGAGCGAAAACTCTGACGTTGGTGAAAAATGACGATCGCTGGCAAATCATCCAGGAGAAAATGAACTGATGCGTGGCACCAAGCGCCGCTGCCAGGCAGGCTCGCGCCAGACGCTGATCCAGGCGCTGGTGGCGATCGTTGCGGCCGGCGCGTCCTACGCCTGGGCGATGAGCATCGCTCCAGCGCCGGTTTCGCGCCACATTTCCGCGCCCGAGGCCATGCTGGTGCGCGCGCTGCTCGACATCAGCGACAGCAAATTTTCCTCCGCGCGCGATCACATCGACAGTCTGCTCGTCGCCAATCCGAATTTCCGGCTGGCGCAACTGGTCAAAGGCGATCTGCTGCTCGCGCGCGCGCGCCCGATCAATTCCATCGGCAACGCATCGGGCGGGTCGGCCGAACAGGTCGCGGGATTGCGCGACGAGGCCAGGGTGCGCCTGATGCGTTCGCAGATCGACCCTGCGCCGGAACTGGCGCCACGCTACCTGCTGCAATTGCCGAAGAAGGAAAAGCTGGCCCTGGTGCTCGACTCGACCAAGTCGACGCTGTTCGTATTCGAGAATACGGGCAAGACCCCGCGCTATGTCGCCGACTACTACGTCACCATCGGCAAGAACGGGCTGGAGAAGCTGCGCGAGGGAGACAAGAAGACACCGGTGGGCGTGTATCGCGTCGTCAGCCGGTTGCCGAAGGACAAGCTCACGGATTTTTACGGCAGCGGCGCCTATCCAATCAGCTATCCGAACGAATGGGACCGCATGCGTGGCCGCGATGGCCATGGCATCTGGCTGCATGGCACGCCGCGCGACACGTACAGCAGGCCGCCCCGTGCCAGCGACGGCTGCATTGTGCTGAGCAATCAGGACCTGGAGACATTGGCCGCCCAATTGCAGATCGGCTCGACGCCGATCGTGATTGCCGACTCGATAGATTGGGCAAAACCCGAGGAGGTCGAATCGCTGCGTGCCGACCTGGCCTCCTCGATCGAGAGTTGGCGCCACGACTGGGAAAGCCGCAACACCGATGCGTACCTGCGGCACTACGCGCGCGGATTCACCTCGAACGGGGTGAACCTGGCGCAGTGGGCAGCGCAGAAGCACCAGGTCAATGCCGGAAAGACCTGGATCAAGGTCAGTATCTCCGACATGTCGCTTTTGCTCTACCCCGGCAAGGAGGACATGGCGGTGGCGACATTCGAACAGGACTACGCCAGCAGCAATCTCTCCAATCGCATGACGAAGCGCCAGTACTGGATCAGGGAAAACAGCACATGGCGCATTGTCTCCGAGGGCGCGGCCTAGGAAATCTCGGTGCTGAGTGCTGCGTACTTCGTGCTGAGTGAAATTCAATAACCAGAAACTCCGAGGAAATCCGATGAAGAGATTATCGGGCGTCATTTGCGCCCTGCTGTTGAGCGCTGGCGCGTTCGCGGCCAATCCGCAGGTGGAGATCAAAACCAGCCTCGGCGCCATTACGGTGGAGCTCTACCCCGAGAAGGCGCCGAAGACGGTCGAGAACTTCCTGCAGTACGTGAAGAGCGGTTTCTACCGGGACTGCGTCTTCCACCGCGTCATTCCCGGATTCATGGTTCAGGGCGGCGGCTTCAGCAAGGCCATGGAGCAGAAGGCCACGCGCGACCCGGTCGGCATCGAATCGAACAACGGATTGAAGAACGACGCCGGCGCCATCGCGATGGCGCGCACGCGGAGTCCGAATTCCGCAACAGCGCAGTTCTTCATCAATGTCGCCGACAACGATTTCCTGAATTACACCGCGCCGACTGTGCGCGGCTATGGCTATACCGTGTTCGGCAAGGTGGTCAAGGGCATGGACGTGGTCGACAGGATTGCGCAACTGCCCACGGCGGCGGGCGGCCCGTTCCCGCAGGACGTACCGCGGCAACAGGTGGTGATAGAAGACGTGAAACTGGTGGGGGAAAAATGAGCAGAGTCAGATTGCAGACCTCGATGGGCGACATCGTCATCGAACTCGATACCGGGAAAGCCCCGGTAACTGCGGAGAATTTTCTGCAGTACGTGCGCGATGGTTTCTACGACAACACGATTTTCCATCGCGTGATCAACGGATTCATGGTCCAGGCTGGCGGTTTCGAAGCGGGCATGAAGCAAAAATCGACGCGCGCGCAGATCGAGAACGAAGCGGCAAACGGGCTGAATAACGATGCTTACACCGTCGCCATGGCACGCACATCGGATCCGCACTCGGCCAGCGCGCAATTCTTCTTCAATGCCGTAAACAACAGCTTCCTGAATTTTCGCGCGGCCAGCGCTGACGGCTACGGCTACTGCGTTTTCGGCAAAGTCGTGGAAGGACGCGACGTGGTCGACCAGATCAAGGCGGTCCCAACCGGCAATCGCGGCTTTCACCAGGACGTGCCCGCCGAAGACGTCGTCATCAAGAAGGCGGAGGTCGTTTGAGCGGCGTGTAGCTGCAAGGAACCACCCGCCCGGTTCAATGCAACGCCTTTGCAACGATGCCGCACACCTTATTCATTTCGGATCTGCATCTGTCACCGGATACGCCAAAGGCAATTGACACGCTGCGGCGTTTTCTGCGCGAGACCGCGCCGGCGGCCGAATCGCTCTATGTGCTCGGCGACCTTTTCGAGTACTGGATAGGCGATGAAGGCCTGGCCCAGCCGTTCGCGCAGGAACTCGCGCAGGCGTTCCGCGCATTGGGGCAGCGCGGCACGCACGTCTACTTCATGCACGGCAATCGCGACTTCCTGATCGGTGAACGCTTCGCGCTTGCGAGCGGCATGAGGCTGCTGGCTGACCCGACCGTGGTCGACTTGTACGGCACGCGCACAGTGCTGATGCATGGCGATACGCTGTGCAGCGACGATCACGAATATCAGGAATTTCGCGCGCTGGTGCGCAATCCCGCCTGGCAACAGGCTTTTCTCGCCAAGCCGCTGGATGAGCGCACACGCATGGCCCGGGAAACGCGGGGCAGGAGTGAGCAGTCGAAGCAAGTCAAGGACATGACCATCATGGATGTGACACCGGCAACCGTGGACGGTGCATTTCGCGCCCACCATAGTGCGCGCCTGATCCACGGCCACACTCACCGGCCGGCGCATCACGAGCACAAGGTTGATGGCCGCGACTGCGAGCGCTGGGTACTCGCCGACTGGTACGAACACGGCTCCTGCCTGCTGTGCGACGCCAACGGCTGCCGGGCTCAAGCGCTGGATTGACCGGCCGGATCAAGCGCAGGCCCGAACGGTCATAGCTTCGACAGGCCGCGCGCGAGATCGGCTTTGATGTCGCTCGCCGCCTCCAGACCGGCGGCCACGCGCAGCAAACCCTCTCCCAGTCCCGCCGCTTCACGCACTTGCGGCGACAGGCGTCCGTGCGTGGTGCTGGCCGGATGCGTGATCGTGGTCTTGGCATCGCCGAGATTTGCCGTAATCGAAATCAGTTGTGTCGCATCCATCACTCTCCAGGCCGCGTCGCGGCCGCCTCTCACGTCGAAAGACACGATGCCGCCGCCGGTCTTCTGCTGCCTCTTGGCCAGTTCATGTTGCGGATGCGATGCGAGCCCGGGATAGTAGACCCGCTCCACCTTGGGATGCTCTTCGAGCCAGCGCGCCAGCTCAAGCGCCGTTTGCGAGTGGGCCCGCATGCGCAGCCCGAGCGTTTCCAGGCCCTTCAGAATCACCCAAGCGTTGAACGGTGACAGCGTCGGGCCGCCACTGCGCAAGAAGCCGTTGAGGCCTTCGAAGATCACATCGCGGCGACCGAGGACGGCGCCACCCAGCACCCTGCCCTGCCCATCGAGATATTTGGTCGCCGAATGAATCACAACGTCGGCGCCCAGATCGAGCGGACGCTGCAACATCGGCGTACAGAAGCAGTTGTCCACAACCAGCAACGCGCCGTGAGCGCGAGCGAGCTTCCCAAGCGCCGCGACATCGGAAATTTCGGTCAGCGGATTGGAGGGCGTTTCCAGGAACAGCATCCGTGTGTTCGGTCTGATTGCGCGCTTCCAGGCCGGGACGTCGGTTGCGCAGACGAACGTGGTTTCGACGCCGAAGCGTTGCAGGATGTTGTTGAACAACTGCACGGTCGCGCCGAAGATGCTTTGCGAGGCCACGATGTGCTCGCCGCCCTTCATCAAGCCCATGACGCAGGCCAGGATCGCCGACATTCCGGAAGCAGTGGCGATACAGCATTCGGCGCCTTCCAGAGCGGCCAGCCGCTCCTGCAACGAAGTTACCGTGGGATTGGTGTAGCGCGAATACACCATCCCGGGCTCGTCGCCCGAAAATCGTGCCGCCGCCTCGGCCGCATTCTTGAACACGAAGCTCGACGTCAGGTACAGAGCCTCCGAATGCTCGTTGAACTGGCTGCGGTGGATGCCCGCGCGCACCGCCAGCGTCTCCAGTTCAAGTTCGTCCCATCTCATTTCCACATCCCCGAATGCCGTCGATTTCGTCATGACCAATAAAAAACCCGCTTGAACTTTCGCCAAGCGGGTCCGGAATTCGACGCGCGCTTTAGCAGTATTTGTTACGCGCCCGCAAGCTGTCGTCAAATCGGCGCGAAATGCACACGCTACTCCGCGCGCCCGACGCTGTCAATTGCGTGCGGGCGACATTGCGTGCGGGCGCCAGTCTCGTCGGGCGCCAGGCGCGAAGCGGGACTCTATTCTGTAGTCGCCAGATTCAGATCCAGTTGGGTAATGTTGGCATCGCCCTTGGACAATTCGTCGTCGTTGCGTTGTGCCTCGACACCGGCCAGATACTCCGCCGTGATGTCGCCGGTGACATACACGCCGTTGAAACACGATGTCTCGAATTGCGAAATCTCCGGATTCACCGAGCTCACGTCGTCGACCAGCGCATCCAGATCCTGATAGATCAACTTGTCGGCGCCGATCTCACGGGCAATCTCGTCGTCGCCGCGACCGGTGGCAATCAGTTCGCGCGAGGTGGGCATGTCGATGCCATACACATTGGGAAAGCGTACCGGAGGAGCGGCCGAGGCAAAGTAAACCTTGCGTGCGCCGGCATCGCGCGCCATCTGCACGATTTCACGGCTGGTGGTCCCGCGCACGATAGAGTCATCCACCAGCAGAACATTCTTGCCCTTGAATTCCATGGCGATCGCATTGAGTTTCTGCCTGACCGATTTCCTGCGCACCTCGTGGCCCGGCATGATGAAGGTGCGGCCGATGTAGCGGTTCTTGATGAAGCCTTCGCGGTAAGGCAGTCCGAGCTTTTCCGCCAGCTCCAACGCCGAGGGGCGGCTGGAATCGGGAATCGGGATCACGACGTCGATGTCGAGGTCGCGATGATCGCGTCTGATCTTGTCCGCCAGACTTCTGCCCATGCGCATGCGTGTCTCGTAGACCGAAATGCCATCGATAACCGAATCCGGGCGCGCCAGGTAGACGAACTCGAAAATGCATGGGTTATGCTGTGGATTGGCCGCGCACTGGCGGCTGTAGAAATTGCCGTCCTGATCGATAAAGATCGCCTCGCCCGGTTCCACGTCGCGCATCAGCTCAAAACCAAGGGTATCGAGCGCGACGCTTTCGGAAGCCACCAGATACTCCGCGCCCTCTTGCGTTTTCATCTCCCCCACCACCAACGGGCGGATTCCGTGGGGATCGCGGAACGCCAGCAGCCCGTATCCGGCGATCATGGCCACCACGGCATAGGCGCCGCGACACCGGCGATGTACACCGGCAACCGCCCGGAAGATAGCCGGAGGGTCGAGCTGATAGCCGGTTGCCGCCTCCTGCAATTCGTGCGCCAGTACATTGAGCAGCACTTCGGAATCGGAATTGGTGTTGACGTGGCGCTGATCCTGCAGGAATAGATCTCGCTTCAACTGCTCCGCGTTGGTCAGGTTGCCGTTATGACCCAGCACGATGCCGAACGGGGAATTGACATAGAGCGGCTGTGCTTCGGCGAACGAGGAGGCGGAACCGGCGGTCGGATAGCGGCAGTGAGCGATCCCCATGTTGCCGACCAGATGGCGCATATCGCGGGTGCGGAAGACGTCTCGCACCAGACCACCGCCCTTGTGCATCTGGAATTTACTGCCGTCGGCGGTGACGATACCCGCTGCATCCTGCCCCCTGTGCTGCAGGACCAGCAACCCGTCATAGAGCAACTGGTTGACCGCGGTCTTGGCTACGACGCCGAGGATTCCACACATGGCTCAGATCTCCACGCCCAGTTACGGCGGCCCGGCAGCGGGCCATTTGCAGATGAAAGTATAGGTCATTCGAAGCTGACCCGCCGGGCGATGTCCTCGGGCAACCACGGCTTTACCCATGAGGCCATTTTTTCCAGCGGCCCGGAAAACAGCGCCTGTCGCCAGTAAGGCTCGCGCGGCTCGGTGGTCATGCCACCGAGCAGCACCATGATCACGACGATCAGCAAGCCGCGCAGCAGACCGAACAGTGCGCCCAGCATCCGATCCGATACGGTCAGGCCCGCCACCTTGACCAGATGCACGATGAACGCGCACGCCAGGCTGAATACCAGCAAACTCACCACTATGACGGCGATGAAACCGATCGCAATACGCAGCCCCTGATGGCTCCACGCGGAGGGCAACCAGCCGGCGACCACCGCCGCAAACAGTCTGGCCAACCAGAACGCAATGATCCAGGACAGCAGCGCCAACACTTCGCGCACCAGGCCGCGCCTGATGCTGAACCCCACAGAGACTGCAACGACGAGCAGCGCAATGAGGTCGAATACCGTCATCGACAACGCCGCATCCGCGCTTGCACTCGGCGGCCAGGCCTCGACGCCCGCAACTTCAAGTGAACACGCAGGATCGACCGGCGACCGGCGTGTCAGTCCCGTCGGACGACAGTCGTTTCGCCGATGATGAGTTTCATCGCCTTCAGGCGATCGCGCGTCTTTTCCGCGGCCTCGCGTGTCGGGTACGGGCCGACCCGCACGCGCGTACGTTCTCCGCCGGCGCTTTTGACGAGTTCGGTATAGGCCTTGAACTTGTTGTCCTGCAATTTCTTCTGCAGGGCTCTGGCGTTGGCTGCGTTGGAAAACGCGCCGAGCTGAACCACGAAGCCTTCCTCGCCGTCGGCATGGTTGGCCTGCTCCGGCTTGATCTCGTGCTTCTGCGCGGGCTCGGGCGCCGGTCTGGCTTCGGCCTTGGCCGCTGCAATGTCGGGCAGGTCGGGTTTCGCCTCGACAGATGGCGCGGGCGCGGGCTGAACTGCGGGTGCGGGCATGCCGGCTATACCGGGTGGTGAAGCCGGAGCGGGCGTCGTGGAGATAGCAGGAGCGGGATTCTGCGTTATCGATTCCGGCTTCGGGATGGGCGGGATGGTTATCGCGATATCCTGGTTCAGCGGCCCGGGTTCGTTGTCGAGAATCATCGGCAGGAAGACGACGATCAGAAGGACCAGGGCCACTGCCCCTACCAGCCGCCGTCGTGCCCGTTTCTTGAGCTGAAGCTCGTCCCCGCTAATTGCTTTCGCCATGAATTGCCATGAATTCCGAAGGTCGGCAGCACGCTCATCCGCGAGCCTGTACTATCGCTCCCACCGTGAAAAAGGAGCCAAACACCAAAATTTTATCATTTTGTGCGGCTGACCTGAGTGCCCATTCATACGCATCGGCCGCAGATTCGAAGCGGCTGATACTCGCGCTGACACCAATAGACACCAGCGCCTGCTCCACGCGCCGGGCGTCCGCGCCGCGCGGCCCTGGCAATGCGGCCACCAGCCACTCATCGACCTGGTCCCGCAAAGGCTGCGCGACCCCTGCGATATCCTTGTCTTTGAGCATCGCGAACACCGCAATCAAGCGTCCGCCTGCGGGCAACGCGCGCAGACTATCGGCGAGTCCGCGTGCAGCATGGGGGTTATGGCCGACGTCCAGGATCACCATCGGCCTGCCGGGCATGACCTGAAAGCGTCCGCGCAGATCCACCTCGATCAGTCCGCGCCGGATCGAGCCCATATCCACCGGCAGCAGGCCCTTGAGCTGTTCGAGCGCCGCCAGCGCGGTAGCGGCATTGCCGAGTTGATAGGCTCCGCGCAGCGAGGGATAGGGCAACGCGGAACGTTTTCCCTGCACGCTCCAATAGTGCCAGTCGCTGCGCCCGGCGCTGTAACCAAAGTCGCGTCCGATCAGAACCAGCGGTGCGCCGATGCCGGCGGCGTGGCTGGTCAGTGTCGCCGGCGGCTCCTCGTCGCCGCAAACCGCCGGCGCCTGTGCGCGGAAGATGCCGGCCTTTTCGCGGGCGATGCTTTCCCTGTCCGGCCCGAGATAGTCCATGTGGTCGAAATCCACCGTGGTCACGACCGCGCAGTGCGCATCGAATGCGTTAACCGCGTCGAGCCGCCCGCCCAACCCGACTTCCAGCACGGCGACGTCCACATGCTCGCGTATGAAAATATCCATCGCAGCCAGCGTGCCGAATTCAAAATAGGTCAGCGAATCCGGCGCGCGCGCACTTTCGGCGCGCTCGAATGCCCGCATGAGCGCGGCATCGTCGACTTCACGCCGCGCAATGCGCACACGCTCGTTGTAACGCAGCAGATGCGGGGAGGCGTACAGGCCGACGCGATAGCCGGCGCTGGACAGGATGGCCTCGAGCATCGCGCACACCGAACCTTTGCCGTTGGTTCCGCCCACGGTGATGATCGGAAAACCGGGCGCCAGGCCAAGCCGGTCGCGCACCGCCGACACACGCTCCAGCCCCATGTCGATGACCGAGGGGTGGATGCGTTCGAGATAGGCGAGCCAGTCAGCAAGCGACTGCGGCGCGATGACGCGATCAACGGATTCTTTCTGCAACACAACTCCTGACCGCAAGGGCGCAGAGGAAAAACAACCTGGGGGTAAAGAGCAGGGTGACTGTTCGTTGCTTTGTGCTGCCAACTATCGCGATCGCTGGATCATCAGTCAATGAACGATTCTGACACGAGAACGTTTTGCTCTTGCCTTTCCTGTGCGTCCTAAAAGGGTACTCCACGTTTCGCGAGGGTATCTGCGTCCTCTGCGGTGAATGTTTTTTTGGAAAACTCGTGTCACTTTAGCCATCTGAAAGGGTCAGGCGGCTATTTTAAGCGGGTTGTGGTTTGAGTTGGTCGGTTTTCCGTGAAGGGAAGTTTGCGCCAATTGCATCACGTGGCCGATAGGATTGAGTTTTTGTAGATCCGCCGCGGGATAGAGGCTAAGGAATAGGGCGTGGGTTTTGGCGCCTTCTGCGCAGCGGTTCTGTTGGCTGACTTTGCGGGTGTGCACGGCGACCCGCATCTGTTGCCCGGCATGGTTGTTATACGGGCTGACGCCGTGGTGATCGAGGAAGGCGAGCATCTCGTGGCGGTAGCGAAACACAATTGAATCAACAGGGTTCCCCATGAGCGCAGAACCATGCACAATGTCCGCTGCAGACGCCAGCGAAATCATTCAGACGGCTAAAGTGACACGAACTATTCATAGGGACCGTATAAGGGACCGTATATTCGACAGCATAGTCCTTTGCGCAAAGGCGGCAAACCGCTTGACGGCGAGACATAAATTTATGTATATGCAGATGAATCGCAAAAAGAATCGGGGATATACGCTGATCGAAATCGCCATCGTACTGGTGATTATCGGCCTGTTGCTGGCTGGCGTCCTCAAGGGTCAGGAGCTGATCAATAGTGCCAAGGTGAAGAATCTGGCCAACGACTTCCGCACCGTTCAAATCTTCATTTACGGCTATCAGGACAAATTCAGGGCCTTGCCCGGCGACGATCCGGCCGCCAGTACGCACCTCACTGGAGGTAGGGCATCGACCGCCGGACCGGTGGGCAACGGTGTGATCGACGGCCTGTGGAACTCGCAGGCAGTTGCCGATGAATCGTTCCTGTTCTGGCAACACGTTCGTCTCGCGGGGTTCGTGCCCGGCTCCACCGATACCACCACGCTGGCGACCTACATTCCGCGAAATACGGACGGCGGCATCATGGGCATTCAGAGCGGCAGTTCAGGCACCACACAGCCAATTACCGGTCTGCGCGGAAGCTACATTTTTTGCTCCTCTGCAATCTTGGGAAAGTTTGCCAAACAACTCGACATTACACTGGACGACGGCAATACAGAGACCGGTTCACTGATGGTTCGCGCGAATATTCCTGACGGGACGGCGTTCACCGCGGCATCGCCCATCGCGACGGTCACGGTCGACGACGCGACTTCGTACACAGTGTGCATGGGCTTCTGATCAGAGCGCGACTGAAGTGAGAAAATAGCCCGCCTTGCGCGGGCTATTTTCTGGCCCTGCAACTGAAGCATTCCGGACACCATCAGATTCTCCTGGCGGCCCCGCAATACGATTTTTGACGATTTCGACGCGCATATCGGGAATAGGTAAGGAGAAAGCGGCGAAATATGGACCGCTCTGCCACCGTTGCAGCCGAATCATCCTAAGTCCGACAGGCTCCTAGGCACGCGCATCGGAAAAACGCCGGAGCAGGCGGATTCCAGCGTGGCGTTTTTCCCGATCAGGGGTTGGTCGCCACGGTACATGGGTTATACTCGATGGCCATGACAGGACTGGGAAATCTCGACTCCGCGCAGGCGCTCGAAGCGGGCCGGCGCGTACTTGAGATCGAGGCGCGCGCGGTCCGCGAACTGGCCGATCGGCTCGACGCGAATTTTGTGCGTGCCGCGCAAATCGTGCTCGGCTGCAAGGGCCGGGTGGTGGTCAGCGGCATCGGCAAGTCGGGCCATATCGCTCGCAAGATCGCATCCACGTTGGCCAGCACCGGCACCCCGGCGTTCTTCGTCCATCCGGCCGAGGCCAGTCATGGCGATCTCGGCATGGTGACGGGCGATGACGTCATGATCGCGCTGTCCAATTCCGGGGAGAGTGGCGAATTGCTGGTGATCGTGCCGCTGATCAAGCGCCTGGGCGGCAAACTCATCGCCATGACCGGCAATCCGAAATCGACGCTGGCGCGCGAGGCTGATGTGCATCTGGACGCCAAAGTCGCGGAAGAGGCCTGCTCCCTCGGGCTCGCGCCCACGGCCAGCACCACGGCAGCCTTGGCGCTGGGTGACGCGCTGGCGGTTACGCTTCTGGAGGCGCGCGGATTCGGCAAGGAGGATTTTGCGCGCTCGCATCCCGGCGGCATCCTGGGCCGCCGGCTGCTCACCCACGTGCATGACGTCATGCGCACCGGGCCGGCCATTCCGTCGGTGGCGCAGGAAGCCTCATTCTCGGAGGCCATTGTCGAAGTGTCACGACAAGGCATGGGAATGACGGCCGTAACCGGCCACGCGAAGCGGGTCGTCGGCATATTTACCGATGGCGATCTGCGGCGCGCGCTGGAGAAGGGCGGCGACCTGCGTGCCATGGGCGTCGGCAAGTTGATGACGCCCAATCCGCGCGTCGTGCGGCCGGATCAACTCGCCGCGGAGGCCGCAGATATCATGGAGCAGCACAAGATCTCACAGTTACTGGTGGTGGACGCGGATCAGCGCCTCGTCGGGGCACTGAACATGCACGATCTGATGCGGGCGAAAGTTATCTGACCGTGCCACCACTTGCAGCGGCGCTGATGCCCCGGGGGCTCGAAAAATGAACAAACGCCTGATCGCGCGCGCGCATCGCATCCGGCTCGCCATTTTTGATGTCGACGGCGTGCTGACGGACGGAACCCTATATCTTGGCGAACGCGGCGAGGAGATGAAGGCTTTCAATATTCTCGATGGGCTGGGCTTGAAAATGCTCTCGGCAAGCGGCGTCGTTACGGCGCTTCTTTCCGGGCGCAAATCCAAAGTGGTGGCGTTGCGCGCGAAGGAGATCGGCATTTCGCATCTGCTGCAGGGCGTCGACGACAAGCTGGGCGCCTATCATCGCCTGTTGCGCAAACTCGAACTCGCCGAGGAAGAGACGTGCTTTATGGGTGATGACCTGCCGGACCTGCCGGTGCTGCGCCGCTGCGGCCTGGCGTTCAGCGTTCCCGACGCTCCCGAACTTGTTCGCAGCCATGTACACTATGTCACCAAAGCGCCGGGCGGGCACGGCGCGGCGCGCGAGGCCTGCGAGTTTCTGCTGCGCGCGCGCGGAACGCTGGAAAACCAGGTACGGGCTTACCTGGCGTGAACGACCGGCTCATCACCTGGTCTCCGCTTATCCTCGTGGCACTGCTCGCGACGATGAGCTTCTGGCTGGATCGGAAGGTTCAGCCATCTGCGCATCGTCCCGACGGCAGCAGCCGGCACGATCCGGACTTCATCATCGAGGCGTTTTCCGCAGTGAAGATGAATCCCGACGGAACGCGTCGCTACGCGCTGACGGCCAAACGCATGGTCCATTTTCCGGACGACAACAGCACGCAACTGGAGTCGCCCCGGCTCGTCTACTTCGATTACCAGCGTGCGCCGGTAACGATCCGATCCGAAACAGCCGATTCTGTTCAGGGCGGGGATGACGTTTTCTTCCGCGGCGACGTGCAACTGATCCGCTCGGCCTATGCGAGCAACGCCGAACTCGGTGTATTCACCAGTTTCCTGCATGTCATCCCCGACAAGGACTTGGCCAAGACCGACAAACCCGTGCGCATGGTCGAAGGAAATTCCACAGCCAGTTCGGTTGGCTTAGAATTCGACAATGCCGTGCGCAACATCAAACTGCTGTCCGAGGTGAAGTCGAGTTATGCCGCCCCGAAACGTCCCGTTCAGAAACCGCAGCGCTCAGGCCCCCGGTAGGCTGCTTCGCCTGGCAACGGTAACCACGTTGGCGGTTGCTCTGGGCGCATCGCTGCCGGCGGGCGCGGAACGTGCGGATCGCGACAAGCCGGTCAACCTCGAGGCCGACCGCGTCGATCTGGATGATGCCAAAAAAGAAGCGGTATTCGTCGGCAACGTGACGCTGACCCAGGGCACACTGACCATCAAGGCTGACAAGATCATCGTCAAGCAGGACGCCGAGGGTTTTCAGTACGGCATCGCCTACGGCAACCCGGCGCATTTTCGGCAGAAGCGCGAAAACTACGACGAATACATCGAAGGGTTCGCCGAGCGCCTCGAGTACGATGGCAAGGCCGACAAGGTGCAGATGTTCACCAACGCGCGCATGCAGTACGGCGGCGACGAAGTCCGCGGCGACTATATTTCATACAACGCACTCACCGAATTCTTCCAGGTGATCGGCGGCGGCAAGTCCTCCACCGCCGGCAATCCGCCGGGGCGGGTGCGTGCAACTATTCAGCCCAAACCGAAACCCGGGGCGCCGGCCGCCGCGCCGGGCCAGGTGGATCTGAAGCCCTCCGGGTCAGTGCAACCTCCGAAACGCTGACGGTATCGCATCCGTCCGCCCTGTTCATCGATGAGCCAACTGCGCGCGGAAAAACTGAAGAAGCGCTATAAGGCGCGCACTGTCGTGAAGGACGTCTCGCTGGATGTTTCCAGCGGCGAAGTGGTCGGCCTGCTCGGACCCAACGGCGCGGGCAAGACCACCTGCTTCTACATGATGGTGGGTTTGGTGGCGCTCGATGGCGGCGGCCTGTTCCTCGATGAACAGACACTCACCCACACGCCGATCCACCGCCGCGCGCGCCTCGGATTATCCTATCTGCCGCAGGAAGCGTCGATCTTTCGCAAGCTGAGCGTCGCGCAGAACATCCGCGCCGTTCTGGAACTGCGCGATCTCGAGGAGGAGGAGATCCAAGCTCAGCTCGACATGCTGCTGCACGATCTGCACATCGCCCACCTGCGCAATAGTCCGGCGATCAGCCTGTCCGGGGGTGAGCGCCGGCGCGTGGAAATCGCGCGGGCGCTGGCCACACAGCCCCGCTTCATCCTGCTCGACGAGCCGTTCGCCGGGGTCGATCCGATCGCAGTCCTGGACATCCAGAAAATCATCCGCTTCCTGCGCGAGCGCGACATCGGCGTGCTCATCACCGACCACAACGTGCGCGAGACACTCGGCATTTGCGACCGCGCCTATATCATCAACGATGGCTCCGTGCTGGCGGCGGGCAAGCCCGAGGAAATCGTCTATAATGAAAGCGTGAGAAAAGTGTATCTGGGCGAGCATTTCAGGCTGTAAGGGCCGCATGCCGTCCTCGAAGTTCCGGCCCCGCTCGGTTTCGGGCCTGATACTTACAGTCAGCCAATGAAGCATTCCCTTCAGCTCAAACTCTCGCAGCACCTGACGCTCACGCCGCAACTGCAGCAGTCCATCCGGCTCTTGCAGCTGTCCACGCTGGAACTCAATCAGGAAATCGAGACTTTTCTGCAGGAAAACCCCCTGCTTGAGCGAGACGAGGGGGAGGAGGCGCCCGCCTCGCCGCCGACCTTGACGCCGGCAACAACATCGACCACCGCTGCGGAGCCGGCCGCGGAGTCCGCGCCGGCGTCCGGCGAAGGCGCGCCGGCGGACGAACACCCTGCGAACGAAACCGACTGGTCGCTCGACGATGGGTATGGATCCTTCGGCGGGAACGATGGCGACGAGGACTCGGAGGCCTCGCAGGCGGCCGCGGAACCGGCAAAGCTGCGCGATCACCTGCTCAACCAGATCAATCTCATGCAGATGCCCGACCGGGACAAGCGCATCGTCGCTTTCCTGATCGACAATCTGGACGACGACGGTTACATGACCCAGGATCTCGTCGAACTGGCGGGGCTGCTGCCAGTTGAACTCGAGATCGATGCCGAGCAACTGACCATCGGCTTGAAGTACCTGCAAAGTCTGGATCCTCCCGGCGTGGGCGCGCGCAATCTCAGCGAATGTCTTGCCCTGCAACTGGAAGCGCTGCCTGAAGAAACGCCCTTCCGGCAAGAAGCCACGCTCGTCGTCACGCAGCATCTGGAGGTTTTTGCCGCGCGAGACTATTTCCGCCTCAAGAAGGTGCTGCGCTGCGACGACGATGTGCTGCGCGCCATCCAGGCGATGATCATCGGGCTCAACCCGCGGCCGGCGGCCGATTTTTCCGGCAGTGAAACGCGCTACATCATTCCGGACGTCGTGGTGCGCAAGACGAAGGGAATGTGGGTCGCAGCGCTCAACCCGGACGCGATGCCAAAACTTCGCGTCAACCGCATGTACGCCGATATCCTGCACCGCAACCGCGATGCCGGCTTCCAGCAACTCGCCGGCCAGTTGCAGGAAGCGAAATGGCTGATCAAGAACGTGCAGCAACGCTTCGACACCATCCTGCGGGTGTCGCAGGCCATCGTTAATCGACAGCGCCACTTCTTCGAACACGGCGAAGTGGCGATGCGGCCGCTGGTACTGCGCGAGATCGCGGCAACTCTCGGCTTGCACGAATCCACCGTCTCCCGTGTCACCACGCAGAAATTCATGCTGACGCCGCGCGGAATTTTCGAACTCAAGTATTTCTTCGGCAGTCACGTAGCCACGGAAACCGGCGGCGCCTGTTCGGCCACCGCCATCCGCGCGCTGATCAAGCAGATGGTCGGCGAAGAGGATACGCGCAAACCCTTGAGCGACAGCCAGATCTCCGAGGTGCTCGGCAAGCAGGGCATCATGGTGGCGCGTCGCACCATTGCGAAATACCGGGAATCCCTGCAGATTCTTCCGGTCAATCTCCGTAAGTCGATTTGATCAACCCCTGCATCGAGGGAAAGCCTATGAATCTTCAGCTCTCCGGTCATCACCTGGAAATCACTCCCGGCATCCGTTCTTATGTCATCGACAAGCTCAACCGCATCACCCGCCACTTCGACCACGTCATCGACGTCAATGTCATCGTGTCTGTCAACAAACTGGACCAAAAGATCGAGGCCAACGTGCACGTGCGCGGCAGGGATATCCACGTCGAATGCATTGACGCGAACATGTACGCCGCGATCGACGGCCTGGCCGACAAGCTCGACCGCCAGATCCTCAAACACAAGGAGAAGAGCGTCGATCACCACGAGGAGGAATCTTTCCGCAACCTGCCCGCCTCGTAGCCACGCCCCCGAGTCTGCCATGAGTCTGATATCCAGACTGCTGCCGGTCGCCAACATCACGCTCGACCTCGACGTCACCAGCAAGAAGCGGGTGTTCGAGCATGTCGGCCTGCTGTTCGAGAATGCGCTCGGCATCGGCCGCAGCCAGGTATTCGAAGCGCTGTTCGCGCGCGAGCGCCTGGGATCGACCGGGCTGGGTCATGGCATCGCCGTTCCGCACGGGCGCATCAAGGGCCTGCGCGAAGCCGCGGGCGCGTTCGTGCGCACCGGCAGTCCGATTCCGTTCGAAGCACCCGACGGCAATCCCGTGAACCTGATTTTCGTGCTGCTGGTGCCGGAAAAGGCGACCGACCTGCATTTGCAGATTCTCTCGGAGCTGGCACAGATGTTCAGCGACAAGGCTATGCGCACGCAGCTCGCGGGGTTGGCTGACGCGACGGCACTCCAGCAGGTCATCAGCAGATGGGAACCTCATGCCCCAGGTCAGCGTCGCGCAGCTGTTTGAGGACAATGCCGATGCGCTCAAGCTCGCATGGATTTCCGGGCCGCGCGAGCCGTCGCCGTATCTCGACAGCAGCGAAATCAATCAGGCTTCCGAGGGTCTGATCGGCCACCTGAATCTGGTCCATCCCAACTGGATCCAGATTTTCAGCCGCACCGAGGCCGTTTATTTTGCATCGCTCGGCGAAAACGATCAGCGCGAGGCGCTCGCACGGCTCACGGACAGCGGCCTGGCGTGCATCATTCTCAGCGAGCAGGAAACCCCCCCCACCACACTCGCCGAATTCGCCGCTTCGCGAAACATCCCGCTGCTGTCCTCTCCTCTGCACAGCCTGCAGATCATCTGGGTGGTGCGCACCTATCTCGGGCGCGCGCTTGCCGAGTTTGTAACCCGCCACGGCGTGCTCCTCGACGTGCTGGGCATGGGCGTGCTGATCACCGGTGAGAGCGGGGTGGGCAAGAGCGAGCTTGCGCTGGAACTGATTTCGCGCGGCAGCGGCTTGGTCGCCGATGATGTGGTCGAGCTCTATCACATTGCGCCCGAAACGCTGGAAGGCCGCAGTCCCGAGTTGCTGAAGGATTTCCTGGAAGTCCGCGGGCTGGGCATGCTCAACATCCGCACCATCTTCGGCGAAACCGCGGTGCGCACCAGGAAGAACCTGAAGCTGATCGTGCAGATGGAAAAGCCGGTGGGCGGCGTCGTTCCCGGCCTGGAGCGCCTGCCGCTCAATGCGAGTTCCGAAGACATCATGGGTATCGACGTTCGCAAGGTGGTATTGCCGGTTGCGGCAGGCCGCAACCTCGCGGTGCTCGCGGAAGCGGCGGTGCGCAATTACGTTCTGCAATTGCGCGGCATCGACAGCACCCAGGAATTCATCCGGCGCCAGGAAAAGCAGATGAGCAGGCGCGGCTGAGCGCGGCGAGACGCATGCAGCTCATCGTCATCAGCGGCCTTTCCGGTTCGGGCAAGAGCATCGCGCTCAATGTGCTCGAGGACAGCGCCTATTATTGCGTCGACAACCTGCCGGCCAAGCTGCTCCATGGCCTGATGCAGTTTCTTGCACAGGAAGGCTACGAACGCGTCGCCGTCAGCATCGACGTTCGCAGCGGCGCGACGCTGTCCGAACTGCCGGGCTATCTGTCGCAGATCAAGGAGCGCGGCATCGACGTGCACCTGGTCTTCCTCGATTCCAAGACCGAAACCCTGGTCAAGCGCTTTTCCGAAACCCGGCGCCGGCATCCGCTGGCCGACCGGGATCGCACCCTGCCGGAATGCATCGAGCACGAACGCGAACTGCTCGGCGACATCGGCGATCTGGGCCACCGCATCGACACCAGCGACCTGGACCCCGGCGTGTTGCGATCCTGGATAAAAGACATCCTGCGCACCGACGAACCCGGCTTGCGGCTGCTGTTCCAGTCCTTCGGCTTCAAGCACGGCATTCCGCTGGATGCCGACATGGTGTTCGACGTGCGTTGCCTGCCCAACCCGCACTACGATCCCGAACTGCGTCCGCTCACCGGCATGGACACGCCGGTGGTTGCGTTCCTCGAGGCCAACGCCAATGCGCGGGAAATGCTGGCCGACATCCGCGGCTACGTCGAAAAGTGGCTACCGTGTTTCGTGCGCGACAACCGCGCCTATCTTACCGTGGCAATCGGCTGCACCGGCGGTCGGCATCGGTCGGTGTACTTCGCCGAAGCGCTGGCCGCCTACTTTCGCGGCAGCCGCAACGTGCTGGTGCGCCACCGCGAACTATCGGTGTGAGTATGTTGTGTTCACGCCGCTAAAAACATTCACCGCCAAGGACGCCAAGGACGCGAAGGAAAGTCAGAGGCGAGTAAAAAACATAACAGTCATTCCCGTGAAACTGATCAGGCTGGCACCGCGCTCCCCCTTAGATCGCCGTTACTCCCGGATTTTCCTTGGCGTCCTTGGCGGTGAATGTTTTTCTTGAACGGGAAGACCGGGCAATCCATATGACTAAGCCCCGAACCATCACGCTGGCCTTCACCGGCGCCTCCGGCCTGCCTTACGGCGTGCGGCTTCTGGAATGCCTGCTCAAGGCAGGCATGGGGGTCTATCTGCTGTATTCGCAAGCCGCCCAGATTGTCGCGCGCCAGGAAATGGAGCTGTCGTTGCCGGCGCGCGCCAAGGACGCCGCGGAATTTTTCAGCACCCGCTTCGGCGCCGTCCCCGGACAGCTGCAAGCTTTCGGCCGCGAAGAATGGTTCGCGCCGGTTGCCTCCGGTTCCAATCCGGCCGACGCGATGGTGATCTGTCCCTGCACCATGGGGACCCTCGGTTCGATCGCCGCAGGCCTGGCCGACAATCTGATCGAACGCGCGGCCGACGTGGCCTTGAAGGAAGCACGCAAACTGGTGCTGGTTCCTCGCGAAACGCCCTTGTCCGCGATCCATCTCGAGAACATGCTCAAGCTGTCGCGTGCCGGCGCGATCATCCTGCCCGCCAATCCCGGCTTCTATCATCATCCGCAGACGGTACAGGACCTGGTCGATTTCGTGGTGGCGCGCGTTCTCGATCATGTCGGCGTCGCGCATTCGCTGATGCCCCGCTGGGGCGAGCCCGGCCAGGTCGACGGCTGACTGGCCGCCGATTCGCCACTGATCGACATGACGACCGCGATCCCGATCTTTCCGCTCAATACCGTCCTCTATCCGGGCAGCCTGTTGCCGTTGAAGATTTTCGAACAGCGCTATCTCGACATGACCAAGACCTGTGTGCGCGATGCCACGCCGTTCGGGGTGTGCCGCATACGCGAAGGCCGGGAAGTGGGATTGCCCGCCGTGCCCGACCCGATCGGCTGTACCGCCGTCATTGCGCAATGGGAAATGCCCCACCTCGGCGTCTTTCATCTGCACACGCGCGGTGGGCAACCGTTCCGCATCCTGCAGCAGACGACGCAGTCCGACGGGTTGATCCGCGCTGAAATCGAACTGCTGGAAGAGAGCGCCGGCGCGATTCGGCCGCAATCGTTCGCGCTGTGCCGGCGCGTGCTGGAACAGATCATCGAAAAAATCGGAGCGGATTATTTTTCCCAACCACTGGCTTATGACGATCCGCGCTGGACCGGCTACCGTCTTGCGGAAGTGCTGCCGCTGGAATTGCAGCAAAAACAGGATTTACTGGCATTGCGTGACGACGGCGAGCGCTTGCAGCGCCTGCATGCCTACCTCACGCAGGCTGCCTGATCGCCAGGCTGCGATCGAGCTGGCGCAGAATCTCGCGCACCGGGGCCGGTACCGCGGCGTTGATCGCATCCGCCGGTGTCAGCCAAGCCTGTCCCGGCGATTGGACGCGACGTTCCAGTCGGGTCACTCGCAGCAGCGCGGGCGTGATGGTCAGCGCGAAATGCGTGAAGCCGTGATGCACATCGGCAAGCGCGCCCTCCGAGATCACTTCCGCGCCGAATCGCGTACGCAACGCGCTGGCTGCGTCGTCGAGATCCGCAATTTCGGGAAAACTCCACAGGCCGCCCCATATTCCCGGCGCCGGCCGTTTTTCCAGCAGCACCTCGTGCGCGCGCCGCAGGATCAACATTACCGTGGATTTTTCCGGCAGCGGTCTCCTTGGCCGCGCTGCCGGCAGTAGAGGGATGCGATTTTCGCACCGCGCCACGCAGTCATCATGAAGCGGACACGCCTCGCAGCGCGGCCGACGGCGCGTACATACGCCCGCTCCAAGGTCCATCAACGCCTGCGTATAGGTTTCGATGTGGTCCGCGGGCAGCAAGGTCGCGGCGTGCGCCCACATCGCCGTTTCCACTTTTTTCTCGCCGGGAAATCCTGCGATGCCGAACGCACGCGCAAACACGCGCTTCACATTGCCGTCGAGAATCGGGTATCGCGCGCCAAACGCGAACACTGCAATGGCGCCGGCGGTCGAGCGCCCGATCCCCGGCAACGCAACGATGTCGTCGAACGCGCGCGGAAACGCACCGGCATTTTGCTCGGCTATCATCCGTGCGGCGCCGTGCAAATGGCGCGCGCGGGCGTAGTAGCCCAGCCCGCTCCACAAGGCGAGGACGTCGTCTTCGGCGGCGGCGGCGAGACTGGCAAGGTCGGGAAAGCGCTCGAGGAAGCGCCGGTAATACGGCACAACCGCCGAGACTTGCGTCTGCTGCAGCATGATTTCCGACAGCCAGATCCGGTAAGGATCGCGCGTGCGCTGCCAGGGAAGATCGTGACGACCCCACGCCTGCTGCCAATCGATCATGCGCTCGGCAAAGGACTTCATCGGATGCAGACGCCCAGTTGAGAACACCTGCTTCACTTCAACTGTTCCTTGAACCTGTCTTCCGGATTGTCTTTGATCATTTCTTTCCTTTCCGCGATTTTATGCGTGGCGGTATCTGACAAGTCTGATCCGAATGCGACTTAGTCTTGGATGAATGCGCGCCACAGGAAGCTGCTGCGTCCTGAGCGACGCAGCGCATGCGGTGGAGCGGGTGATGGGGATCGAACCCACGTCTAAAGCTTGGGAAGCTTTCGTTCTGCCATTGAACTACACCCGCGTGCTAGTATTGATCTTACAGAATCCATTGCGTATTTTGAAGTGATCGGGCTCATTATCAACGGCCAGCCGCGCTCTTTCCCGGCCCCTCTGAAGGTCGCCGGGCTGATCGAACAACTCGAGTTGCGGGGCAAGCGCATCGCGTTGGAGCGCAACGGTGAAATTGTCCCGCGCGGCCAATTCGGATTGCAGGAACTGAACGACGGCGACACCCTCGAAATCGTGGTTGCGGTCGGGGGCGGCTGAAGGACGGTGATCGGTAACTGGTGACTGGTGACTGGCGCAGACCCGGCGGTCGAGTCTTCGGCCAGTCACCAGTCACCAATCACTTGTCACTGCAGTCATGGATCAACTCGTCATCGCGGGAAAACCTTACTCATCGCGCTTGCTGGTGGGCACGGGCAAGTACAAGGATTTTGCGCAGACGCGCGAAGCGATCGAGGCAAGCGGCGCCCAGATTGTGACCGTGGCGATCCGCCGCACCAATATCGGCCAGAACCCGGGCGAGCCCAATCTGCTAGACGTGCTGGCGCCGCAACGCTATACCATTTTGCCGAATACAGCGGGCTGTTACAGCGCGCAGGACGCGGTGCGCATCCTGCGCCTCGCGCGCGAACTGCTCGACGGCCACGACCTGGTGAAGCTCGAAGTGCTCGGCGATCCGCGCACGCTCTACCCCAACATGGTGGAAACGCTCGCTGCGGCGCAGACGCTGGTCAAGGAGGGCTTCAAGGTCATGGTGTATACCTCCGACGATCCGATCCTCGCGCGGCAGTTGGAACAGATCGGTTGTGTCGCCGTGATGCCGCTCGCTTCGTTGATCGGGTCGGGCATGGGCATCATCAACCCGTGGAACCTGCAGATCATCATCGACAATGCCACCGTGCCGGTCCTGGTGGATGCCGGCGTCGGCACGGCGTCGGACGCCGCCATTGCCATGGAACTCGGTTGCGATGGCGTACTGATGAACACGGCCATTGCCGCCGCGCGCGATCCCGTGCTCATGGCATCGGCCATGAAGAAAGCCGTCCAGGCCGGCCGCGAAGCCTTCCTCGCGGGACGCATGCCGAAGAATCTTTACACCGCCAGCGCCTCGTCGCCGACCGGCGGCGTCATCGCCTCCGCCAGTCACGGCAACGCGGCCTGAATCCGGAAATAGGCCGGGAAACGCCCTCTGTTCGCGGCCAGGCGATTTGGCTCCCCGCGCATAATCCGTCTTGATTCCCACCCGGCTATTGTGGCCGAACCTGGAACAAGGACGGACCGCATGTCGACACGAAATACGGATACTTCGGCGAACCCGCGGCCAAGCCTGGCGCCCACAGCGGTTTGGGACGGCGATCTTTCCCACTCCCCGGCGATGCATGCCATTCAGGAGGCGGTCGAGCGTGTCGAAGCCGAAACCGGCGCGGCGTTGGCCGCGCAGAGCCGCGCACAGCGCGCGCAGCGTGAAGTTCACGGCCGCACCGCGGCCGAGGAACGCACTCGACTGGAAGCCGAGGCGGCGCGACTCACCGAACAGCGTGCCCGAGCCGACGAGGAAGCGGCCCAGACGGCGCGCGGCGTCATCGAGGCGCAGCGGCTGGCCTTGGCCGCGGCCGAACAGCGCAAGCGCGCCAACCAGACCGCGGTCACGGAAGCGCGGCGGCGCGAGGAAGCCGAGGCCGACGCGGCGCGGCTTGCCGAAGCCCAGGCCGGCACCGACCGCTCGCTGAGCGAACGCGCCCGTGTTCGCGCCGAAGATCTGCAGCGGCAACTCAACGATCTGAGCGCGGCGCGCGAGCACCGCGAGCTGGAAGAAACCCGTGCCGAAGTGCAGGCGCAGGCGCGTACCGAAGCGCAGCTTCAAGCAGTCGAGCAGGCGCGCTCGCGTGCCGATGCGGAAGGCCGCGCGGCGCACGAAGCGCGCGACCGAACTGCGGCCGAAGCCCGCGCGCGGGAGGTGGCCGACTCAAGAGCCACCATCGATGCCCGCTTGAAACTGCTGTCCTTGGCGCGCATCGAGGCCGAAGCCACCGCGGCGGCGGAATCCGCAACCCATATCAAGGCCGAGCAGTCCGCCACGGCGGAAGCCCAGGCGCGGGTTGCGCATTTAGCCCGCGCGCGCAGCGCGGCGGAAAACCAGATGCGCATCGAGCGGGAATTGGCGGCAGCGGAAAAATCGCGGGCGGATGAAGCGTGCGCGCTCATGCACGAAACCGAATTGCGCCAGCGCGCCGAGCAGGACGCGCAGGGCGAATTGGAGGCGCGCCGGATCACCGAACGCAAACTGCGCGAATCGGCTGAGGCGCGTGCGCGCGCGGAAGCCGAACTGGCGCGCGCAGCGCAAGCACGGGCGCAAGCCGAATCGGCGTCGGGGGAGGCCATCAAGGCGAGACTCGAGGCCGAGAAGCGCGCCGAGCAGGAAGCGCGGGCGCGAGCGATAGCGGACACGCTGGCGCGTGAAGCCGTGGAAGCGCGCGCGCAAGAGGAGCGCGAGGCGCGTGGCATTGCCGAGCAGCGACTGCGCCTGGATGCCGCGGCCGGGGAGGCTCAGCGCGCACGCAACGAAGCTGAGCGCCAGGCCCAGCAACTCACTCAACAACGCATCGACGCGGAACGACTTGCGGCCACGCAAGCCCAGGCCGCGCTTGAAAGCGCAACCGCGCGCTTGGCGGAGCTGAACCAAAGAATCGAACAAACGGTGGCCACGTGTCGGCTGACGCAGGATCAGCTCGAAGAAGCCGCCCAGGCGCGCCTTCTCATGGAGGAACGCTGTTTGCGCTCTGCCGAGGAAAAAGTCCGATTGGAACGGCAGGCGCTGGCGCAAGCCGAGGGCTTGGCCGCCGCCGAGGATCTCGCCGGCCAAGCCGCCGAGGAACGCGCGCGCATGGCGATCCGCGCCCAAGCCGCCGCGCTCGCTCGCGAAAGCGCCGAGAAGGAACTGGCGATCGCTGAGGCGAAACGGATCGAATCCGAGCTCGAGATCCTGCGCAAAGCCCGCGCACGCGAAGAAGCCGGGAAAAAAGCGGACGAAATAACGCTTGAGCGCGGCCGTGTTGAACGGGAAACCGCCGAACTCGCGCGGCTCCGATTGCAGGCCGAAAGCGCGGCGCGCGAGGCGGCGCAAGCGCAGTTCGCCGCCGAGCAGGAGGCCCGGGCTGCCGCAGAAGAGTTGCTGCAAGTGGAAACCGAACGCACCGAGGTATTGCGGGCCGCGGCCGCGACCGCCCGCCGCGAGAGCGCGTACAAACGCAGCCAGATCGAGGCCGCGCTGGATCGCGCCCGTGCCCGTGCTTGGGATGACCGCGAAACACCTGAAGACAATGCGCAAGAGCAAGGCGACGAAATGGCGGTCTGCGTGCGCGTCGCCGTCTCCACACTCGCAAATGTCGTGCAATCAACCGATGGCCGTGATTTCGTGGTCACTGCGCCGGAGCAGGCGAACCGGCCTGCCATCGCTGCCGAGGCACTCACGACCCCGGAACCGGCTGCCGAAAAACCGGATGCGGAAATCTTTGCGATCGAAGCCGTGAACGAATGCATCGCCTGCGAAACTGGAGAGCAAGCCACCGCACCTGCACAAACCCACGCGCCCGCAGACGACTTGGACGAAATCACCAGAGAACGGATCGCGACCTTCACGAGCGCCACGCTCTGGGACGATGACCGCATCCATGCCTGCGGCGCTGACTTTGCACCGGCGCGACGGTTCTATCGCGGTGCGCTGGCGGGTGGCGTCACGGTCGCAGCAGCCGTGGTCGCGAGCTGGATCTTCCTGGGCTCGACACCCTTCTCGGGATCGGCCGAGGCGCGTCGCGCCGAAACCGAGTCGGTGAAACCCGCCGCCGCCGCGCCGGCGAAAGCGAGCGTGGTCACCCCGTCGCTGTCCACGCTCGACTTGCCCACGGCCAGCCTGAGGATGCGTCTGGGCGAGCCGACACCACAGCCGGACGAAGCGGCAGCCGGCGCCGAGCACCAACCGTAACCGGCGATTCGTCTGGCGCCGCAGCCGGCGGGGCGCTATATTCGCGCCCGGTGAACTCCCCGCAACGGCATATCCGCAGTTTCGTGCTGCGCCAGGGCCGCGTTTCGAACGCGCAGCGGCGCGCCGTCGATTCTTTGTTGCCGCTGTTCGGCATCGCCTACCGCGCCGCGCCATTGGACTTCGACGCCGCCTTCACCCGGTGCGCACCGAAATTTCTCGAAATCGGTTTCGGCATGGGGGAAACCACCGCGCAGATCGCGGCCGAACATCCGCGCAACGACTACCTCGGCATCGAAGTGCATACGCCTGGTGTCGGCGGCTTGTTGCGGCTGATCGAAGCGCAGCGGCTGACCAACCTGCGCATCATCCAGCACGACGCGGTCGAAGTCGTCACGCAGATGATCACACCGGCCAGCCTGTCCGGCATCCATGTGTTCTTTCCCGACCCTTGGCCAAAGAAGCGCCATCACAAGCGCCGGCTCCTTCAGCCCGCGTTCGTGCATCTGCTGGCAAGCCGGCTGCGGCCCGCGGGATACCTGCACGTGGCGACCGACTGGGAGGAGTATGCGGCGCAGATCCTGGCGGTCCTCTCGGCGGAGGCACTGCTGGTCAACAGCGTGGCGGGCTTCGCGCCACGCCCGGATTATCGACCACTGACCAAATTCGAAAGCCGCGGACTGAAGCTCGGCCATGCCGTGCGCGACATCGTGTTCCTCGCTC